>Ga0209391_10001189_pt1 | contig 13312 bp, 15 predicted proteins | sample PPLLak3March2015_FD_187246 | JGI IMG/M metagenome (GOLD analysis project Ga0209391, IMG submission 187246) | Freshwater sediment microbial communities from Prairie Pothole Lake near Jamestown, North Dakota, USA - PPLs Lake P7 Core (1) Depth... | ecosystem: Environmental > Aquatic > Freshwater >... | reverse complement strand
TAGACGTGGCGGATCGCGAGGCGCTGTACCAGGCGATGGAGGGCCGCTGATGTTCGTCGTCGACACGAACGTGCTCGTCTACGCCGCAGACGCGGACTCGCCGTTCCACGCCCGCTGCCGGGAGCGGCTGGAAGAGTGGCGGCGGGAGCCCGGAGCCTGGTACGTGACGTGGGGGATCCTGTACGAGTTCCTGCGCATTACGACGCACCCGCGGGTCATGCGGCGTCCGTGGAGCGGCCAGGACGCGTGGCGGTTCGTGGCGGCGCTGCTGGCGTCGCCCGGCCTCGACGTACTGGTACAAACCGACCGTCATCAGGCGGTCGCGGGACTGGTGTTTGCGGAGGTGCAAAATCTGGGAGGAAACCTCGTGCACGACGCCCACACGGCGGTGCTGATGCGGGAGCACGGCGTGCGGCGCATCGTGACGCGCGACATGGACTTTCACCGGTTCCCGTTTCTCACGCCGGAGGACCCGCTTGCCTGAGAACGACGCGGGCTCCGGTGCGTTGACCCGATTCCCGCAATCCGGCTAAGATTGAAGTTCGCGGTCCGCTCAGTCGGCCGCAACGTCAGGCCAATATTCCTCAGTAGCTCAATGGCAGAGCATCCGGCTGTTAACCGGAGGGTTGTAGGTTCGAGTCCTACCTGAGGAGCCAAATCCCCAATTCTATCAATCGCTTACGGCCGCCCATTTTCTTGGATTCTTACGCCGTGACGCCGTTTGTGACCTAACGCCTCGAAAACAACACTCCCCGTCTCCCGTGGACGGTCACACCCTCCAAGAATTCCCCATGTCTGGGGCATCGCGCCGGGTGGGATCCGGGCTCCAACCGGAGGGTTGCCCACCGCCGTTCGCGGCGGGACAACGGCGCAGCGAACGTCGGCGAGGCCGCGTGAACTCATCCTCGACCGCAGGATGCTCGTTGACGCCACTACGTATTGTATATACACTTTGTGAGTGGAGTTCGCATGGTCAGAATCGAAGCGCGCGGCGAACCTGAGAACCCACGGGCTTGATTTCGTTGACGCTCCACGCGTGTTCGACGGTGCCACGTACACCTTCGTAGACGATCGGTTCTCTTACGGAGAGCAGCGCTTCGTCACACTAGGACTGCTCGCAGGCGTTCCTGTCTCAGTCGTTCACACGGAGAACGAACATGAAATCCGCATCATCTCGTTCCGCAAAGCCACCAACCGTGAGGCACTCATCTTCTTCAATGAAATCCAACACTGATTGGGTTCGCCTCAGGGCGGTGGCCAAGCCGGGCACTCCGACCGACGAGCACCCCGAGGCCGACATTCGTCACATTGTGCGAGGCGTCGTTCGGCGAGGTCTGCGGCCGTTGCCGTCCAAGGCTTCCATCTCGCTCCGGGTCGACCAAGATGTGCTGGCGTGGTTTAAAGCACAAGGGCCCGGCTACCAAACTCGCATCAACACCGTGCTACGCGCGTTCCGAGACGCCTCGATCTGACTCAGCGCAGCGCGCGGCCAACTGGGCAGCACGGCTGTCGTACCGCCGCTCCACAACAATCCGGGCCACGACGGGCCGAACGATGTCCAAGACGACCGCACGCAGACAGGCACTCTCGCGTCTCCACAGGCCCGCTGACCTGCCGCTCGACGCGTGGCGGCGAACGCTGTGGCACCAGTCCCGAAATACGGCCAGCGGCGTTGGCCGAATCAACCGTCCGGCGGCCCCCCGAGAAACGGCCAACGGTGTTGGCCGAATCGAGGCCCATAGGCGCACCGATGTTCCCGCCGTCGCTCAGCTGGGCCCACTACTCCTTTCTGCATCGAAGACTTCTTGCTCGAACTCGGCAAGGGCTTCTGCTTCGTGGCACGCCAGAAGCGCCTCAGCCTCGACGGCGACCACTTCTACGTGGATCTCGTCTTCTACAACCGGCTGCTGCGCTGCTTTGTGCTCATCGACCTCAAGCTCGGCAAGCTCACCCACCAGGATCTCGGCCAGATGATGATGTACGTGAACTGGTTCGATCGGTTCCAACGCGCCGAGCACGAGCAGCCCACTGTGGGCATTGTCCTCTGTTCCGAGAAGAACGACGCCGTCGTGAAGATCACCCTGCCCGAGGACAACACACAGATCCTGGCCGCGCGCTACCAACACTACCTGCCGACTGAGGAGGAGTTGCGCGCGGAGGTGGCGCGGAGCCGGGACGAGGCCGAGCGGGTGTTGCACCTCGCATCGGACGCGCGTGACGTCCGTGCCTGATCCGGTGCCGGGCCCACGCCAGTCCGGCGAAGCTCTGGTGAGGCGACGACCGTGACAGAGAGTGGGCCACACAAGTGGGCGTTCAAAGCCCGCTTTCGCCGCCACGCCTTTGGCTGGAGGTCGCAGCCGGCGATTCAGCGTGTGAAGGACGCCGTCGCCGAAATCAAGAAGGTGGACCGTAAGGACCCGGTGGTTGCAGCCGAGGGTGCCGTCGCCTTCCGCCGCGCAGGGAAAGAAGGCCGAGGCCATCCGACTCGCTGAAGCCAGCCGCAGCCCATGGGCGAGCGACTGGGACATCGACCGCGCCTGCGAGGACATGCTGCTCTCCTCCGGGATGGTCGACGAGGCCTACGCACGCTACGGACCGACGGCCAATCGTGGAGGCACCTACCTGGCGACATTTCGCGCCGTCGCCAGGAAGTACCCGCACAAGAGCACGAGTGACATCCTCGCCGACCTGGTGAAGACCACACCTGGTGATGAGGGCAAGTGGTTCGCGGCTGCCAAGGATGCCGGACTCTTCGATGAAGCGCTGGCGCTTGCCGCGCGCACGCCATGTGACCCAAAGACGCTGACGCGAGCAGCCCGCGATTACGCCGGGAATCAGCCTGCGTTCGCGCTCGGGGCAGGCCTCCTGGCGCTGTACTGGCTGGCTCACGGCTGCGGCTACGAGATCACCAGTGCCGACGTGTGGGCCGCCTACTTGAGCACCATGAAGGTCGCCGAGCAGATGGGCAAGGCGGGCCAGGTGCGTCAGGACATCCGGAGGATGGCGACATCCGTTGAGCCCGGCGCCAACTTCGTCGCGCGCATCCTGGACCGCGAGTTGGGGCTGCCATGACGAGGCACCTACCAGGTGCCGTGTGCTGATGAGAGAGCACCGCGGACTCAGCGCCGTGCATCGGGATCCGCAGACGGGCGAAAACTACTTGCGAATCCCGATGCCCAGCCCCGCAATGCCGGACCGCGCGTTGCAGTCGATTGCGACGCTATTGTGCCAGTTCAAGCAGTGGCGGCTCCGCGGCGACGTGTGACACGGTTTGTGACCCAACCCCTTCGAAACACCCTGTTCTATGGTGATCGATGGGCGTGTATGGGTGTTCGATCGATCGGCCGTAGTTCACTGACTGTCATCATCTTCATCGTCCTTGGTCGCACTCGGTCGGTCTCCGGTGCCGCTTCTGTTAACCGGAGGGTTGCCCGCCTGCGCTCGCCCGGACGATTCTTCGGCGAGCTTCGGCGAGGTCTCGCCATAGCGCGGAGCGCGACGGCGGATAGGTTCGAGTCCTACCTGAGGAGCCAATCCTCCCGGCACTCTCTATCCACCTCAATGGATTGGCGACGAAATCGCGGCCGCCTTCGCTCGCGCCGACGTCCGGCGAGCTCCGGCGCGCCAGGCCCGAAGCTCCGTCTTCGGGGCGAGGCGGATGAGGAGCCACCCTTTCAACAGCTTACGGCAACCTCATCCGTGAACAATTTCGCGGATTGAGCATCCGGTTCGAGCCGGATGGTTGTAGGGTCAGGGGTTCCGCCGACGTCCCGCTGAAGGCCTTGCTACGGGATCCCCGACAAGACGGCGAACGTGCTCTGCCGGTTTCGGAGGACCTGCCAGATTATTGCGAGGGCGGCGGCTCGAGTATCTGGGCTTCGATTGATCCGATATAGGCGACTGGAATCAGCGTGAAGCTGGTAAGAACTTCCGTGAAGCGCAATTGCATTCCAGTAATGTTGCCGCTCGTTCCGCGGCCAACAGCCCGAAGATGCCCGATCCACAGGTTCAAGTTCGCCACTCTTTCTCTGTCGACCACCCAAGTCCCCTCCCACGTGCCGCCGGTGTCCAACTCGATCCGGTACTTCCCCGACACATGCCCGGCACCATTGGCGTCAAGGTCACCATTGCCTTCGAGATATACCCATCCGGTAAGTAACGGGCTCTGTGGCGATAACTGCGCCGTCACTCTGGACTGCATTGCCGTGCCGCGCAGTTTGATGCGGCTGCCCGGCGGACAAGGCTGCATCGGGTCGGCCGTCGGCTGGGTGCCGGGACACGTCAGCGCGCCTGCATTGATGAACGCGCCTACTGAACCACTCTTCAGGAGATTCAGTGGATCGAAGAACTCCGTGGCGGCTACTTGCGTGCTCAAGGCCTGAGCGGCCGCGAATAGGGGCAGCAGAATGACTACTGCTGCTGCCAACAAGGTGAGATTTGCTCTCGTGGGCTTTGTCATGGTGTCACCTCCGGCAGGAATGTATTTCGCCGGCGAGGTCGTGCCAAGCGGTAAGATGCGCGTGTCGCGATTCTGACGCATGTTGTCAGATAACTCCCCCTGTGATGTTCAGGAGTGGGTGGTATGAAGCGGCTTGACGCAGATGCTGAGGTGATCGAATCCTGGAAAGAGATCTCCAGGTATCTTGACCGCGACATCCGAACACTCCAGCGCTGGGAACGGGAGCGAGGGCTTCCGGTCCGCCGAGTGCCCGGCGGGCTCAAGCCGGGCGTCTACGCGTTGAAAACAGAACTGGACGCGTGGCGCCGCAACGGCGGGCTTCACCTCGCAACCGCCGAACATCCTGTGCAGGAGCCATTGACGTCCCTCGCGGTCTTGCCCTTCCTCAGCCTGACGGGGGATCCCGAAGATCGATACTGTGCTGACGGGCTGGCCGACGAGATCATCACCGCGCTCTCACGCCTGCCCGGATTGCGCGTAACAGCCCGCACGTCCTCATTTGCGTTTCGGGGAAAGGAAGAGGACGTCCGGGGTATCGGCCGCCGGCTGAACGCACGCGCAGTGCTCGAAGGAACGTACCGGCGCTCCGGAAGTCGCATCCGCGTGACGGCGCAGCTTGTCGAAACGTCGGAAGGATACCACCTGTGGAGCGAGCGTTTTGATCTGCAGACCGGTGACCTTTTTGCCTTGCAGGATGAAATCGCACGGGCCGTTGTCGACGCATTGCGGGTGCGGTTGGTTCACGCGGGCGCTCCGGCCGGACCGCGTACAACGAGCCCGGAAGCCTATCGCCTCTGGCTGAAGGCTCGTCACCATAGCCTGCGGCATACGCCCGACGAGATTCTCCAGAGCCGCGAGCTTCTTGCACGGGCGATTGCCGCCGATCCCGGCTTTGCGCGCGCACACCTCGGCCTGGCCGAATCGTACTGGGAAGGTGCCTTCTTCGGAATCGACCGTCCTCGCGATGCCGTCGCCGTCGGACGCCCAGCCGTGCAGAAGGCTCTTGAAATCGACCCATCGTTGGGCGAGGCGCATGCCTTGCTCGGGATCTACCGGGGTCTCCACGACTTCGACTGGGAGGATGCCGAACGCTCGTTCCAACGCGCATTGGAGCTGGCTCCCAGCTCTTCAGAGGTGCGCACCCGGTACGCGGTCTGGCGGCTGGAGCCGGATCTCCGGCTCGAGGAAGCGCGCGCACAACTGAATATCGCTGTGGAACTCGACCCGCTTTCAGCCATCGTGCATGGCTGCCTGGGTCATCACCTGATCTTCCGCCGGGAATTCCAGCGGGCGGCGGAGGAACTTCAGCTTGCAGTGGAACTCGAACCGGCTTACTGGTGGGCTCACGTATACCTGGCGGCGTCCTATGGTTTCCAGGGCAGCTTCGATGAGGCTGAGGGCATTCTGCAGAAACTGTTGTATCTGACCGGCGGTTGCCCACTTGTGATTGGCTCTTACGCATTCGGATACGGAGCCATCGGCGACCGCCAACGGGCGGAGCAACTTCGGCACCAACTGCTCACATCAACATCAGGCTACGTACCGCCACTGGCTGTCGCATGGTCCCACCTCGGTCTCGGCGAGGCGGAGCCATGTCTCGATTGGCTCGAAAAGGCTGTCGAGGAACGCGATCCCCTGATCGTGGAGTTCCAGCCCAAGCCGATCTATGACGGTCTTCGGGGCCATCCCCGGTTCAAAGCGTTGCTCTCGGCAATGCACCTTGAGCGGCGAGGAGTTTCGTGCCAGCCCACGGCGTAATCAGTAGGACCACCGAGGCGAAGCTAACCCACTCCAATGCTATGAATCACTTGCGGCCGTCCATCTGCTTGGATTCCGGTATCGTGACGCCGTTTGTGACATAACCCTCGTAAACGTCCCCTCATCGTTCTCCCGGAGCGTCCCAGACCTCGAAGGAACTTGCGTGGTCGAGGCTCCGGACCCAGAGTGATTCCGGCCGTCAAGTGGAACATCGCGTGTTCTACGTGGCGAAGTTCGAGGAGGGCATCTACGCCTTGCATGCGTTCGAGAAGCGGACGCGCCAGACGCCGCAATCCGAGATCGTCCCGGCTCGTAGCCGTCTTGCCGACGTGTTGCGACGTCGCGCCCGACAGCAGGAGGCTCCATGACCACCAAGATTCAACGCTCGAGCGGCAACGTGTTTCGCGATTTGGGGTTTCCGGACGATGAGGCGGAGAATCTCAAGATTCGAACCGACCTCATGGTTCGGCTCAGCAAGCTGATCGCAACCCGCGGGCTTACCCAGGCGCAGGCGGCACGCCTGTTCGGAGTCACTCAGCCGCGGGTGAGCAATCTCGTCCGAGGCAAGATCGACCGGTTCAGCATCGATACCTTGGTCGCCATGCTTGGTCACGCTGGCGTCCGAGTCCAGATTGTGGTTGGTCGCGGGCCGTAAATTATTGACCGTCATCAGCTTCATCGTCATTGGTCGCACGTGGTAGATCTCCGGGGCCGCTTCTGTTGACCGGAGGGTTGTCCGCCTTCGCTCGCCCGGACGATCGTGTGGCGAGCTTCGGCGAGATCTCGCCGTAGCGCGAAGCGCGAAGGCGGATAGGTTCGAGTCCTACCTGAGGAGCCAACCTCACCGTACTCCGTTCCACCGACATCGGGTTGGCGACGACATCCCGCCGTAGCCCTTCGACTTCGCTCAGGGCGAAGGCGGATGAGGAGCCGGGGTTCTTGCTGGACGGCCCCGCTCGGTCGCTCCGGGCCCTAGGACTCGAACACGTCCTCCGGGTTGCCCGCCGTCGCTCGCCTCCGCGTGGATGCACATGCTCGGCGAGCTATGACGGATCCGCCAGCCAGGTTCCGAACTTCACCGCATTTGAGTTGAGAACTGGTGCGGCGCGTCGAGCCCTGCCAAGGCGGCGATTCTTCCCGGATGCTATTCCTGCTCAGTCGGCAGGACTCCGATGCGACCGATGAGGTCGGCGAAACGTGGGTCCGAGCGAAGCGGATCGATGCCGGGAAAACCGGCGGTGAGATACTGCATTTCGCATCGGAGCCGACAGGCAGTATCAACCCATTCCAAAGCCGCATCTGTATCGCCCAAGCCCGCGTAGAGAACGACAAACGCAATGGGCGATGCACGATTCCGAGCAGCAAGCTGCTCGAGTTCGCGCAGGAGGTGCATGGCCTCGTCACGGCGGCCCAGGCGAGCATACACGTGACCCAGAAAGGAGAGCGATAACGCTTCGCGCGAGAGGTCGAGAGCCTTCTCAAATGCCGCCACCGCCTCCTCCGACCTGCCCTGGCGCCATGTTGACCACCCGAGCACGAAATGCGGCTGGAGCGAATTCGGAAAGAATTCGACGGTCCGCCTGGCCTGCGCCTCCGCTCGTGCGTCCTGGCATGCACAGAGGTAGAACCAGGCAGCGACCTGATTCGGGAGGAGCGAAGTGGGATTCAGCCTCAACGCGTACTGAGCCTCGGTGATCGCCTCAGCGTGCCGCTCCGTGCAGCACAGAAGCGTCCCGTAGGCCTCATGAGCGCCCGGACTGCTTGGACTCAGTTCAATAGCCCGCCGGAACTCCTGCTCGGCGGCGGACAGCTCCCAGTCGAGGAGCCAGTTCATCCAGCCGAGAACCTGATGTGCCTCGCTGAGACTGTAGTCGGCGGCAACAGCCTGCAGTGCCAACTGCTTCGCCTGCGGGAACACCTCGCGGGCCGGAGCGTGCCCGAAGAAACCCAGGGCCATGAGACACGCGGAATGCCAGGCGAGCCCCGGCGCGAATCGCGGCGCTTTGACGGTGATCTCCCGGAAGCACTGGAGCGCGTTCCCGAGTCCTTCCGCGCTCGCTGTTTCGAGTTCGAAACGGCCTTTCAAGTACGCCTCGACGATGTCCGGCGTCACCGGGCCCTCCGGGCTCGCGGAACTGGGGGCCCGCGCCGCGGTGCCGGCGGGTCTCAGCGCCGTCGCTACACATTCGGCAATCGCCCGCGCCGCCTCGCGCTGTGTGGCCAACACGGCGGACATGTCGCAGTCGTAGCTCTGTGCCCATATGTGCCGCTCGGGCTCGGTCAGGATCAACTGCGCCGTCACGCGGACGCGATTGCCTTCATGCAACGCGGCTCCTTCCACCACGCCATCCACCCCGAGGTCGCGCGCGATCTCGTCCAGTTTCCGGCTGCTTCCTTTCAGGTGGAGCACGGATTGACGGGAGATCACTCGCACGGCCCGGATGCGACCAAGTTCCGTGATGAGGGCATCGGTCACGCCGTCGGCGAAATACTGTCGATCGGGATCGCCATTCAGATTCGCAAACGGCAGCACGGCCAGCGTGGGTTCGGCAAACGGCCTCTCGCGCTGGACTGGCGCGATGAAGCGGTAGCCCCGGCCGCGCAGGGTCTCGATATAGCGCGGGGCGCGCGCCTGGTCGCACAACACGGTGCGAATGCGGCTTACGCAGTAGTCCATCCCCGTGTCGTAATCCACGAAGGTGGTCTCACCCCACAGCCGGCGGCGGATTTCCTCGCGGGGGATCAGCCTGCCTGCCTTACTGACCAGAAGGCACAGAACGCTGGCGGGCTGCGGCTCCAGCCTTATGGTCGTGCCGGACTTCCGCAACTCACCGGTCGTCAGGTCGAGGGAGAACGGTCCGAAAGCGACCCGGTCGGCAACGATGGACATGGTGGCCGGATTATAGACCCTCGACTCCGCAAGCTCAATCTTTCCAGCGGCTTGGAGCCAAAGGTAAACCTAAGCCACCTTCCAGCCAACCTCTATGGTTCTGCAGGCATCGCCCGGCATAAGGTGACTGTGAAAGGAGCATCCTATGCGACACGCTCGAATCTCCGCATACGCGGCAGTCCTGCTGGCGCCGGCGCTGGCGCTCCTGGTTCCGGCACTCGCCGCCGCCCAGTCGGTCAGCATCCAGCTGACTGCCACCGACGCCTTCGATCCAATGAACGTCTTCGGCAGAGGTCCGATAGGTGCCTTCACCAATCCTGGCACCGTGACCTGTCCCGGCGCGCAGCCGACCGGTAACCCGATGCAACCCTGCCCGCCTGGCAGCCGCATGAACTTCCGCGACGTGTCGTGGTACTCAAGGCTGCTCTCGTCGAGCGAGCTTCTCACGGGCTCGTTCCACGCCGTGGGCAACAACGCCTTGGACGCGAACGCTACCGGACAGGTGTGGGGCAAGTTCCGGATCGACCTGGATGCCGGCGGCGCCTGGGAGGGAAGCTGGACCGCGGAGAGAAGCAAGGAGGGCGGCGTGTGGGTGGTACGCATGCGCGGCGTCGGCCGTGGCATGGGCGGCGCGGTCGATGGTATGCAGCTGCGATTCACGGAAGTCGCTCCCACGCCGACGTTCATGCCGCTCCTCTGGCTGGGCTCGATGGACGCGGAGGTTCTTGCGCCGCCATCCCGATGACGCCTGCCCCGGCGTCGGGACGTCCTCGCACTTCGATGGGGTGGCCAGTCAGACTGGAGAATCCGTCGGCCACCGGGAGGCGCCGCATAGCCCGGTCAGATCACGCGCGATTCTGCCGCGCGTCTGGCGGCGCTTCCCGTTGTCGCCGGCAGTGTGAGACCGTGCACTACGGCGCGCCGCCAAGGGGCCAGCGGTGAGCTCTTGTTTTCAGGCTTCGACAGGTGTATCTCAATAAGGCCATGGATATGGGTTTCAGGGCTTGGAAAGAAGCGACGCTGGCTCGGCTGAATTCCGGAAGTCTCGTGGTCCAGACGGCTCGCGGAGCAGTTGAATACGCAGTCGCGGGAACGGGTCCCGCGGTGCTCGTCGTTCATGGGAGGCCGGGTGGATACGACCAGGGACTGATGATCGCGCGTATTCTGAACGACCTTGAGTTTCGGTTCATTCCCGTGTCGCGCCCCGGCTACTTGAGAACGCCCCTCGAAACCGGTCGCAGCCCTGAAGACCAGGCTGACGCCCTGACAGCGTTGCTGGATGTGCTGAGAGTTCCCCAGGCGGCGGTAATTGCCCTATCGGCAGGCGGGCCTGCTGCGTTCCAATTCGCGCTGCGTCACCCGAGTCGGTGCTGGGGCGTGGTGGCGATCTCAACGCGTACACAGCGCCTTGTCCGGGCGCCACTGGGGCTGCGGATCATGCACTCGGTGTTGGGTACTTCGGATGCGGTCGGCTGGTTATTGACCCGTCTGATTGCACGCATGCCCCGGGGGATCGTAGCAAGCAAGGGCATGCTTCTGGAAGGAGTGCGGACCTTCATTCCTTACAGCCTGCGCCGCGCCGGTTCCTCGAATGACCTGTTTCAGATGGCCCGACTTCCCCAGTATCCACTCTCGGAGATCCGCACGCCGACCCTGGTGATCCACGGGACCGCTGACCGGGTCGTGTCCTGTTCGAAAGCGGAGTTGGCCGCTAACGCCATTCCACAGGCGGAGTTGATCCGAATTCCCGGCGGAGGCCACGGTGTCATTTTTGTGCAGCACCACTGGTTGGCTCCCAAGATCCTGGAGTTCCTGAAGGCCCACGCGCCGACCGGGCTCGCTGCCGCAGGACCGACTTGACCGGGGAAGCGAAGGCAATCCTCGCCAACGTCGAGGCGCCATGGTCACCCGTGCACGGGCGCTGGGTCCACGGCTCAGCACGAGGCCAGTGACATTGTCCACCTCGTCGTGCGCGAGGGTGACCCTGAGTCGCTCACCCACCTCGTCGAGCCGAGCGTTCCCGGCACGAGCAGCCGACCAGCGTCATCGAGGCGAAGCGCGTTGGCGGGCGAATTCGACTCGCCCATCGTGCCGGCGACCTGGTCGAACAGGTCCTGCAACGTCACGATACCGGCCCTGCCTCCGTCCTCGTCCACCACCAGCGCCATCTGCGCGCGTTCCCCTTGACTGTCGACCGTCGCGCGCGGCAGGCAAGCGCCGGCCTGCGGGCAGTGAACAATCAGTGAACAATTTGGCCCCGAACACCGGGTAACAGGACGGTCCAGCCCGAAGCTAACCCACTCAGAGCCAACAAGAAAGCAAACCCGCATCAACCTGTTAACCGGAGGGTTGTAGGTTCGAGTCCTACCTGAGGAGCCAACCCTCCCGGCACTCGCTTTCCACCTCAATGGGTTGGCGACGAAATCGCGCCGAAGCCCCTCGGCCGTGCTCGGGGCGAAGGCGGATGAGGAGCCAATCCCTGCAGGCGGGCAGCCGATTGCCCTTGGCGATCTCGATGGTGTGTCTTCCTCGGTCCATGCGCACAAAGCGCTTGATTCGGGAGGGAGACCGCGGCAAGATCCCCGGCATCCGAGCAGAGGGCGCCCGGACGTGCACGTACCGCAAGCCCCCCAGGCTGGCGAGTCCCCGCACACAACGTTAGAGCCACAGCGCTTCGTCGGACAGCAGCGCGTAGCGTCTCGATGTCGCGATGCCCGGCACTGATCACGAGCCTGTGAACGGAGCCGACGCGCATGGGCGTTACCAGGCAGCACAACCATGAGAAGAAAGATCATTGTCACCCTGGCGCTCGCGCTCGTGCTCGTCAGTTCCAGCGTTCTCTTTGCCGAGAGAATCAGCAACTGGATTGTCTCTCCGAGATTCGAGTCGCCTCACTTCAGATTCCATTCGGCATCGGGTGATACAGCGCTGGCGAAGGGCCTCGAATCTGTCTTGGAGCGAGATTACGCGCGTCTGAGCGCCCACCCATTTCCGCTGCCTCGACGTGCTGGCAACTACGCGGGACAACATTTCGACCATGACGTGTATGCCCTGATTCCGGCGCACTGGACACCACAGCCCGACAGCGCCTTCCCTCCCGAACGAACAAGAACGACCCTGGCGCATGAAATGGCGCACGCATTCGTCTTTGCGATCAACCCTGACGTGAAAGGCTGGGTCACCGAGGGTATTGCGCAGTACGAACAAACAGCGGTGTTCAATGACGTGATACGGAAGCACGGATTCGCCAGTGCAATCGGAAAGACTATCGAAGCAGGGAGAATACCGAAGTTCAGCGAACTATTTGCAGGGCATACGGTGACCTCGTCTGAGATCACCGGTGACTACCTGTTCGCCGGATCATTTGTCGACTTTGCCGCTGTCAATTACGGGTTCCGCAGCATTGCGGCTTTTGTGAAGACGAACGACTTCAGTTCGTCTTTCGGAAAGACCGAACCGGAAATCTGGGAAGAATGGGTCCAGTACTTGCGGGAACACTACGTCAGCCAGTGAACGGAAGCACGTTCGTGGTACAGCCTCGGCTCGCGGGCCATGGGCCGACGCTGTTCGCGGGGCTCTCGAAGTATCTCGACTTGAAGCTCGTGAGCCGGCTGGAGTTGGGCTCAGGCGCGGTGGTATGAGCCTATTCGCAACCAACCACAATAGACGGATCGCCGATGACCGAGCATCGCATCTTCACCATGAAGTTCTCGTCGGTCTACACGGCGTATGTGAACAAGGCGACGCGGAAGCAGCGCACGCAGCAGGAAGTCGACCAGATTATTTCCTGGCTTACCGGCTACACCGCGGCCGGCCTTCAACGACAACTCACGCGTGAAGTTGACATCCGCACCTTCTTCGCCGAGGCGCCGGCGATACACCCAAACACCGCGCTGATTACGGGCGTGGTGTGCGGCGTGCGCGTCGAGAATGTCGAAGACCCGCTGATGCGGAAGATTCGCTATCTCGACAAGCTCATCGACGAGCTGGCCAGGGGAAAGGCGATGGAAAAGATCCTGCGGCAGTAGGGAACTCGTTCGCCGACGACCCCATCGCGCCGCCCGCACCGGCCGGGTCGAGTCGAGCCAGCCTGGTCTTGCCCGGATCCGTGCCGCCCACGAGCACCAGTGCTGCCGGAAGCCCTCGGATGCCGCGGACAAGCCAAGATTCCGCCGGTGCCAGCCCGAGTAGTTGCCGCTGACCAA
>Ga0209391_10001188_pt1 | contig 13314 bp, 11 predicted proteins | sample PPLLak3March2015_FD_187246 | JGI IMG/M metagenome (GOLD analysis project Ga0209391, IMG submission 187246) | Freshwater sediment microbial communities from Prairie Pothole Lake near Jamestown, North Dakota, USA - PPLs Lake P7 Core (1) Depth... | ecosystem: Environmental > Aquatic > Freshwater >... | reverse complement strand
CGCGGTGGCCGACATTCAGCAGATTATCCTTCGCCTGAAGGACAAGGGGATTGGGATTCTCATTACCGATCATAATGTTCAAGAGACGTTATCTATTACCGATCGTGCTTATATTATTAATGAAGGCTTGATCCTGGAATCCGGCTCTCCGGAGGCCATTGTCAAGAGTGAAACCGCTCGGGCCGTGTATCTCGGGGAGCGATTCAAGCTGTAGAGGGTTTGATATTCAGTTATGAAACTTCGTCTCGACTTGAGGCTTAGCCAGAAGCTGATCATGACGCCGCAGTTGCAGCAGGCGATTAAGCTGTTGCAGCTGTCTCGGCTTGAGTTGCAGCAAAGTTTGACCCAGCATCTGCTCGAAAATCCGCTTCTCGACGAGGTGCAGGCTGAAGTTGAGGAAGCTGAAGCCGCGGTTGCGGAAGGGAAAACGGAAGACCCCTCCATAACGGCCGCACAAGATAACGTAGAAGAGGCGGGAACGCCGGAGGAGCGAGGTTCGCCCGAAGAGTTTTCAGCTTCTGGATGGGAAGAATACTTTGGCTCGGATCGTCGAGCCGGGGATTCGGAATATCCCTCCTCTTCCCAGGATGAGTTCCCCTCCTACGAGCAGACTGTGGCCAAAGCCACGTCGCTGGAAGAGCATTTGCTTTGGCAGCTCTCACTCTCGGGTCTTTCAGAGCGGGAGAAGGCCATTGGACGGCTGCTCATCGGAAATTTGGATGATGATGGCTATTTGAGAATTACTCTGGCTGAAGTCGTCAACGGGAGCGAGTTTTCGGAAGCGGAGGCTGAGTCGGTTCTCAAGGATATTCAGACTTTCGATCCAACTGGTGTCGGGGCGCGCGATCTGCCGGAGTGTCTCCTGCTCCAACTCGGTCATCTGGGCAAGAACCCGATGGGGTCACTCGGTGCAAGGCCTGGTGCGCTCAAGGGCGCTGTCGTTGAAGGTATTATCCTGCATCATCTCAAGGATCTTGAAAAGAAGCAGTATGCCAAGATCGCCAAGGCGTTGAATGTGACCGTCGAGGAAGTCTTCGAAGCGACGAAGTTGATCGGAGATCTCGAGCCCAAGCCCGGTCGTCCTTTCACAAACACCCAGAATTACGTAATTGTGCCGGATGTCTTTGTCGTGAAGAACGAAGGGGAATGGGTGGTTTTGCTGAATGATGACGGCCTGCCCCGTATGCGGATCAGTCCGTATTACAAGCAACTGATGACAGCTGGTGACGGCGGGACGGCTGAAACGAAGTCTTACCTCGATGAAAAGCTTAGAGCCGCCCAATGGGTGATTCGGAGTATCGATCAACGGAATAAGACGATCGTCAAGGTCGTGACGAGTATTGTGAAGTTTCAGGAGCAGTTTTTTGAGCAAGGGATTGAGCATCTGAAACCCTTGGTCCTCAAGCAGGTGGCGGAGGACATCGGGATGCATGAATCAACGATCAGTCGTGTCACCGCCAACAAGTATATGTATTGCCCGCAAGGGATGCTTGAATTAAAGTTCTTCTTCAACGCAGGACTTCAGCGGGCGGATCAGCCGTCTGACATGATGTCATCAGTGTCGGTCCGTGAAATGATTCGGAAAATGATCGCCGAAGAGGATGTGCAGCGTCCGCTGAAAGATGAGGAGATTGCGGCGCGGCTCAAGGTTCAGCAGGTTCTGATTGCACGTCGCACGGTGGCGAAGTATCGCGCCGAAGACAATATTCCTTCAGCGAGCCAGAGAAAACGTCATTTTTAGTCTGCGCCCGCCGGGTGTGGTGCAGAAATAGGTTTACGTAAGGAGACACTTCGCATGAAGCTACGAATCACGGGTCGCCACATGGATGTGACGTCGGCACTTCGTCGGTATCTTGAGACACGATTTGATCGACTGGATCGGTATGAATTGAAAGTGGGGATTGTTCAGGTTGTCTTGAGTGTTGAGAAGTTGCAGCATAAAGCGGAAGCCGTCTGTGTGGTTCACGGAAAGCGCGTGCAAGCGAAAACATCGACGCGAGAAATGTATGCGACGATTGATGCGTTGGTGGACCGCATTGATGGACAGCTCAGAAAACTGAAAGAACGCTTGGTCAGCCATAAGCCTGCCAAGACGACCCGAGTCCGGTCAGTGCGCGCGTTGGCTGCTGAGTGGCAAGAGGAGCCAGCCTTCAAGGTGGAGCGCAGAGCTGTGCCGGTCTTGTCCCTTGCAGAGGCGCACGATCGGTTTGGTGGTCACAGTGAGGCCTTTCTGTTGTTTGCAAATGTGGAAACGGGGAATCTCCATGTGCTTCAACGGGGTGTCGGCGGGCGGGTCTTGGTCATTGAGCCCTTTGCGGAAGGTCGGCGAGGGCATTCCTTCCCTGGGGCAGGAGAGTGATGGGCCGGCTCGAAGTTGTCAGGACCTAGCTCCGATTTCTCCGGAGGACTAATTGCAGGCGTCATCGTGATTGTTTGTTTCTATCCCCGAGTACAGTGCGTTGTCTTCACTAGAGTCGTATGTCACAGCTGAATCTCGTCATCGTCAGTGGCCTCTCTGGATCCGGTAAGTCGCACGCGCTGAAGGCGTTTGAGGATGCCGGCTATTTCTGCATTGACAACCTTCCTCCCGCGTTGATCCCAACTTTCGTCGAACTCTGCAATCAGCAAGGCGGTGAGATATCGAATGTTGCGCTGGGCGTCGATGTCCGCGAGCGGGTCTTCTTTGCTGATTTGGTTGGGACGCTTGAGCGAGTGAGAGCCCTCGGATATGCGATTCGTCTGCTCTTTCTGGAAGCCCGGGATGAAGTGCTTGTCAGGCGATTTTCTGAGTCGCGTCGCCCGCATCCGCTATTGCCGCATTTGCCGGTTCTGGAGGGGGTTCGGTTTGAGAAGGAACGGGTTGCGGAGTTGCGCCGACATGCTGATCGGATTATCGATACATCTGATATGACCGTGCACGAACTCCGGGACGTATTGACGAAGGAGTTCTCCCGTGGTCCCGCCACTCGGCGCTTGACTGTGACCTTGCTGACTTTTGGATATAAATTCGGCGTTCCCTACGATATTGACTTGCTGTTTGACGTTCGGTTTTTGAAGAATCCGTTTTTTGTTCCCGATCTCAAGCCCCTCCCAGGGGATGATCCTCGGGTTCGCGCCTTTGTGTTGTCCGACCCCGACGCCATTGATCTTCTGGCGCAGTTGGAGAGCATGTTGAAGTTCTTGATCCCTCTCTACGAGCGTGAACAGCGCAGCTACCTCACTATTGCGATTGGGTGTACCGGCGGGCGCCATCGGTCGGTGGCGATTGCAGGGCGGCTCCGGGAGAGCCTTGGCGCCATCGGTCACGAAGTGATCCTCAAACATCGAGATCTTCAGAAGTCCTAAGTAGAATTCTGAGGTGTGGTGGTCCGAGCTGCTTCCTGTCAGTTCAGTTGTGTTCCTTGACAGGTCGAGCATATTGACTATACTTGCCTTGTACCTGCAGAACCTAGCTTCCCTCAGACACATTTCACGTGAAGAAACGGAACGCGATTCGCAAGATAGCAGGGTACAAGACGAATCAGGTGTGTGACTTGTTCGATATATCCAAGGCCACTTTGTTTCGATGGGAACGCGAAGGGTTGATAACCGGTCCTCCACGAGATTGGAGAAACTGGCGTCTTTATACGAAAGAGAACGTGGCCGAAATTCAGAAAATGATTCGTGCCAGGAAGATTGTCATGTAGGGTAGCGGGTGAGGGATATGCTCAGCACATTTAAAAATATGTTTGAAACCGACATCGTCTCCTTGTTGACTCCGAAACGTCAGCTGGTTGGACTCGACATTGGTTCGAGCGCAATTAAGCTGGTGCAATTAAGAGAAAGCAAAGGGCGATACTACCTTCAAAAGTTCGGCATGAAGCCGTTGGAGCCAGAAGTCATCGTAGATGGAACGGTCATGGACGAAGGTCGGGTTGTCTCAGCAATTCGCGAGTTGTTCGATGAGGCCAATGTCAAGAATAAGCAGGTTGCGGTCTCCATCTCTGGTCATGCTGTCATCGTAAAGAAAATCAGTTTGCCCCCTATGCCGGATGAGGAATTAGAAGGCCAAGTGAAGCTCGCTGCGGAGCAATACATCCCATTCGACATCAACGAAGTGAACATCGACTTTCATGTGCTCCCAGCGGACGTTTCCGGTGAAGGTCAGGGAGAAATGTCCATCATTCTTGTGGCAGCCAAGAAAGACAAGATCAATGAGTTGACAGAGCTAGTCAAGGGCGCTGGATTAATACCGATGGTGATGGATGTGGATGCATTCGCCATTGAAAATATGCACGCGATTAACTATCCCCTGGCACAGGATGAGACGACGGCTCTGGTGAATTTGGGCGCCAGCGTGATGAACGTCAATATTATCCGGGGGGGTGTTTCCCTGTTTACGCGAGATATTCCATTGGGCGGTAACCGTTACACCGAAGCGATCCAGAGGGAAATGGGCTTGTCCTATGAGGAGGCTGAGGAGACCAAAAAGGGAGAGAGAAGTGGGAAAGCTGCTTCAGGATCTGTTGAAAGTGTGATCGATAGTGTGAATGGTGAGGTAGCCTCTGAAATTGCCAGGACGGTTGATTATTTCAAGACATCTGCTTCTAATGTTGGGTTAGATCGCGTCCTGGTGTGCGGTGGAGTTGCGCGTGCCAGCGGGCTCGTGCAGCAGTTGAGCGATCGCATGCAAACACCGGTTGAAGTTGCAGATCCCTTTGGTGAAATTGATACGTCGGGAAGTGACTTCGATCAGGATACCCTGGCTGAAATGGCGCCGCTTGCTTCTGTTGCGGTCGGGTTGGCCTTGAGATCAGTGGGGGACCGATGATTCGCATTAATCTACTTCCTGGGCCTAAAGGTCGCGCGGCCAAACCTCAGTATGATGTCCGGGCGCAGGCCCTGCTGGGGATTGGCGTGTTATTGATTACGATTGCCGGTTGTTGGTGGTATTCGTCTTTTCTTGACGAGGCAATCGAGGCTCGGCAGGAAGAAAAACTGGCCAAGGAAAGACAGGTTGTTCAGCTCAAAGAGCAGGTAAAGCAGGTGCAGGACTTTGAGCAAAAGAAAAAACTGCTTGAGGATAAGAATCGGGTGATTGATCAGCTCGAGTCGGCACGAGTCGGGCCGGTCAAAGTCTTGGATTTTGTGAGTCAAAGCATTGAGCCGTTGAAAGTATGGCTGACGAATCTGAAGCTGTCTGCGGAAACTGTCGAGGTGGAAGGGAAGGCTCTGACGAATGATGATGTCGTCGAGTTCGTCAATAATCTACGCCGAACCGATTTTTTTGCGAATATCAATCTCCAGGAAAGCAAGGCGGCCGTAGAGAACAAGATCAATATTTACCAGTTTAAACTGGCATTTCGCCTGAAAGGCTGAGCATGGCGTTGCCTTCTGTCAATCTTGATACGCTTCGTAGTATTCCTGCTCCTCAGAAACTAGCCCTGCTGGGATTGCTTGTGGCCGTGTTGCTTGCTGGTTTCTACTTCTACATTGCAGAACCAAAAGCGGCGACAATCGACCTGCTTCAGGCGGACAATGCACGGTTGGATGGGGAAATTCAGATTTTGACGATCAAGGCGAAGCATCTCGACGAGCTTCTGGCCGCCAATAAACAGCTTGAAATTGAGTTGGCAAAGAAGAAAGAGCGCCTTCCCCCGGAAGAAGAAGCGGTGATGTTACTGAAGCAAGTTTCTGATCTTGGAATACGGCTGGGTCTCGATATCAAGCTGTGGCGACCGGGGGCTCAGACCGAAGATGCGTCAAAGCTCTTTGTGAAAATGCCTGTCACTGTCGAGGCCAGCGGCGCATATCATACGACCGCACTCTTTTTCGACCGTATCAATAGGTTGCCGAGAATTATCACGGTGTCCGGTCTCAAAATGGGGACACCAAAAATGGAACAGGGGCGGATCGTGTCTCAAGCACAATTCGACCTTGTTGCATACGCGGCTCCGCCTGAGAAGCAAGTCGCAGCGACCCCTGTGGCAAATGTTGCGAAGCCAAATCCTGTCGGCAAGTAGCGAAGAGAGGCTATGCAAATGTCTAGTGCGAGGCAGAAGGCTGTTGGACGTAGGGCCATGGAGCGCAAAATCCTCCTTGCTGGGATGGTGTTATTTTTATCAGGGGGGGCGGGCCTGGAGGTCGGTGCAGGCACCTTGACCCCGCCGAATCAGATTAACGCGCTCCGGCAAGATTCGATCAAAATGCAGGCTGTTCCTGAAATCCAACGACAAGCCATTGCGCCGACTCTAGCGGCCAGCCCTGCCGTTGAGGGGGAGGCATCGGTGCCATATCCGGCTCAGCTTCCCGATATCGGAAGCGGATTTGGATATGATCCGTCAGGTCGTCGTGATCCGTTTGCGCCAGTGGTGCAACAACTCCAGCCTGGGAAGATGGATGCGAATCTTCCGCCACTCCAACGCGTCAACCTGACAGATTTGAATTTAATCGCCATTGTGTGGGGGGCGTACGGGTATACGGCGATGGTTCAGACTCCCGAGGGATTTGGCTATGCCATCAGGCGTGGAACGCGGCTTGGTCAGAATAATGGTGTCGTCAGTGCCATTACGGAGCGGGGAATCATCGTGCAAGAGCGATTTACCGATGTCTATGGGAAGAAACAGGAGCGGGAATACGTCAAGCTTCTTCATCCGAAAGAGGGCGCAGAATGAAAAGACTAACGGCAGTGATGGGACGTTCGTTTCGCCGGGCTTGGTGGCTGGGTATGGTGGGTGCTCTGTTGAGTGCCCAGAGCATTCAAGCAGGGCCGTCTATTACTCAGGCTGCAGCTGCTGCAGCTATTGAGGAGAGGGCTCATGACCAGGCGGCAGTCGCGCAGGAGCCCGTCGATAGTCCGGCTCAAATGGTGACCAAGATTGAAGTGCGCCCGGAAGGCGATGAAGTAACCGTTCGCGTAAAAGGCGATGGAAGGTTGTTCCATTCAGCGCAACTGTTGGATGACAACCGGCTCGTCGTCGATCTGATTGCAGTGTCATCGGCGCTCAAATCATCTTTTGTGTCGGGACAGCATCAGCTCCTCAAAAAAGTTCGGGTCGGTTATCATGCCGATAAAGTTCGCCTTGTTCTGGATCTTCTTGGTCGACCGTCTTTTTCAGTCATGCCTGCCGGCAATGATATTCTGGTTTCTCTGAAGCCGAGAGCGGTGGACACAAGTGCCGCTGCAGGTAGCGGGCTGTCATCGACTACGGGAAGTTTAGTTGACCAAGCCCCGGTTGGAGAGGGTGATGTTCCAGATCAGGGCCGGTGGTTGGCACAGGCAGATGTTCGAGTGAAGAATGGGCGAGTCATGGGCCCGTCCCAAGGGAAGTTCAAAGTTCGAACCGTTCAGATGGCTGCAGAGGGTGCAACCCCAGAGAGTGATCCCAGAGGTGATGATCTTGTGGCGGGTAAGACACACTACGCGGGCCGTCGAATTTCATTAGACTTTCAGCAAGCGGATATCACAAATATTCTTCGCCTGATCGCTGAGGTGAGCGGGTTTAATATCGTCGTGGGTGAGGGAGTCAAAGCAAAGGTTACCATGAAGCTTGTGAGTGTGCCCTGGGATCAAGCCCTGGATATGCTGCTCAAGATGAATGGACTGGGTATGATTCGCCAGGGAACGATTGTATGGGTTGATTCGTTGTCGAATATTGCCAAACAGCAGGATGAAGAAGCCCGTGCGAAAGATGCTAAGACAAAAGCGGAAGAGCTTCTCGATCGTGTGTTCTACATCAGGAACATTCAGGCGCAAGAACTCCAGACCGCGCTGCGGCAGTATTTGGGCCCTCGCGGAGTGATGAATATCAGCCAAGGGAGCAATGCTCTCATCGTGAGAGATACTGAGAGCAAGCTGGCGGTCTTGAAACAGTTGGTGGATGGATTGGATCTTCAAGTTCCCCAGGTTCAGATTGAAGCGCGCATCGTTCAAGCCGATACGGTCTATGCTCGTGGTCTGGGGATCCAATGGGGCTTTCAGAACACCGACTTTGGAACCAACTCATTTAATTTTGCCGGGAATGCAACGGGCGCATTCGCGCCTGTTGCAGGTACTGGCGGGACCACAATTCCCCGTGACTTTATCGTCAATCTTCCTGCGCAGGTTGGCGGTCTTCCGTCAGTTCCGGCCATCGGATATCAGTTTGGTAAACTAGCGCCCGGCTTTGCCTTGGATTTGCGGCTTTCTGCCGGAGAGTTGCTTGGGTTAAGTAAAGTGATTGCGGCTCCGAAAATCACCACGTTGGATAAGCGCGAAGCAAAGATCTCGCAAGGTGAGTCGATTCCGTTTCAAACGACTTCTCTTCAGGGGACGCAGACGACATTCGTCGATGCGAATCTTGAACTGAACGTGACCCCGCAAATTACGTCGCGTGATCCGAAGGAAGTCGGGAAGCAGATTCTTATGAAGGTTCGTGCAACTAGGAATGCGGTTGGCGCGCGAAGCAATCCAGCCGGTCCGAGCATCGATCGTCGTGAGGCGACCACTCAGGTCATTGTGCGCGACGGCGAAACGATGGTGATCGGTGGCGTGTTTGTCGATACTCAGAATAACAATGTCCAGGGTGTTCCCTACCTTTCACGGATTCCGGTCCTGGGGTGGTTGTTTAAAAATAAATCAGAGAGCGTTTCGAAGCAGGAACTCTTGATCTTCATGACGCCGACGATTATCCGCACCACATAGGAGATTGCCCGTGGCGTTTGCTCGGCCCGTACTTGTTGCAGATCTGCAATGAGTACGGGCCGAGCCATTTGGGGGCCTCTGTGCCATCGTGCAGTGATCAACGGAGCGGCCTCTATTGACTCTGCGGTGGTTGCCTTTTAGTTCGTTGGAAGCTGTGCTACCATCCGTCCGCTCCATGCAAGCGGCCAGTGGTGAATGGGGCACTACAGAATATTCTGCAAATGCGTGGTTAGTGAGGCGCAGCCTCGCAGGCCGAAGTCATTTCTAGAGAGCGTTAGACCTATGGGTAGTGCGGAACAACGGGTCTCAGTGTCACTTGGATCGCGAAGCTACGACATTGTTATCAAGTCAGGCTTGATCAGCGAACTTGCCGCGCGTCTTCAATCCATCACCTCGACAGAGCGTATCGGTATTGTGACGGATCGGCATGTTGCGAAGCATTATCTCCCTGCCGTACTCACGCAATGTGAACGCGCTGGATTTCACCCGGTCCCAGTAGTGTTGCCACCGGGGGAAAAGAATAAGACGCTTGCGACCGTCGGGAAGATTCTTAATGTGCTGGCGCAGGAACGGTTCGAGCGGAAGTCATTACTGATAGCGTTGGGGGGGGGAGTCGTTGGAGATTTGACGGGATTTGCTGCGGCCATATACCAGCGAGGGATTCCGTTCGTCCAAGTGCCGACCACACTGGTGGCGCAAGTAGATTCGAGCGTCGGAGGGAAAACCGGCGTAGACCATCGATTGGGCAAGAATTTGATCGGCGCATTCCATCAGCCGAAAGCTGTGTGGATTGATCCGGTACTCTTGCGCACCCTTCCGAAGCGGGAATGGATTGCAGGTCTGGCCGAAGTGATCAAGTACGGCATCATTGCCGACAAGGCCTTCTTTGCGTATCTTGAACGAATGATGCCGTCCTTATTGAAGCTTGAGCCGCAAGCCGTTATGCAGATTGTGAAACGGTCCTGTGAGATCAAGGCACAGGTGGTAGCCGAGGATGAACAGGAGTCGGATCGTCGGAGAATTTTGAATTACGGCCATACGATCGGACATGCACTGGAGGCCTTGGGCGGTTATCGCTCATTGATCCATGGCGAGGCGGTGGGCATTGGATTGGTGCTCGAAGCGGATTTAGCCAGGCACCAGGGGTACTGCGATTCCGAGACGGTCGATCGAATCCGGTCGTTGGTTCTTGCGGCTGGTTTGTCCGATCGTCCGACTAGTCGTTCCTCCGCAAAAGTATGGACGGCAATGCAGCATGACAAGAAAGTCTCGCAGGGGAAGGTCGTGGGTGTGTGGCCGGAATCGATCGGGCAAGTCCGGATCGCGCCGCTGGAGCGAACAGCTTTTACTGGCTGGTTTAAAACGGTTTCCGTTGGAGCCAGAGGGCGATCAAAAGGGGTAGAGAACTAGTGACAGTGCGGGACGTTTTCTCTCGGGATCTATAGGTATGGAATCAAAAAAACTTTCTGTCGCACAACTAGAGCAAGCCTTGCGAGAAAAGACTCGTGAGGTGGACGTGTTGCACCGGATCAGCGAGTCGATCAGCAACACGCTCGATCTTGAGGCTGTATTACGGCATATCGTCGATGTTGTCGTCGAAGTGACGAAAGCGGATGCCTGTCTCCTGTATCTGCTGTCCGATGGACGGGATGAACTCATCCTTCGGGCATCAAAAAATCCACATCCCAGACTGATCGGGCGCATTACCATCGGGTTGGGTGAAGGCATCACCGGCTGGGTGGCCCGTGAGCGAACGCGCGTCGTGATTCCCAGCAACGCCAGTGAAGATCCTCGATTCAAGTTTTTCAACAACCTTCCTGAGGATAGGTACCAGGCCTTTGTGTCCGTGCCGATTCTTGCCAAGAAAGAGGTCAGCGGCGTCATCAATGTGCAGCATAAGCGCTCGCGCCGCTATCGTGAGGACGAACTGGCGCTGCTCACGACTATTGCCAATCAGGTCGGCGGGGCTATCGAGAATGCCCGCCTCTACGATCAGATGCGTCGGAAGGCGCTGCAGTTGGAAACGCTGTCGCAAGTATCCGAGACGGTCGCTTCGAACAGGATTACCGATGATGTCTTGCAGCTCATTGTGACCATGACGGCGCAGATGTTGGGGTCGAAAATCTGTTCGATCATGCTGCTGGACGAAGCCAGCGGGGAACTGCGGATTGCGGCCACGCAAAGTTTGAGTGAAGAGTATCGGCGAAAGCCCAATCTCAGGATCGGGCAAAGCATCAGCGGTCGAGCCGTCCAGGAGCGCCGGTCGATCATTGTTCCCGAGGTGACGAAAGATCGGGACTATATGTATCCGGACCTGGCGGCGAAGGAGGGGCTCTGTTCCTTGCTGTCGGTGCCGATGATGATGCGGGAGAAGTGCGTGGGGGTGATCAATAGTTACACGTCGGTTCCCCATACCTTTACCTCGGAGGAAGTACGGCTCATGCAGGCGATCGCCAATCAGGCGGCGATTTCCATCGAACACACGACATTGTTGGAAAAATCGTTCGAGATGCAAGAGGCCCTGGCCGTGCGGAAGTTATTGGATCGCGCGAAGGGGTATCTCATGCGATCCAAGAGATTGTCAGAAGAGGAAGCCTTCAAACTCATTCAGCGGCAAAGTATGGATTTGCGGAAATCCATGAGAGAGATAGCCGAAGCGATCCTGCTTGCCGGGGACATCGATGAACGAGCCGAGAAGCGAAACGTCTGATCCTGTCTTGAGTTATCGAACCCGGTCTGTGGCCGGCGCGGCGGGTTCTGGCGGCTGGCGGTTCAGCTGCTGACGAATCTCCTGTAGTTCCTTCCTCACGCTTTCCAGCTCACGGCTTTCTGCTGCATTTGCTCCTGGAGTGTACGCACGTCGGCTTCCCGACCTGTGCTCGGGGCAATCGGATTGGCGCCGGGCCGAGTCTGTAGAGGAGTGGGTGTCACAATGGGAGCGGGGACCGAACTTAATCCCGCGATCTGCTCGTAGTCGAGCACGAGCGTGGCGGCGGCATCACCCCAGCGCCACCCTTGTCTTGTGGGCTGCGATGGCGTCGGGTCGTGTGGCTTGCGATGAGTGATGGGCGTTTGCCCGATACCGTAACGAAATCATGATCACGCTGGCCGATGGGGTTTGTGTGCTGGAACGGTATGATCTCGCCCCCTGGCTGATCACCGGCCCGGCATCGTGATGGAGCGGGACTGTGTCGGCTCGTTGATGATTCTTGGCGACGAGGCGGCGGGCGATCGAAGAGTGTGACTCGAAGCTGAACTGTCTGATTTAATTGCGCGACAGCTGCGGGAGCTCTTAGGGGGTCTGTCCGAACCTGTGGCCCCGGGACTCGTGGTGAGAGTCGTGGCACGATCAGCGCCGGTCCTTCTGGCCTTCCTGGACGAGTATGCGAGCCTGCCTGTGGGATCTTCCCGCTCCGGCGCTCAGGAAATATTGATCGGGAAGAGGTAGCCGGCTAGGGCGTGGCGTTCGGTTTCGCCTTGGATTTGGAATTGGGTTCCTGCCCGGCCAATTGTTTCTTCAGCGCTTCCAATTCAGCTCGCATTGCTTCCAGTTCCTTCGCCTGCTTGTCCACGACGGCTTTGCTCGCCGGGGTGGTGTCGGCCGATTGAGGAGCTGTCGTGCTTGTTGCCTCAGGAAGAGCCGGCGCAAGCGGGAGGATTGCCGGTAGCTTCGTCAGAGGTTCGTAGGCGAGCGCCACTCTGGGCTGATCCGGTTCAATCTCCATCCAGGTTTGCGGAGTGGTCGAGGGAACCTGGAGATAGCCGGGCTCAAAGGACAGGGCGTAGATCGAGAGCTGCTCGTCACGCCGATCAGCCCGCGAATGGTAGTGGCTGAAGGCGACGTGCAACACCGGCCCGTCTGCATAGAGCGTCCCATCTGTCACATCGTTGCCGCTTCCGACCTGAAACTTGATCCGGTGATCCGGTTGCGCCCGTTTGAGCGCAGCGGCGACAGCCGGGGCGAGAAAGGCGACCTGTTGTGCCGAGAAGACGGGCGTCGGCTTGATCCCCCGGGAGGTTCTGCTCTCATCCGATGCCAGGATGCCGATCTGTAGTCCGGCGAACGTCTTGGCCAGGGTGTCAGGGGCCAGGTCGATTGGGTGACTGGCTTTGAATGATTTCAACGGGCCACTGTAGCGGGAGGTCGCTCCGCGATTGGAGAGTTGTTGGAGGTAGACAGCGCCTTCCGGACCGTCGGTCATAAGGGTTTGATCGGAGAACGCTCCGCAACTTGCACAGACCAGCGCCGCGATCAGAATAGCTGCGATAGAGGGGTATCCGGCTGGACGCAACTGCGAGGTCATGGAACGCAGTGTAGCATAGGTCTCAGAACGAATCTTCGGGGGACCCCACCTGTTAGTAGGGCTATTTCTTTCATTGACAGAGAAGCGGGGGCATTGCTATAACTCGCCCACCAAATTCGGAGACAACGGAGTCTCCGGTTGCATTGATCGAACTGGTCGGACAATGACGTCCTCCGGCGTTTTCCCCCTCATTCTTCATGGGAAAATGCCAGAGGGCGTTTTTTTTTGGTTGGAATGCTGAAAACAGCCGCAGGCTTCGTTCTCGCTAGTTCGGAACCTCGACGTGCCGGACTCGTACGCCTCGGTTCCTCTAGTCGCTGCGGCCTTGCGGGCGACTGTTTATAGCAT
>Ga0209391_10001187_pt1 | contig 13315 bp, 9 predicted proteins | sample PPLLak3March2015_FD_187246 | JGI IMG/M metagenome (GOLD analysis project Ga0209391, IMG submission 187246) | Freshwater sediment microbial communities from Prairie Pothole Lake near Jamestown, North Dakota, USA - PPLs Lake P7 Core (1) Depth... | ecosystem: Environmental > Aquatic > Freshwater >... | reverse complement strand
ACGATACGGCGCACTATAAATGGTCAGAAGATAATTTTGGTCCTTTGTGGGTTCCGAAGAAAGGTTCCTCTTTAATTCTTACACCAGAAAATATTGCTGCCTATCGCCGGGTGATCCAGGTTTATGAGGGAAATGAACTGGAAGAAAAAGGGGGCAAATATTTTATCAATGGGAAGGAAACAAATGAATATACCTTTAAGATGGATTATTTCTGGATGATGGGGGATAACCGCCATAACTCGCAGGACTCCCGTTTCTGGGGTTTTGTTCCTGAGGACCATATTGTAGGCAAAGCATCGTTGATCTGGTTTAGCTGGCAGAATGGGCCCAGGTGGAATCGATTGTTTAAAACCATCAAGTAACAAAATTGAATCAATGTTTCTTTAATATTATCGAATTTACGGGGCTATGAAAAGAAACGAATTCAGTATTTTTTATGAATCATACCAGGATATTACTGAATTACCTGAGGAAGATTCCTCTTTATTATTACAAGCACGTTTAGCAACACAAATGGCTTATGCGCCTTATTCCAACTTTAAGGTAGGTGCTGTTGCGTTAATGTCGAATGGGTTAAATGTATCAGGTGCCAATCAGGAAAACGCATCTTATCCTGCCGGCATTTGTGCAGAACGTGTACTTTTATCGGCAGCGTCTTCCATTTATCCGGGACAAGCAATAAAAACGATTGCAATAAGCTATATCGGGGAAGGCAAAATAAGCAATCGTCCGGTAGCACCCTGCGGGATTTGCAGGCAATCACTGATTGAATTTGAACAAAGATTTAAAGAGCCCATCCGGTTAATTTTAGCTGGAATGGAAGGGGAGATATTAATTTTTGATACCATAAAGTCATTACTCCCGTTGGAATTCTCCGGTGATGATCTCAAGTAATTTTTTTTATAGCGGTATCCCGGTCTGACCGCCCCGGGTCTGACCGACGGCTGTTTGTAATAGCAATCAACAATTATTTAGTTAAGAAAAAACATCGGTCAGACCCGAGACGGTCAGACCGGTTACGGTAAACAACATCGGTCAGACCCGAGACGGTCAGACCGGTTACGGTAAACAACATCGGTCAGACCCGGGGCGGTCGGACCGTTACGGTAAACTCAATCCACCAAAACTTCCCCGGAAATAAGCTCGATAGTTGTTACAGCTACCTTCGCCCTAAAACGGGCATTGATAAAACGGTCCTGTGCCTGGCTAAGGCTTTCCTGGGCCTGCCTGAGTTCAATGGAGTTGCTCTGCAATTTTTTAAATCTTTCGGTGGCAATAAAGTTATTTTCTTCAGCCAGCTTCACGTTTGCCTTTTCAATATCAGAAATTTTCAGTGCATTTTGGTATTCCTGAAAAGCAATCTGCATATCCCTGTGCGAGTCCATGCGCACTTGTTCAATTACCTGCATTTGTTGCTTTTGCTGTGCTTCGTTTACGCGTAACTGTGTTTTGAAAATATTACTATTATAAATCGGTATTGTCAGATTGAGCCCAATATTGGGCCCATAATTCTGGTTTGTCAAAAAGAAGCCACCTGTTGCAATAGTTCGGTTATAACTGGTTACACTGTTCAGGGTAAGTATTGGTAACCGCTGAGAATTAATGATTCTTCTGTCCTGAATTAAAATGGCCCGGTCGCGCTGCGCGAGCAACATACCGAAATTCTGTGTTTCAATTTTTGTTTTGTATTCTTCCAGGTTGATCAGCCGGATATCAAAAGTACTGTCTGCAACGGCTAAAGGTGCATCAGGTGCCCGTTTTAATAGATTATTGAGCAATGTTTTGCCTGTTTCAATCTGCCTGTAAATATTTTCCAGGTTGGCAATTACTGTATTCAGGTCAATGGAAGCCTGCAGCATATCCGTTTTTGCGGCACTGCCCACATTGAAACGCGTTTCTGCAATTTTTTCTCTTTCACGTGACAATTCGATGATTGCACCGGTAGCTTTAACCTGAAGGTTTAATCGAACTATATTATAATAGGCTAAAAGAACATCAAAAGTAACGCGGGTAATTTCCTGTTGCAGTTGAATGTCACCCATCTTTTCCAATTCTTCAAATCGTTGTTTTGTTGCCCGTATCCGCATACCATTATAAATACGCCAGGAGGCAACTAAATTAGCATTGGTTATATCGGTAAAAACACCGGTTCGGTTGATTTCAGTACCATTTGCCAGCTTCTGATTTAAATTTGTGATAGATGCTGTATTTCCAATATTTGCAACAACCGTTGGCCATTTGCCGGCATTACCCCAATTATTATTAATTCTGGCTATATCCTGATCACTTTTAGCGATATCAATGCGCAGGTTGATTCGCATGGCAATATCAACTGCCTCCCGGGCTGTCAACAAACTGTCCTGGGATTGCAGGGCAGTTCCAAAAAGTAAAATAAGGGTAAGCAACTTAAGCTTCATTTGACTTCCTTTTTAACCTTGAAATATAACTGTACAAGGAGGGTACTACAAACAGGGTCAGGATCAAAGAAAATAACATTCCACCAATGATCACAATACCCAAAGACATGCGACTGGTGCCGGCGGATCCATAGGCAACGGCTATAGGTAATGCACCCAGGGTAGTTGCAAATGTTGTCATCATAATAGGGCGCAACCTTGCAACGGATGCATCAATTGATGCTGAAATTTTTTCCTGACCGGCTTCTCTTTTTTGATTGGCAAATTCAACGATCAGGATACCATTTTTGGTTACTAAACCAATCAGCATAATGATACCAATTTGTGAAAATATATTCAATGATTGTCCAAAAACCCATAAACTTAATATGGCGCCAGCCAATGCCAACGGCACCGTGATCATGATAATGAAAGGATCTAAGAAACTTTCAAACTGAGCAGCAAGTACAAGATATATCAGCACAAGGGCAAGTAGAAAGGCAAATAAAGTGTTGGAGGAGCTTTCAGCAAAATCCCGTGAACTTCCGCTTAAGGAAGTTGAGAAACTTTCGTCTAGAACTTCATCCGCAATTTTTTCCATTTCCTGAATACCTTCACCAAGTGTTTTCCCAGGTGCAAGTCCGGCAGAAATGGTTGCACTTTTCAATCGGTTAAAATGGAAAATGGATGGCGGGTTTGACGCTTCTTTTATAATAACAAGATTATCTAATTGAATAAGTTCACCGTCACGACTGCGTACATAAAATGATTTCAGGTCAAGGGGTGCATCCCTGTCTTTCCGGTCTACCTGGCCAATAACCTGGTACTGCTTTCCATTTCTGATGAAATATCCAAAGCGCCTCCCACTGAGCGCTAACTGGAGGGTATTTGTGATATCAAGGATAGAAATACCCAATTCACTGGCCTTCAGACGGTCGATTGTAATTTGCAGTTCCGGTTTATTGAATTTCAGGTTAACATCATTTCCCTGGAACACTGGATTTTTAGAGACTTTTTCAATGAACTGCGGAACTTTTTCTGTGAGTTTTTCAAAATTAAGATTCTGTAAAACGAATTGTACAGGTAGCCCTCCCCGTGAGCCAAGCCCAACCGAAATGGTTTGTTCCTGGATGATCAATACCCTCACATTGGTATAATTTTTATACATCCTGTTCATTTGCTGGGCAATTTGATCCTGGGAGCGTTCCCTTTCTTCAGGGGGTAACAAGCCGATGCTGATAAATGCAGAATTTACACCTCCCGTGCCGCTAAACCCTGGTGCAAATGACAGTACAAGGTTATTTTCCGGAACCGAATCAATAATCTTTTGTGATACTTCCATGACCACTTTGTCCATATAATCAAAGTCTGTTCCTTCAGGTGCAAGGACGCTTGCCCTTACACGGTTCCTGTCTTCCATTGGAGCGAGTTCTGACGGAAGGCCTTTGCCAATCAGGAAAATGATCGCCGCACAGGCAGCCACAATCAAAAAAGCAGCCCATCTTTTTTTCATAAATCCTTCCAGGGTTTCACGGTAGCCGTTTTCCATCCAGCGAAAGAATGGTTCTGTTTTAAGATAAAACCAGGAATGCTTAAATTTTCCCTTTGGCGTAAGGTAGATATTCAATACTGGAGTAAGGGTAAGGGAAACAAATGCTGAGATCAATACAGCTCCGGCAACCACAATTCCGAATTCCCTGAATAAACGTCCCACAAACCCCTCAAGGAAAATGATGGGAAGAAATACGATCGCAAGGGTTATGGATGTGGCTATTACAGCAAAATAGATTTCTTTTGAACCTTCTTTGGCAGCTTGCCATTTATTCATGCCCGCTTCCATTTTCTTAAAAATATTCTCCGTCACTACAATGCCATCATCCACCACCAGCCCTGTTGCCAATACCAACGATAAAAGTGTAAGCACATTAATGGAGAAACCGGCAACATACATAATAAAGAAAGCGCCAATGAGCGAAACCGGAATATCAATGAGGGGCCGAAAAGCAAGTGACCATTCCCGAAAGAATAAATAAATAATAATTACAACAAGAACGATGGCTATAAACAATGTTTCTTTTACTTCATCGATTGCCCTTCTGACAAAAGTGGTGCGATCGAAACCCACTTCAAGCATTATATCTTCTGGCAGGTCTTTTTTTATAACTTCCAGTCTCTTATATAACTCATCAGCAATAGCAACCTGGTTGGAACCGGGTTGTGCCACAACCGCTAAGTTTACTGATCTGTTATTATTTTTACGGGTGGCACTTTCTTCATTTTCAGGTCCCAGTAAAGCATAACCGATATCTTTTAGCCGGATGATCCGGCCTTCAAGCTGAGAAATGATCAGGTTATTAAAGTCGTCTTCAGAAGCAAGCTTTCCATACGCCTTAACTGTTAGTTCCGTATTACTACCCCTTACTTTTCCACCCGGAAGTTCTATATTTTCCCTATCCAGCGCGTTTTTGACATCCTGTATAGTAAGCCGGTATGCAGCCAGCTTAACCGGATCAAACCAGATTCGCATGGCAAATCGTTGGCCGAATACGTTCACGGAACTCACACCATTAATGGTCTGAAGCCTTTCCTGTACCACATTTTCCGCATAGTCCGTTAGTTCAAGCAGGGTGCGTTTATTGCTCTGCAACTGCATAAACACGATAGGATCAGAATCAGAGTCCTGTTTAGCAACTGATGGTGGAGAATCAATATCCTGTGGAAGATTGCCTGTGGCTTGCGACACTTTTTCCCTTACATCATTGGCCGCTTTTTCCAGGTCTACACCTAATTCAAATTCAACCGTAATATTACTGCTGCCCTGAGCACTTGAAGAAGTGATGTTTTTTACACCTTCCACACCGTTAACCGCTTTTTCCAGCGGTTCGGTGATTTGTTGTTCTATAATTTCCGCATTGGCACCAAGATAAGAAGTACGTACGTTAACAACTGGCGGATCAATGGCCGGATATTCCCTTACACCAAGAAATGAATAACCGATGGCACCAAAAATGATGATGACTATCGAGCAAACAACTGCAAGTACAGGCCGCTTAATACTTAATTCAGATAAATTCATCTGGTGCTGTTTTCTGTCACTGTTACTGAATCTTGGTAAGTATGAGTTTTGAGTCAGGACGGATGAATAATAATCCCGTAGTGATCAGTGTATCTCCAAGGGACAAACCTTCCAAAACCTGAACACGACTTGAATCTCTTACACCGGTAATGATATTATTAAATAAAACCTGACCATTTTTAAGTGTTACAACTTGTTTGCCCCTGGCAACAGGTATGATGGCTTCGGAAGGTATCATGATGGCATTTTCGTTTTTGCCGAGAATGATTTCTACTTTGGCAAAATTACCCGGTACAAGGTACTTGTCGCCCCCCTTTACAATAGCCCTGATTTTCAGGTTCCGGGTATTTTGTTCCACACTGCTTTCTGTTGCAGAAACAGCTGCTTTATATTGGCCCGGGGAACCTTCCACGCGAAAATCCACTTCCATCCCGTTCCTGATCTGTGAACTGTATTTTTCCGGAATACTGAATTCGATCTTTAACTGATTTACCTGGCTGATAGTGGTTAATATATTGTTTGGAGAGATATAGGCGCCCGGGCTAATATTCTTTAAACCCAGTTTGCCGCTGTAAGGCGCCCTGATTTCTGTTTTTGTAATATTCACCCTGTCCAACTCAATATCAGCACGAATATTATTAAGCTGGAGAACGCTAAGATCATAATCCTGCTGGCTGATACCGCCGATCTTGATAAGCTCTTTCTGACGTTCCTCTGTTTTTTCGGCAATCTGTAATTGAACCTGGAGCTTTTTGAGCTCCGCCTGCAAATCGCCATCAAAGAGTTTAACCAATAATTGGCCTTTAGAAACATTGGCTCCTTCTTTGAGATTTAGGTAAACAACACGACCGGAGATCTCCGGTTTTATCTCGGTAGATTCAAAAGGAAGAATATTACCGGTAACTTCCAGTCTCTCACTTATGGCAGATGGAACTATGATAAGGGCTTCAACCTGAAGGGGGGCCACTTTAGGAGGACCACCTGCAGCAGCCGGTTGATTCTTCTTTTCGCTACAGGATATAAATAATTGGCAAATAATCGGAGCGACTATGAAAATTTTTCTCATGACAGCGTGAAATTAAGCCATCGGGCTGAATCAGTTAAAACCTTTTAATAAAAAGGGATGAATGGTACAAAAAATTAGATGTTTTTCATAAATAAAACTTGCAGCAATTATTCAAATTAATTGTAGCCCATTTTATTATATCTTATCAAAAGATCGATAATTGTGAGATCCCTTTCGCCTTTTTTCGCTCAAAGTCAAGCAACCACTTTTTGTTTTCCAGCCCACCGGCATATCCTACCAGGCTGCTGTGACAGGGGATGATTATGGCAATTGGATTTTTTCCATTAGCAGACCCCGAAGCCCTGATCACTTTCGGGTCACCCAGTCGCCTGGCCAGTTCGAGGTAACTGATAGTTTTGCCAAAAGGTATGCGTTGTAATTCGCTCCAAACCTTTTTTTGAAAGGGAGTTCCCTTCGGGGAAAGGGGAAGATCAAACTGTTCCCGGGAGCCTTGAAAATATTCCCTAAGTTGAATTTTACATAGTTCAAGACATGCTGGCAAAAGATGCCCGGTGGTATTCACCTGTAAATTTGGTAACTTATCTCCATTCCCGTCAATGTGTATTGAAACGATTGCATCACCATCAGATTCAAGCACCAGTTTTCCGATTGGCGAATCCATGCTTGCATAGAAAAGGTTTAACTGCTGATTTGTATCAACCAATTTTTGCGCCATTTTCAACTTTTTGAAGCGGGCTTAATAAGACTACTTCTTTGCCTGGTGTATATACACCCAAAACAAGACATTCACTGAAAAAATTAGCGATCTGTTTAACCGGGAAATTAACCACGGCAATAACCTGTACACCCTTTAGTTCTTCTTTTTTATAAAAATGTGTTACCTGTGCAGCTGATTTTTTAATCCCCTCTGGCCCAAAATCGATGGTTAATTTAAAGGAAGGATTTCGGGCAGCAGGAAAATCTTCTACATTTAAAATCGTTCCTACCCGAATATCAATTTTCTCAAAATCTTCCCATGAGATTGGCATTTTTTACGTGCAAAATAAGAAAAATCTTTTCATCGGGTATTTTGTCTGAACCGGGATCCTCCTACACTTCGTTTCGGCGGAATAGTTTTGGGGGGATTTTTGAGATAAAGATGATTAACAGCCATTTTCTGTGTCTCCCCGGCTCAGCGGTTAAAAGTATTGGCTGTTAATTATTATTATCTGTAACTTAATAAAAAAAATGCCCGTTTCACGCAGAAATTTTATTAGAAACTCTTCCATAGTTACTTCGGGATTTTTCATTATGCCCCGACATGTGTTAGGCAAAGGATTTATTTCTCCCAGCGACAAACTCAATATAGCAGCTATAGGAGCCGGAGGTAAAGGCATAGTTAATCTCACCAATTCCTGGAACAGGGGAGCGGAAAACATTTTCTCGCTATGCGATGTAGACGACCGCCAGGCTGTAGCGGCAAGGAAAAAATGGCCAGCGGCTTCTTATTATAAAGATTATCGTGAAATGCTTTCGAAGGAAGGCAAGAGCATTGATGCCGTTATAATCAGTACCCCGGATCATATGCACTATGTGCAAACCATTGCCGCCATGGAGATGGGCAAGCATGTATATACCGAGAAGCCGCTGACACATGATATTGGAGAAGCGCGTTTACTTACCGAAGCGGAGCAGAAATATAAAGTGGTTACGCAGATGGGCAACCAGGGCAGCAGCGGTGATGCCACACGGAAAATTGAGACCTGGGTGCAGGGAGGATTAATAGGTGATATAACTACCGTTCACGTATGGACGAACAGACCGGCCTGGCCGCAGGGCATACCCACGCCAACCGAAATACATCCCGTGCCACCTGAATTGGCCTGGGATCTTTGGCTGGGCACGGCTCCTAAAAGGGAATTTAATAATATTTATTTGCCCGCCAACTGGCGAGGCTGGTGGGATTATGGTACCGGTGCCCTGGGTGATATGGGATGTCATTTTATTGATGTACCATTCCGTGCGCTAAAACTCGGTTACCCGGAAGCGGTAGAGTGCAGTGTGGGATCTGTGTATACCGGATTTTTCCAGGAAGCCAATTATGCCGATAGTTGTCCGCCTTCCGCCAAAATACATATACAGTTTCCGGCCCGGGCTGCTATGCCTGCGGTGGAAATGATCTGGTATGATGGCGGAATCAAACCCAAGCGCCCGGTTGAATTATTGCCGGATGAACAAATGGCTGAATGGGATGGGGGAATTATTTTTGAAGGTACCAAGGGCAAAATCATGGCCGGTTTATTTGGACGCAACCCAATGCTCTTGCCAACAAGATTAATGAAAGAAACCAATCTGCCCGAATCTAAAATGCCCTATGTAACAGGCGGATGGGACGGGCATCAGAACCAATGGACAGCGGCTTGTAAAAAAGGGTGGGGGGCTTATACCAGTTCTCCGTTTTCCATGGCAGGCCCGCTGACGGAAACGGTGTTGATGGGCAACCTGGCAACGAGGAGTTATATGTTAAAGGAGGGAAACCAGTACAAGGGGAGAAAGAAATTATTGTGGGATGGAAAGCAAATGCGGATCACGAATTTTGAGGCGGCGAACCAGTTTGTGAAAAGGAATTACAGGCAATTTTAATTTAAACGCATACGCCTTCGCTAAGGCTTCGGCGTACAAGGGAGGTCGCAGAGGAGAGGATCCACACCATATCCTAACCACAAAAACACAAATAATAATCTATGACCACACACCAACTAACAACCAAGGGTATTCGCATTTCCTTTATCGAACAAAACCCGGAATCACGGAAGACCATTTTTTTCATTCACGGAAATTCAACTTCATCAGCCACCTGGAAAAAACAATTTAGTAGTACGCTTTTTACTGCTTATCGGCTTGTGGCCATTGATTTACCTGCACATGGATCATCAGAAGCTTCTCCGGAACCGGAAAGAGATTACAACCTTGCCGGATTAGCATCCATATTAACAGAAGTGATTCAAGAATTAGAAATGGGGCCTTATATTTTGTGTGGCTCATCCCTGGGTACTAATATCCTGGCAGAGATGATACCTTTTGGCATCGACCCGGCAGGCATTATGTTCGCTGGCCCCTGTTTAATGGGTGAGGGATTAGGTATGGATAAAATAACGATACCCGGTACTGATATTTCTGTTTTATCGAAAGATGAATCACCAATAGAAGCTATAATCAATTATGGGAAATTAATATGTCATTCTAACGATCCTGAAGATTTGGAAATCTTCAAAACAGATTTTAATAAAGTGCAGCCACCATTTCGATCATTTTTTATTAGCAGCATACTAAGTGGTAAACTTGGAGATGAGATCAAACAGGTGAATAGTATTTCCTGTCCTTTAGCCTGGGTTTTTGGGGCAGATGAGAAAGTAGTTGATCCAAACTACCTGGATAATGTGGATCTGCCAAAGTGGAAAGATCAGGTATTAAAAATTCCGGGTGCCGGCCATTTGGTGAATGTTGACCAGCCGGAGGCGTTTAATAAAATATTGGCTGAATTTGTAAGGGATTGTTTTTAACGTGGGCTGTTACTAACAACTATCATCTATCAACTAACAACTATTCCTCCCCCCGCTGCTTCTCCTTCAAAATATCTCCCAATCCAAGTAATTCTTCCAGCTTATACCTGTTCTTCTCATCATCAAAACATTTAGAATACTCTTCCAGTAAAAAACGTACTATACGCTGATTACTCATTGGTTTGAAATAGGAAGGTGATGGCTGAACGGATATCCTGTTAAAATAATGTTCCACATCTTTTTGTGTATATACCTGCCCGGATACCGGATCAATATAAAATAAAATCTTATTGGGAGCCGGATTGGGATTGAAATAATCTGATGAGGTATCAAAATAAGCCAGGATAAACTGGCGAGGAATATTGATGGCTCTTACCGGTATATCAAGCATCTGGCAGACTGCCTGATACAGTATACCATTGGCTATTGAATTGCCTTTTTTGGTTTCAAGCACTTTATTTACCAGGAAATCTTCCTGGCTCTGGTACGAAATTTCAACACCCTTGAACTTATGAAAGGAATAAAATATTTTATTTACCACATTAATTTGCTCCAGCGGAGTGAGGTAGCTGTTCAATTCCAGCCAGATATTTTTACGCAATCTTTCCAGCTCATGGTTGGAAGGTGTAAGGTGGAGGTCGGGGAATTTATACTTTGAAACCAGGAAGGCGCCATCCATCAGCTCTGGGTAATCTTTCCGGGCCCATTGGGTGAATTCTCCCTGTAAATCCTGGAAATGCAATCGGTGAATGAGCATTTCAATCCTTTCCTGAATGTCTTCCTGAGGGGTATTTTCCCAAAGGTCCTCCAGGTTGGGGATGATTTCCTTGCCGAAACTGATGATCCGCTCACTTACGGTTGTAAAGACTTCCGTATCCGGGTCGTCAATAAGATGAAATAAAGCTGATATTTCCCTATTTGGTTCCATGGGTTGAGATGTCTTTTTTATAAGACGTAAGCAGTAACTGTTTTATTGTGAACAGTTTCCGGAAATAAATATCGGGGGAATGGCGTTAGGGGGAACGTTTTTGTTTTCCACAGTACCTTGATAACAGTTGACGGTTGACGGTTGACAGTTGACGGTCAACAGCCAAAGGCAGCAGCGAGTCGGGAGTCTGGAGTCTTTAGTCAACATCCATGGTAGAGGCTGTTGCTAACAACCAACAACTATCAACTAACAACTATTCTCACGCTTTTTTCTTTTTGCCTGCCCGCTTCTTAGGTGGATTTGCAATGGCTTCTTCAATCATTTTCTGTACCTCTTCAATGGTAAGATCGATTGCTTTTTCCTGCTTTTCTTTGGGGATAGGGAAGTTGCGGAGTCCTTTTTTTATGTAGATGCCGTATGGGCCTTTGAGGAGTTGAATTTTTTCTTTTTCGAAAATTTTCACTGTACGCTCGTCTTTAGCTTTGCGTTTTTCCACTATCAAGGGCATGGCTTCTTCCAGAGAAACTTCATATGGATCGTACTCCTTGCCTAATGAGTAGAATTTTTTATCATGGGCGATGTATGGGCCGAAACGTCCAATATTCACCTGTACAGGGCTGCCCTCAAATTCGCCCAAAGTGCGGGGTAATTTGAAGAGCTCCATCGCCTCATCATAATTGATGGTTTCGATGCTTTGGGTATTCTTCAGTTTGGCGAACTTCGGTTTCTCTTCATCTTTAGTATCGCCAATTTGCACCATGGGGCCATAACGTCCCATTCGTGCTATCACTTTTTTCCCACTTATTGGTTCGATGCCCAATTCTTTTTCACCACTGATTCTTTCAGCATGCTCCATGGTATTGTCTACATCCTTTTTAAAAGGTAGATAGAAATCATCAATCATGGAATTCCATTTGATCTTGCCCAGGGCAATTTCATCAAATTCATTTTCGATCCTTGCCGTGAAGCCATAATCCATAACATCATCAAAATTCTGCACCAGGAAATCCGTTACAACCAATCCCAGATCGGTTGGAAATAATTTTGATTTTTCTGCGCCTGTATTTTCCTGCTCTGTGACCGTACCAATTTTATCATTGGCGAGTCGTAATACACGGAAATCCCTCTTTACGCCTTCTTTATCGCGCTTCTCCACATATCCTCTTTTCAAAATAGTTGAAATGGTTGGCGCATAAGTGGATGGACGACCGATACCCAGTTCTTCCAGCTTTTTTACAAGCGAAGCTTCCGTATAACGTGGCGCGGGGCGGCTAAACCGCTCCGTTGCCTTCATTTCGCGCAGATCCAATACCTGACCGGGTTGTAAGGGTGGTAACATGCCTTCTTCTTCCTCATCTTCATTGATATCATCATCATCTTTGCTTTCCATATATACTTTCAGGAACCCATCAAATTTCATTACTTCACCCTGTGCGGTCAGTTGCTCGCCATTAGTAGAGATATCAATTTTCGCTGTTGTCTTTTCCAGTTCCGCATCAGACATCTGGGAGGCCATGGTCCTTTTCCAGATCAGTTCATATAATTTTTGTCCATCGGCAATGTCAACCTGCAGCCGGTCCATATAAGTTGGCCGGATGGCTTCGTGCGCTTCCTGTGCTGATTCATTTTTATTCTTGAATTTCCGCACCTGCACATATTTCTTTCCGTAACTGGTATTGATCTGGCCGGTTATGCCTTCCATGGCGGTATCACTTAAACTTACACTATCCGTACGCATGTAGGATATATAACCGGCTTCATACAACTTCTGGGCAAGAATCATGGTACGACTAACACCATAACCCAGTTTTCTGCTCGCTTCCTGTTGCAGGGTCGAAGTTGTAAAAGGTGCAGAAGGTGATTTTTTGGCCGGCTTAACCTGGATGTCTTTGACTGTATATTTAGCACCGATGCAACTTTTCAGAAAGGACTCTGCATCAGAAATGGTACTATACTTATTTCCTTCTGCTTTAAAAGTAACTTGCTTTTTATTGATGTCCGGAGCGGCGAAAAATGCATCCAGTTTAAAAGAACTTACAGATGAAAAGGCATTGATGGCCCTTTCCCTTTCGGCAATCAGTCTTACGGCTACGCTTTGTACCCTGCCTGCGCTGAGGTTAAGCCCCATGCTCATCTTACGCCATAGAACAGGGGATAATTCAAAACCTACGATCCTGTCGAGAATACGACGTGCCTGTTGCGCATTTACCAGGTCCATATTAACCGTTCGCGGTTTCTTTACGGCAGATTCTATAGCGGGCTTGGTAATTTCATGGAACACGATCCTTTTGGTTGTAGCGGGATCGAGGCCTAAAACCTCACATAAATGCCAACTGATGGCTTCAC
>Ga0209391_10001186_pt1 | contig 13335 bp, 10 predicted proteins | sample PPLLak3March2015_FD_187246 | JGI IMG/M metagenome (GOLD analysis project Ga0209391, IMG submission 187246) | Freshwater sediment microbial communities from Prairie Pothole Lake near Jamestown, North Dakota, USA - PPLs Lake P7 Core (1) Depth... | ecosystem: Environmental > Aquatic > Freshwater >... | reverse complement strand
CGGTCACAGCCTGCTGCCCATTGTTGACGCTCACTGCCTGCCAGAGGGTGCCGGTCAGGGACGTCTGCACTTGCGGCTCGAAGACCAGAATTACTGCGCCGTCGGCGTTGGCCATGTGCAGTTGGTTGGCGACGATCTGGTAGGAGGCAACCTGCTCCAGGCTAGCGAGGAACGCCTGTTCCTGGGCCATAGCCCGCTCTTCACAGGCCATCATCGTACTGCCCGCCGGACCAAAGCTCAACTGATCGCCTTCGAGGGTGTAAGGGGCAAAGAACATGTTGCACCCACCCTGGCCGCCTGCTTCGCTATCTTGTAGCGTAATCGTAGACTCGACGCCAGGCATGGAAAGCATGCCGTTCTGGTCCGTGTAGGCGATCAATTTCCAGGTCACGCCCTCCAGTTCTGCCGCGGGCGCCACTGGCGTCTGGCTGACCACTTCGATCAGCGTCCAGCGGAAGGCCGACGCGTCAGCCGGCGGGTTGGGCACAGTCTGCTTGTTGACCAGCAACTCGTATTCGAAGCCCGGCTCGAACTCGAAGCCCTCGATGGTGCTGTAGAACAGCAGGTAATCGGCGTCAGGGTTTTCCTTCACCTGCAGACACATCTGCGGCGCCACGCCTGTGCAGGGCACTTGGTTGGGGCCGACGAACAGGGTGACGTCCTCGCCTTCAACGGCCGGGGCAGGAACCGCCTCTGGACTCTGGGGGGCAGGCGCTGGGGCCGGGAGCGGCGCGGGAACCACGCAGGCGCTGATGATCATACTGGCCACAACCAGCAGGCTCAACAGCAGCAGTCCCTTAGATCGTAATGATTTGTGCATAGTTTGATTGTCTCCTTTTCCGAATCTTATGCTGACGGGTTTTACATGCGCCGTGGACAGGTCTTGTTCATATAGACGTTGCCGCGGTCGATCTGGATACTTCGGCGGCGCTAACTTGTCAACCCAACGTCGATTGCCAGCGCCAACGCTTCGGCTCGCTGCGAACCGATTACCACCACAGCGCCGTTGCGCAGGTGCAGGCGCACGCCCTGGCTGCCGCTGACGTTGTAGGCCCGGTTGCTGCCCAGGCCGCGAATGCCCCAGCCGCCGTACTGGCGCACGGGTTGGTAATCCACGGCCTGACAGCGCTCGATCTCGCCGAACTTGATGAGTCGTCTGGTCAGCGGGATGTAGCGCAGCCACACCCCTTCATCGTTCACCTCGATCACCAGCCGGAGGTAGAGGAAGAGCGAGGGCAGACCGATGCCAAACAGCGCCCAGAACAACCACACCATCCAGTCAGGGCCGGGATTGTCGCCGAAGGACTGGCCGAGCAGGATTTGCTGGATCCAGCCCCACCACTGCAAGGCTGCGACGGCGAGGATAAGAATCCAGACCCACGGCTGGCGGAAGCGCTGCTCCTCGTGGTACACAGGAAGCGGCGCAGTCTTCGTTGTCATGGTTGATGTGTCCCGCGCCCCAGGGGCTTGTTGATAAGCCCCTGGGGCAAAGCAGGCTAAACTGTGAGCGTTATTTCGGGAACCAGCCGGCCTCCGTCTTGGAGCAATTGAAGGGCTGCATGGGCACGTTGGGATCACAGCTCACCTGGAAGTTGGCCGTGGTATCGGCTGTGCAGTTGCCCCAGATCGTGATCTGTGGCTCCATCTGGATCGATCCCTGGTTGGGCGAGTTCCACGCTCCGTCAGACTGGAAGCAGTTGACCTGATGGATGCCCTGCTGGATGCAGGGGGTGTAGTCGCCGAAGCGCGTCTGTACGCTGGACGCCGACGGTGGGAAACACTGGGTAGGCGGCGGCGGCGGGGGCGGCGGCGGAGGAGGATTGCCCCCACCGGGCTTAATGTACAGCCAGTTGGCGGTGATGAAAGCCGCCTGGGTGAACTCCCGGTAGAGGATGGACACGTTGGCGTTGCCCTGCACGAAGGGCACGTCCACCACCATGGTCTTGCCCGACCGGCCCGCGCCGCGCGTGTCCAGGAAGGTGACGTTGTTGACCAGCAGCGCAAACTCGTCGTCGGCCGTGATGGTGAAGCGATAGGTGCCGGCGTAGAAGAAGGCGGTGGTGTCGAAGCGGGCGCTGAAGTTGTCCACCGGCACATTGGCGCCAGGGGAGCCAAAGCCCCAGTTGAACCAGATGAAGGGCACCTGCTGTGAAAGCACCGGGGTGCCGGCCCAGTCTGGGTTGTTCCAGTACCAGGCTGTCCAGACATTGCCGCTCTGAGCCGCTGCCGGGGTGGGCGCCTGAGCCGCCAAGGGCAGCAGGGCCATTATTACCAGCAGCGCGATGATCAGTATTCGTTTCATGGTGAAGCGCTCCTTGCTCGAATGATCCTGCTACTGGAGGGGCGCCAGAGTTCTGGGCGCCGCATCAGCAGCGGTCGTGATAGTCAATGTGCCGATGACCGGCCGGGACGGGTCCAGACGGCCCACCCACACGCCGTACAGGCCGGGCTTTGCGCCGGTTACTGTCACGAGGGGATTGATGTTGACCTCGTCCTCGGCGTCGTCGCCGCAGGCAAGCAACTGGCCGTCCTCGCTCAGCACCAGCAGCGTGGCATCGCTGTCGCCCTCGAAGAAGACGGTGAACTGATCACCGTCACCCGTCCAATCGAACACGAAGTCAGGCACGCCGCTGACCAGACCGTTGCAGACCGGGTTGGGCAGGCCCAACTGGAAGAGCGGGATGGTGCCTGAAACGGTCAGGCTGGCATTGACAGGCTCTGCATCGCCGGCGACCTCGACTGCCTCGGCCTGGAGATCAAGAATCGCCGTAGTGGCAGCGTCGATGGGAGCCAGGGGCGTCGGCTCCTCAGGGGCCTTGGGCACCAACGGGCGCTGAATCAGGCCGCCCAGGTTGAAGGTGCCAAGGTTGACCTCGGGCTTGGTGGTGAGCACCAGCACGCCGGGGATCAACTGGTTCTTGGCATAGCTGCCCACCCAGATCTGGTACGTGCCTGTCACCGGGTCGCTGAGGCTGATTGCCGGGTCGAGCAGGTCCTCGTGCGCATCGTCGTTGCACAGCAGCTGGCCATCGGGGGTCAGCACCACCAACGTGGGGTCGCTGTCGCTGACGAAGAACACCTCGACGTAGGGGGTGGCGCCGGTCCAGTTGACCGTCACCACCGGCTGCTGGTTGATGAAGCCGGCGCAGTGGCTGGCCAGCAGGCTGGCGTCAACCTCGCCGCCGGCCTGCACGCTGACGAAGGTGGGATCCAGCGGGAAGCCCGCCGCCAGATCCATGGTGATCAGCGACGCGCCGACATCGCGGGCCACATCGGCGGCCAGGCGCAGCCGCAGTCCTGCGGAGCCGTAAAGCTCTTCGGCGTCGATCGACTGCAGGAAGTCGTCTTCGCGCTGGAAGGTCACGACGATCGGGGCATCGAAGGCCCGATCGGGCCGGCCGGTGAAAGTCACGGTGATGGTGTCGTCGCCGTTGTCTACCCAACTGCCCAGATCAACGATTGGTGCTTCTTCCCGGGAAAACTCGGTGGCCAGTTGCGCCGCGCCGTCATCGAACAAGCTCAGGGCGATCAACTGGGTGCCGCCGGCGGATGCCGCCGGGCGCAGCGTGATGTAGGTGTTGGCCATAGTAATCTCTTCGGTCATCACCTCAGCAGCGCTAACAGGCTCCGTCACAGTCATCGTCTCCGTGATCGTGACGATGGTCGTGGGCAGGCCGGCGCTGGTGGTCATCTCTATCGTCGTGGTCACCGGTCCGGTTGTGGTTACAGCAGGCGCTTCTTCGCTGGAGGGCGCCGCAGCAACCGGCTCAGCAGCCGGCTCACCGGTCGAGCGGGCAAAGCGCACCATCTGGCCGGCGTCGCCCATCACCAGCAACTCGCCTTCTTCGATCCCTACCAGAAAGGAGCGCGGCTCGAAATAAGTCTGATCGCCTTGTTTGGTCAAGACGACCGTGACAGTGCCGCTGGGGTTGGCCGACCAGGCGCCGGTTTCTACGATCGGCGGCTGGTCGTTCAGGTAATCGCTGGTGACGGTGACGATGCCATCCGCCTCCAGCGCCACAGAGATGTTGCGACCGGGAGTGTCGGCGGCCGGCAGCGAGGCTGTATAGACGCCAACATACTCCTCCGGCAGTTGCACAGCAACCGGCTCGACAGGCATTTCTGCCGCGGGAGCGGGGACTGTCGGCTCCTGTGGCGCTGGCAGGCCGGCCGCGCTGCACGCCGCCAGCGCCAGCAGGCCGATGACAAGAGCGAGCAATGTTAAGATTCTTCGCATGGGTTTCTCTCCTCTACAAAACATCAGGCTCCAATCCGAACATAAGGGCGTCGCAGCCACTTGGACTACGACGCTCCTGTGCTTACGGAACGAGACTTTCACGCCAGATTCAGACGCTTCGTTCAGTGCTTTTGATCCTATGCCAGCGTCCAACTTCATTTGAGGAGTAGGCATCCCCAGACACCTGCACGTGCGCCGCAGGTGCAAGTGTGCCGGATTCGCACGTAGGCGTGCGAACTCCTCAAAGTCACGTTTGACAGACCACTAGGCCAGCGTGTTGACGTTGTTCAGATCGGCAAATGCCTGTTTGACGCGGTCGATAAAGGTCTGCTGGCCAGCGCGCAGCCAGACGCGCGGATCGTAGTAGTTCTTGTTGGGCTTGGTGGGGCCTTCAGGATTGCCCAACTGGCCCTGCAGGTAGGCCTCGTTGGCCTGATAGAACAGGCGCACGCCGTCCCAGAACGCCCACTGGGTATCGGTGTCGATGTTGAACTTGATCGCGCCGTAGGAGATGGCCTCGCTGATGTCCGCAGGAGCCGAGCCAGAGCCGCCGTGGAAGACGAAGTTGATCGGCTTGGGCGCCGTGCCGAACTTCTCCTGCACGTAGATCTGCGAATCGCGCAGGATCTTGGGGCGCAGCTTGACGTTGCCGGGCGAGTAGACGCCGTGGACGTTGCCAAACGAGGCGGCCACGGTGAAGCGTGGGCTGACCTTCAGCAGTTCCTCGTAGGCATAAGCCACATCTTCCGGCTGGGTGTAGAGCCGATCGCTGGACACGCCGCTATGGTCGACGCCGTCTTCCTCGCCGCCGGTGATGCCCAACTCGATCTCCAGGGTCATGCCCATCTTGCTCATGCGTTCGAGATAGTGCTTGCACGTCTCGATGTTCTGCTGGATCGGGTCGGTGGACAGGTCGATCATGTGCGAGCTGTAGAGCGGTACGCCATGCACCTGGTAGAAGGCCTCGCCGGCGTCCAGCAGGCCGTCCAGCCAGGGCAACGCCTTGCGAGGGCAGTGGTCGGTGTGCAGGATCACCCGCGCATCGTACAGGGCCGCCATGTGGTGGACGTGCTCAGCCAGGGAGACTGCGCCCGCAATTGAGGCCCGCATGCCGTCGTTCTTGATGCCCTTGCCGGCGTAGAAGGCGGAGCCGCCGGTCGAGGTCTGGATAATCACGGGGGAGTTGACGTCGCGCGCCGCCTCCATCACGCCGTTGACCGTTTCGGTGCCGATGCAGTTGACGGCCGGCAAAGCGAACTGCTTCTCCTTGGCCACTGCAAACAGGGCTTGGACCGCATCGCCGGTCAGGACGCCGGCAGGGAACTGTTGCTTCAAGTCGGACATGGGTTGTGCTCCTTTGCTAACGAGTTGTAGAAAACATGAATGATGAGACAGAGGTCACGCCTTGGGCGTATAGACCGCCATCAGGCGCGCGATATCCTTGAGCGCCAACCACTCCTCCACGCGCGGCCGGTGGACGCCCGCCTCCACCAGATCAGGCAGGTTGGCCAGGTCGGTGAAGGTGATCTTGCCGTGCAGCCGGCCGATGCCCAGCAACTGCGAGCTGCCGTTGCTGGCCTGCTCGATCAGGCGCAGTTGCGCGCGTGTGGCCAGCCGGGTGGCCTGGATGCGGTCGTAGGGTGTGGGGCTGCCGCCCTGCTGGATGTGGCCCAAGATGGTCTGGCGCACATCGAACAGATCGCCGCCCTCTTTCTCGAACAGCGTGACCAGAAAGCCGGTGGTGTAGTAGGGATCGGCCTTCTCGTTGCGGATCATCAGACCCAGCCGCTTGCCACCCTCGAAGCCTGCCCGCAGGTCGGCCACGTCGCGCTGCAACTCGGCCAGGGTGATGCCGTCTTCGGGCAGGTAGACCCGCTCAGCGCCGGTGGCCAGCCCGCTCATCATGGCCAGGTAGCCCGAGTCGCGGCCCATCACCTCCACCACGTAGACCCGATGCGAAGCCACGGCCGACTCCTTGACCTTGTCCACGTTGGTGACGATGGTGTTGAGGGCCGTGTCCGCCCCGATAGTCATCTCGCTGCCCGGCAGGTCGTTGTTGATGGTGGCCGGCAGGCAGACAACGGGAATGGCCAGCGCCGGATGCTGGCCGCGCCGCTGGCCCAACTCATAGGCAAACTCGTAGCCAACCCAGCCGCCGATCATCAGAATGCCGTCGATGCGCTGCTGCTCCAGGATGGCTGCAATCTGCTCCCACTCCGGCTCGGTGGGCAGCCGGCGGCTGGTGCCTAGTTCAGCGCCGCCGCGCCGCACCCAGCCATGGACGCTCATCCAATCCATCTCCTTCACCTGGCCGGCCAACAGGCCGCTGAGGCCGTTCTGCACCCCCAGCATCGTGTGGCCCTGGTCCAGGCCAATGCGCACCGCCGCCCGCACGGCTGTGTTCATGCCTGGCGCGGGTCCGCCCAAATGCATCACGGCCAGACGCAACCGGCGCTGGCCTTCTTGCAGCGGCGCAGGCTGAGCCTGGACCAACGTACGAAGGATTTCGTAGGACTCAACAAAACCGCGGCCTCGCATAGCCATAGCCTGCTCGTAGTCGCCCGCTTGGATCAGCTCCGCCACCTGGTGGGTTTTCTTGACGTTTTCCATTAACGGACTGGCGGAGACGGCGTTGTCGCGCAGGCCAATCAAACTGGGCTCGCCCTCGGGGCCGGCTTGCAGGATCTGCTGCACTGCCGCCACGCCTAACATGGTGCTCATGTTGCGGTCGAAGGCGCTGGGGGCCCCGCCGCGCTGGACGTGGCCCAGGATGGTGACGCGCGTATCCTCTCCCAGCTTTTCGGTCAGCACCTGCTTGATGGTGTCGCTGGCGATGGGCTGGCCCTGGCGGTCGATGGCGCCCTCGGCCACGATGACAATGTTATGACGGCGGCCGCGCGCCCGGCCGGCATGGATGATGCCGCACATGCGCTCTTCCCAGCCATCCTCCGGTGGGCTTTCAGGAATGAAGACCCAGTCCGCGCCGGTGGCCAGACCGCTCATCAGCGCCAGGTAGCCGGCATGGCGGCCCATGACCTCGACCACGAAGGAGCGCTGGTGGCTGGAGGCCGTGCTGCCGATGGCGTCCACGGCCTCGACGATGCGGTGCAGCGCCGTGTCCGCGCCGATGGTCATGTCGGTGCCGAACATGTCGTTGTCGATGGAGCCGACCATGCCGACGATGCCCATGTGCGGATGGGCGTCGGCCATCGCCTGGGTGATGCGCCCGCTGGTCACCAGGGTGCGCAGCAGCTCAGGCCAATCCTGACGAAACATGTTGGCGCCCGTCAAGCTGCCGTCGCCGCCGATGCACACCAATCCATCGATGTTGCGGGTGATCAGGTTGTAGGCAGCCTCCAGGCGTCCTTCAAAAGTGCGGAAGGCAGCCGAGCGGGCCGAGCCGATGACGGTGCCGCCCTGGTGCAGGATGCCGCCCACGTCATCCCAGCCCAGCTTGCGGATGTAGTCGCCGCCCCGAATCATGCCCTCGTAACCTTCGTAGATCGCGTAAATGTCCAATCCTGCATTCAGGGCCGTGCGCACCACAGCGCGCACGGCGGCGTTCATGCCCTGAGAGTCGCCGCCACTGCTGAACACACCCAGGCTTTGAAGGTGATGATATCGTGTCATCGTCGCTCCTTTCGGGATCGCCACACGGAGACTTGAACGGTATTTTACCTTTATTCTGACGACGTTGCCAATCTCGCTAGCGCTCGATCGCTGACTATCCAGCGTAAAACTTCGGAAGTCGCCGGTTCAATGCTGCGGCGACTTCCGAAGTCCGGTCTCGCTGTTACTTCCCGGCTGCTGAACACACTTGACGCAGGCGCGCCTTTCTGGTACACTACCGGCCCAATGGCCCCCAACGGCGCGCTGGTTGCTTGCCAGGCGTTTGTACTTCGTTCGTATCCTAGCTTGCAGGTAGGATGGCAACAGTGGATCAGCTCTGGACTCCCTGGCGCATGGCATATATTTTGGGCGACAAAGCGAATGGCTGCGTGTTCTGTGAGAAGATGGCCACTGACTGCGACGATGTAGAGCACGTGCTGCTGCGTGGACGCACGGCCTACGTCACACTCAACCGCTATCCCTACAATAACGGCCATCTGTTGGTGGTGCCCTATGTCCATGCGCCCAGCCTGGAGAACTTGCCAGCGGAGACACTGACTGAGATGATGCTGCTGGTCAACCAGGGGCTGGCAGCCCTGCGGCTGGCGATGCGTCCGGACGGATTCAACATAGGCGTCAACCTGGGCAAGGCGGCCGGCGCCGGCATCGAGGACCACGTTCACATCCATGTGGTGCCGCGCTGGAACGGCGACACCAGTTTCATGTCCGCCGTCGGCGAGACGCGCACGATCCCAGAGGTGCTGGACCGGACATACCAGCGTCTGCAAGCCGCGTTGAAGAGCATGCAAGCGCAGCCGTTGGTCGGGAATTAGGTCAATCGGAGGTTCTCTACTGAACTAACACACGGTTTCTGCTACAATTGAATAGCCTTTCCAAAAAAGAGTACCAGGAGATTGCTTTATGGTTGACGCTAATGCTTTGCCGAAGACCATGCGCTGGTACAGAATGGACCTTCACATTCATACCCCGGCTTCCGAGGACTACGTAGAAAAAGAACTTAGTTACCTGGACATCCTCAAAGAAGCCGAGCGCCGTGGTCTCGACCTGATCGCTTTTGCCGACCACAACACCATTGCTGGCTACGAGGCTCTGCACGACGAAATAGAGTTTTTAGAGCGGCTCGAGCAGCGCAACAGATTACAAGAACACGAACGAGAAGAACTGGCGGAATACCGCCGGCTCCTGCAAAAGATCACCGTTCTGCCAGGGTTTGAGTTTACTTGTCGTTTTGGTTCCCATACCTTGGGCATCTTTCCACCGGGCGGCCAGGCCAGCATTCCCCGCATAAAGGCTGTGCTGCACCAGCTTGGCGTGCCGTACGAAAAGATGGCTCTGGGGTCGCCCGGTATGCCCGGCACCCAGGCTTTCCTTGAGGCTTACAAGATCATCAGCGACGCGGGCGGCATAGCTATTGCCGCTCACGTCAACGCGCCTACGGGCGTGCTGTCCATCGCCAACAACCTGCCCACCGGCGCGCTACGCATCAGCGCTACCCAAAGTCCCTCCCTGCACGCCCTGGAGTTCACCGGCTTCCACAGCCCGCAACTGCAAGGGTTTTCCAGCCCTCATTGGTACGACGGCACCAACCTGGGCTACGAGCGACGCATGTTCTGCGTACAGGGCTCCGACGCCCATCGCTCCACCCAAAACCAGGACGACCCCATGCACCGCTGGGGCATCGGCGACCGGCCGACCGAGGTCATGTTGCCAGAGCCCACCTTCGAGGCGCTGCTCAAACTCTACCAGAGCAGCGATTTCGACCGGCTGCGCGTGCCCTTTGTCTCCAACGTGGCGCGCTACAACCGCGTGGCCGACGCGCGCTCGGCTGGTCCCTCCGATCGCCAGATCATGTCGCTGGCCTGCATCGACGACCCCGATCAAATGTGCCGGCATGTGGCGGCCTTGGCCAACTGCGGCGGCGGCACGGTCTTCCTGGGATTGGACCCCGATCCCAAGTTGCCGGTGACAGGATTGGTGGACGCGGCGTCCAACATGCGCGCTTTTCAGGGGGCGGTCAGCGAGTTGGTGTCGCCGCAGCCGGATTGGTCGGTAGACATTGTCAACTACGACGGCCATGAGATCGTGCAGATCGAGGTGCGCGACGCCCAACGCAAGCCCTGCTACGTGCGAGAGGAAGACGATCGCCTGATCTACGTGCGCCGTGGCGGCGAAACGGTGCTGGCTACCCACGGCGACATCATCGACATGCTGCACAGCGACGGCGAGGAGTCGCTGTCGCAGAGCGGCCACGGCGACCCTGCCCCCATGTTGGCGCCCGGCATCGAGCTGCCTAAGTCGGGGGTGGAGATCGTCGGTGTGACGCTGCGCGGCGATACCGAATACTTCCGCGTGGTGGACCTGCGCACCAACCGCGAGAGCCAGGTGTCTGAATATACGGCCAGCTCGGTGTGGCTGTATGCCATCAAGATGTTCCAGGAAGCGCGGCCGCGGCTGCACGACCTGCACCACCAGGTACGCTGGCATGGCCAGCTTGGCCTGTGGCGCGTCTATCGGGAGAACGAGTACTACGACCAGCGCAACCGGGCCAAGTGCGATCTGGTTTATCGCAGCGAGGATGGCCGCATCGAGCGCATCTTCTTTGCCGTCGCCGTCGGTTGGATCGGCCATGCCTGGGAGCCGCTGTTCGAGGTAGACCCGCCAGGCGGAGCGACCGCGGGCCGCCTGACCACCGAAAGCAAGGTGCGCTGGCGCGGCAACATGGGCATCGTCTCCCTGACGCCCACGCCGGCCGGCCTGCTCTGTAATCTGGCCTTTCGCAACCGCCAGGGACGTGACTTGCTCTATGGCGACGTGCCGGGGCAACAGCTTCAGCCGGAGTGGCGCGAGCTGATCACTGTGGAACTGCCGCGCTCCGGACTGGAAGTGGTTGAGGTGCATGAAAACGGCTCCGGCCCCATGTTCAAGTTCCACAACCTGGGCAACCGCCATGTGGAGAGCCGGCTATGGTCGCCCGATATGCTCAAGGAAGGCAGCCTGCGCCACTATGCGCTGCGCATGCACGTGGAGCAAGATCGGCCCCTGGATGACAGCCAGGTGTGCTGGACGGGCAACATTGGCTACCTGCGCCGCTCCTACACGGCCGCTGACCTGGTCTACCGCGATTCCGACGGCGCCGACCACATCTACTACGGCGCGCGTTGGGATGACCTGAACAGCGAATGGCTGAGGTTGTTCAATATGTAACAGGTATGGTAGAATAGCGCCACTGTTTCAGCGCCGATCCGTCAGGCGTCTCGCCCGGCCCGACCCGGCGGGACGCCTGACGGATCGGCCAAGTCAGCATCTTCGTCTCCGGGTGGTGTCATGAAAGCAGTCATTTTTCGCCAGCACGGCAGCCTCGATATGCTAGAATATGTCGAGGACATGCCCGTTCCCGAGATCGGACCTGACGAGGCGCTGGTGCGCGTGCAGTATGCAGCGCTCAACCGCCTGGACCAGTTCGTGGTCAAAGGCTGGAAGGGGCTGGAGCTGGAGTTGCCGCACATCCCCGGCGCTGACTTCAGCGGCGCGTTGGTGGCCATGGGCGAGCAGGTGCGCGGATGGACCGCCGGCCAGCCTGTGACGGCCAACCCCAGCCTGTGGTGCGGCCACTGCCCTTACTGCCTGCGCGGCGAGCAGAGCCTGTGCGACAGCTTCGCCATTCTGGGCGAACACACCCGCGGCAGCTTCGCCGAGTACATCAAGATTCCCGCCCGCAACCTCATCGCCGTGCCCGACGGCTTCTCCATGCAGCAGGCTGCGGCCGCGCCCACCGTGGCCGTCACCACCTGGCGCATGTTGGTGACCAAGGGCCAGGTGCGGCCGGGCGAGACGGTGCTGGTGATCGGCGCGGGCGGCGGCGTCAACAGCTTCACCATCGCCTTGGCTAAGTTGCTAGGCGCAACCGTCTGGGTGGTGGCCGGCGGCGCGGACAAGGCCCAGCAGGCGCTGGAGCAGGGCGCGGACTGGGTGGTGGACCGCGAGGCCGAGCCCAACTGGTCCAAGGCCGTCTATCTGCACAGCGACAAGCGCGGGGTGGAGATCGTGGTAGACAACGTGGGCGCGGCCACCTGGGAGGCCAGCCTGCGCACCTTGGCCCGCGGTGGCCGGCTGCTGACCGTGGGCGGCACCACCGGCTACACCGGCCCCACTCCCATCAACATCGTTTTCGGTCGGCAAGTGAGCATCATCGGCACGACCATGGGCAGCCAGCCGGAGTTCGAGGCCGTGATGCGGCTGGTCTTCGCCGGCAAGCTGGCCGTGCCGGTCGATCACGTCTACCCGCTGCTCGAGGCGCGCCAGGCCGAGGAGCGGATGAAGCAGGGCGAGCATTTCGGGAAGATATTGTTGAAGGTGAACTGATGGCCTTCCAAGTTGTTTTGGAGCCGTCCGAAGGCGGCGGCTACACGGTCTTGGTTTCTGAATTGCCAGGCTGCATTAGCGAAGGTGATACAGTCGACGGGGCGCTCGAAAATAATCGTGAGGCAATTGAGCTCTATTTGGAGCCAGTGGACGAAGATTGACTTCGTAAGTCGACGTTGACGCTATGACCGTTCAAGCTCCTGCGCAGTCTCAAGTCAAAATCAGCCAGGTGGTGCGCAATGCCATCCAGTTCAACGCCAGGCACTGGCGCAACCGTCCCATGAGCTCCGACCTGATGCCGCAAACTGTCAGTAACCTGTTTCGACTGCTGGACGAGCGGCAGATCGACTATGTGCTGGTCGGCGGCATTGCGCTGCTGAGCTACGTCGAGGGCCGTAACACCGACGATATCGACCTGATCGTGACGGTAGCGTCGCTGGACAGGCTGCCGGAGATCGGTCTCACCAGCCGGGACATGTATTTCGCCCGCGGCCAGTTTCAGGGTTTGCAGATCGACTTATTGCTGACCAGCAACCCGCTGTTCGAGCAGGTCAGGCGCCGCCACACGACCGTGCAGCGCTTCGATGAGCGGGAAATCACCACGGCCACCGTCGAGGGCCTGCTGCTGCTCAAGCTCTACGCGCTGCCATCGCTCTACCGCGAGGGCAACTTTGCCCGGGTCGGGCTGTACGAAAACGACGTGGCGACGCTGCTGTACTACTACCAACCCGATCAGGAGGCTATCCTACGCGAGCTGGCCGGCCACCTGAGCGCCAGCGACCTGGCCGAGGTTCGTGACATCCTTGCAGAGATCGCGGAGCGCATCCACCGCTTTGGTAACAATGACCGCGCTTAACACTTATCTCACAGGCCTGCGCGCCAGCGTCCGGCCGGTCTTCGTCTTGCGCGGCGAGCGGCTGTGGGAGATCGACGCGCTGCGCGGCGTGGCTATCGTGATGATGGTGGTCTACCACCTGCTCTGGGACCTGGCCAGCCTGGGCGGCTACGACATCACCCTGCGCACTGGCTTCTGGAGCTGGTGGCAAATCGTCACCGCCAGCCTGTTCACCGGCCTGGTCGGCCTGTCGCTGACGCTGAGCTACAAC
>Ga0209391_10001185_pt1 | contig 13345 bp, 14 predicted proteins | sample PPLLak3March2015_FD_187246 | JGI IMG/M metagenome (GOLD analysis project Ga0209391, IMG submission 187246) | Freshwater sediment microbial communities from Prairie Pothole Lake near Jamestown, North Dakota, USA - PPLs Lake P7 Core (1) Depth... | ecosystem: Environmental > Aquatic > Freshwater >... | reverse complement strand
AACGGCTACGTGAAGGGCGCGCGACGGGTCACCGTGACGCGCAACATCGATGCGCGCACCTGGGGCCTCGAGGCAGACGCCGACTGGCCGCTGGCGCCGAACTGGTCCGCCACGGGCTCGCTGGCGTACGTCCGCGGCGAGAATCGCACCGACGACCGGCCGCTCGCGCAGATGCCGCCGCTCGAGCTGCGCACGGGCCTCGAATACGCCGCCCCGCGCTGGTCGGCTGGCTTACTCTGGCGCGTCGCCGCTGCCCAGGACCGTTACGCGCTGAACCAAGGCAACATCGTCGGACAGGATCTCGGCCCCACCGGCGGATACGGCGTGCTGTCGATCAACGCGGGCTGGCGGCCCTTGGCCGGGACACTGGTCACCGCGGGGGTCGACAACCTGTTCGACAAGACCTACGCGGAGCACCTCAGCCGCTCGGGAGCATCGGTTCCCGGTTACGAGCAGACGAGCCGCGTCAACGAACCCGGGCGCACGCTGTGGCTGAAGGTGAGCGCGACGCTGGATTGAGTCTGGCGCGATGGCTTGCCGCGGCATAACGTAGCTGCCGGACGCCGCTCGGGCACGCGGCGCCGGAGGTGCCCCATGACGACCGGACGCTGCCTGTGCGGAGCGCTGCGATTCGAAATCGACGGCCCGCCCGTCGACATGCTGCACTGTCACTGTTCGATGTGCCGCAAGCACCACGGCGCGGCCTTCGCGACGTGGATCGCGGCGCCGGCAGGCGGCTTCCGCTGGCTCGGCCCGACCGACACGCTGGTGGAGTACCGATCTTCCGAGCGAGGACACCGCAGCTGCTGCGGCGTCTGCGGCTCGGTCGCGCCCATCGTCGACTCGGCCACCGGATTCGTGATCGTGCCGGCCGGCAACCTCGACGGCGACCCGGGTATCCGCCCGGCGCGGCACATGTTCGCGGCGTCGAAGGCGTCGTGGTACACGATCGCGGACGGACTGCCGCAGCACGAGGCGTTTCCGCCGGAATTCGCCATGACGGCCGTTGCCCGCGCGCCGGTCGAGACCACGCCCGGCATCGTGCAGGGCAGTTGTCTCTGTGGCGACGTCGCGTACGAGATTTCGTCGGCGCCGTTGCGGTTCTTCTACTGCCACTGCTCGCGCTGCCGCCAGGGCCGCAGCGCCGCGCACTGCGCGAACCTCTTCTACCCTTCGGCCGGATTCCGCTGGACACGAGGCCAGGAGCAGGTGCGTGAATACCGGCTGCCCGGCGCGCAGTATTTCGCGACCGCGTTCTGCACCCGCTGCGGCAGCGGCGCGCCGCGCATTTCCGTCGAGCGGCAGGTCGCGGTCGTGCCGGCCGGCACGCTCGACACTGAGCCCGGCATGGGTCCCTCCGGACACATCTACGTCGCGTCGAAAGCGGCCTGGTTCGTCATCGCGGACGACCTGCCGCAGTTCGCCGAGATGCCGACGCGCACCTGAGGAGACGCCACGTGAGACTCCGCGAACCGCGCACCGCGCACACCCTGGCCGTGTACGCCCTGCCCGTCGTCGTCGCCGGTCTCGGTTGGGGCGCCGGCGCGGCCCTGGCCGCGGCCCTCGTGGTCGCACTCGCCGGCATGGCCATCCGACTCGCCGACGTGCGTCGCGCGCCGGCCGCGGACGGGCCGGCGCTGCGGCTGCACTCCATCTCGTTCTCGCACTATACGGAGAAGGTGCGCTGGTGCCTCGACCGACTCGGCGTGCCGTACGTCGAGACCCCGGACGTCGGCATCCTCGGCGTGCTCGTGGCCGGGCGCACCGTCCCGACGCTCGACGTTTCGCCCGGTGGCACGCGCATCGGCGACTCGCCGCGCATCCTGCGCTATCTCTGGGGGGAATATGCCGGGCGACTGCCGAGCGGCCGCGCGGACTTCCTCGCTCCCACGCCCGAGCGGCTCGAACTCGAGACAGATTTCGACCGTCGCCTCGGCAACGACGTTCGAGTCTGGGTGTACTCCAGGATACTCGAGCGGCGCGACCTCACGCTTCGCTCGTGGGGCGTCGAGGACACGCGCATTCCCGGCTGGCAGCGGTCGTTGCTGCGCGTCGTCTCGCCGCTGCTCGCCTTCGCCGTGCGGCGCATGCTGGGAGTGTCGCCGGGCCGCGCCGTGCGCGCGCTCGGGCGGACGCGAGAGACGTTCGACAGGGTCGACGCGCTGCTCGCGGACGGCCGGCGTTACCTCACGGGCGATGCGTTCAGCTACGTCGACATCACGTTCGCGTGCCTCGCGGCGCTCGCCGTGCTGCCGCCGGAGTACGCCGGACCGAACCTGCGCGGACGCAGGCTCATGCTCGAGGACCTGGACGTCGCCTGGCGCGCCGAGGTCGAGGCGTTCCGCGCGCGGCCCGCGGGCCAGTTCGTGCTGCGTCTCTACCGCGAGGAGCGATCGCCGGTCAGCGCGGGGCGGGACTGATACGGGCCGCAGCCGCGCGAGGCCCGCAGCGAGCGTCTATTCTTCCGGCGGATTCTCCTCGGCGCTCCAGCGGCGCCGGTGTTCGGCTTCGGCGGATGCCCGGACGGCGGCATGCCGGTTCGACAGCAGCAGCGAGGACGGATCGCAGACGCGCGCGCGGATCACGCCGAGATCCACCGCGGCATCGAACAGGCTGGGATACCAGCGTTCCCAGCCCGGAAAGACGGCGTCGACACGATCCTTCAGCGTCATGGCTGCGAAGTTTGAGCGCGCTCAGTCCGCGGGGCAACCGGGTGCGTCGGGTCCGTGGGTCGCCGCAATGCGTACTGCACTCGCGGCAACGGCGGACGCCAGCGGTCCATCGGCGGCGAGCGCCTGCGCGACGGCGATCTCGGCCCGGGCTGCCGCAGGGCAGCCGAGCTCGAGCAGCACCTGGGCGCGATTGTTCCGCCCCGCGACGTCATCCGGCGCACGCTCCGTCGCTGCACGAAAGCCCGCTTCGGCCGCCGGCAAATCGCCTCTGGCGTACGCGAGGTTGGCGAGCCCGACGAGCGGCAGCGCGGCGTCGGGCCACTGCGCGGCCGCCGCCTCGTACGCGCGCGCCGCGGCGTCCGTGCGCCCCACGGCCTCGAGGCCGGCCGCGGCTTCCATGTAGCGCGCGAAGTCGGGATTCGCGGGCAGCGAGCCCGGCGGCAGCGCCACCATGGCCCAGCGGCCGGCTCGATCCCAGGTGAGCAGGAACCGCTCTGCCGACTCTTCCAGTCGCCGATTGGTGCCGGACCGCAGCGTCACCGTGCCGCGCCCGGCGTCGTAGCCCACGACGACGGCGTAGTGCCAGCCGGGCCACGGCCCCGCGCCGAGCTTCTGCAGCACGAGCACGGGCGTGCCGGCGGCGACCTGTTCGTAAAGGGACTCGGGCCGCGGCGGGAGGACGTACGGAACACGGTCGCGGGCGCGCGTCGCGGCGACCAGTTCGGGCTGCAGGCTGCCCTCGCGCCCCGGCAGGTACACCTCGGGCGCGAGCACGAGCGGATCGGTCGGCACGCCGGCGTGAGTGAGCACCGTCGCGAGCGCTGCAGGACCGCACTGGTACTCGGCCTGCGGAAAGAACGGCGTCGACTCGAGCTCCACGCTCGACGGCAATCCCGCGAGCCCGGGCTCCACGAGCGGCCCGGTCGTGCCGCAGCCCGCGGCGGCCAGCGCCGCGACGGCGAGGAGCGCGCGGACCGGCCGCACGTCGCCGTTACGGGAACTTCTTGAAGATGTCGATGACACCCACGGCTTCGAGGATCAGCAGCACGAGGAAGACGATGCCGATCACCGCGAGGGCATCGCCGCCCGCAGGCATCTCGCCCATCCGCCCCGCGAGCGTACGGAGCTCGGAATCGGTGAGCGCCGCGATCCGGTCGTCGACCTGTACCGGGTCCACGCCCAGCGCGACGAACTGACGGCGCACGTCGTCGCGCGCGAGCGCCGAATTCACCGACGCGAGGTCCTGCGCGCGAGTCGTGGACTCGACGGCCTCCAGCGTGCCGATCAGCGCGGCATTCGCCGCCATCGGCGAGCCGAACTGCAGGATCGCGAGGCAGAGCACGTAGACGAAGGAACGCTTGATCATCTTCTCACCCGGGGCAGTGGTCGAGCTTCACGCGAGTCTAGCGGAGGCTGCCGTGCAGACGACTCCCGCCTGCCCGCACTCCTTGACGCGGTTCGCAGTTTCGGACGCCTATCCCGTCGCCCATTGCACCAGGCGGCCCCACGCTGCCGGATCGGTGAGCAGCACGAACAGCAGGCCGAACAGCGCTCCGCCCAGGTGCGCATCGTGATTGATCCGGCCCCTGGCCTGTCGAGCGGAGTACCAGGAGTACGCGACGTAGGCCACGGCGAAGAGCGGCGCAGGAATCGGCAGCGGGATCGGGATGATGAAGAGCTTCATCCACGGGAAGTAGACCACGGCCGCGAACAGCACCGCCGAGATCGCCCCCGAGGCGCCGAGCGACGCGTACTGCGGATTGTTGCGGTGCTTGAAGTACGTGCCGAAGTCGCTCACGACCAGCGCGAGGAAGTAGAGCGCCGCGAACCGCACGGGACCGATCTGACGTTCGAGCGGGAACGCGAAGAAGTAGAACGTCACCATGTTGAAGAGCAGGTGCGGCAGGTCGGCGTGCACGAACCCGCTCGTCACCACCGTCGCGTACTCGCGGCGGCGCAGGAACCAGTAGGGCCGGAACAGGCTGCGCTCGACGATCGCGGGCTTCGCGTAGAGGCCCGCAAGGCTCGCCGCGATCGTCACGACGAAGATGACGAGCGCGACGCTCACGATCGGTCGTGCTTCACGTAAATGAGCGCGTCCGTCGCGAAGCCGAGCTCGCGCGCGCGCTCGACGAGCCGGTCGACCGCCTCGCGCGGCGGGTCGGGCCGGCGCGAGAGGATCCACAGGTACGACCGGGTCGGGCCCGACACCAGCGCAAGCTGGTAGTCGGGGTCCAGCTCGATCACGTTGTAGCCGCCGTAGAACGGCCCGAAGAACGACACCTCGAGCATCGCGCGGTCCGGCGGGCCGGCAAACCTCGCGCGCCCGCGCGCCTCGCGCCACTCGCCCTTCGCGACGTCGTAGCCGCGGTTCAGCACGTCGATCGTGCCGTCGTCGCCAGGCGCATACGTCGCCGTGATGTTCTCGAGTCCTCGCTCGAAGGGATGGTCGAGCCGCGCGATCTCGTACCACTGGCCGAGGTAGCGATCGACCTCGAATCCGTCGACGGCCTCGACGCCCTCCGGGAGCTGTGCGCAGCCGGCGATAAACATCAATGCGATCAATGCGATGCGGTGCATGGGAAGTGCCGGAAAGCCGCATTGCCGCGGCGCAGCGGCAAGCCTATAAGAAAAGTGGCCGGCCGACGAGCCGGCCGGACGTCAGGAAGAGGTGCGCCATGAAGGCCATACGCGCCGGGAAAGGCGCCGTCGCGCTTGCTCTCTCGACGCTCTGCTGCTCGACGCTCGTGCACGCCCAGTCCGGCGACCCGGACTGGCGTGGGCTCTACTTCGGCGCGGGCGGCGCCTACCAGAACGTGAGCGTGGAGGTCGGCGATTACTGCGACGACTGCTGGTGGGGCGACTACGACGGCTACGACCAGGGCGACGGGGACTTCGGCTACACGGTCCATGCGGGCTGGCGGATCTTCCGCTATGCGGCGCTCGAAGCCGGCTACGCGAAGACCGGGACGCTCAGCTGGGACGAAGACCTCGTGTACATGCCGGAGTTCGACGACTTCTACAACAACCGCGTCGACTTCGACGCCGAGGTGACCGACGTCTCGGTGCTCGGCATCCTGCCGTTCGCCAACTGGGAGCTCTACCTGCGGGTCGGCGCCGGGATGTGGGACGGCGAGAGCCGCCAGAAGCTCGACCAGTCGTTCGGCGACGACGTCGTCCGCCGAAGGGTCTCGGACGACGGCACCGGCCTGCTCGGCGGGCTCGGTTTCGGCGTGACGTTCGGGCGCGGCTGGCACGCGCGATTCGAAGCCCAGGCCGTCACGATCGACGGCGACGTGCTGAACGTGCGCGACGACGCGGACCTCGATTCGTTCAACCTCGAGCTGCAGTACCGCTTCGGGGCCGCAGCGGCGCCGCCGCCCTCCACTGCGCCTGCGCCGCCGCCGGCTACGCCTTGAGCGTCGTGATTCCCGCCACGCCCTTGGCGCGCGGCGGGATCTTCGCGAGCTTCGCCGCGGCCTCGGCCTTCACCTTCGCGAGCAGCACCGGGTCGCGACGCAGTTCGTCCGCGAGCGCACGCTTCTCCGCCACCAGTTCGTCGCTCAGCAGCCGGCCGAACGTGCGGAGCGGCGCGATCCGGAAACCGTGCTTGCGGAAGAGACGGTAGATCTCCTTCACGCGCGCCGGCGCCACGTCGCGCCCGAGCGTGAAGCACTCGAACCGCCGCTCCATGGCGAGCAGCGCCGCTTCGGCCAGGCACGCGTAGGCGACGCCCTGCGGCAGGCCGATGTCGAAGCTGAAGCGCACGGGCCCCGGGATCAGCACCTCGCCACTCTCGACCACGAGCACGTCGGGACGCACAGCCGCCTCTTCCTCCGAGATGTCCGGCGGCAGCGCCACGTCGAGGATCACGGCACCCGGTTTGCACTGGCTCACGTCGAGCACGCGCTGGCCGAACGCCGAGGTGGCGGTCACGATCAGGTCGCACTCGCCGACCCAGGGCGCGGTGCTCAGGTCCGTCACGACGCGCGCATCCGGCGTCTCCTCGAGGATCGTCTGCTTCAGCGCCTCGAGCCGCGGCGGCTCGATCGACACGAGCACGACATCCCTGACGGCCGACGCGAGCAGCCGCGAGCAGACCGAGCCGATCGCGCCGGTCGCGCCGACGACCATCGCACGTCCGTGGGCGAGGCTCGGCCAGCCGAGGCGCTTCGCGGTCAGCTTCGCCGTCTCGAGCGTCGCGGCGATCGTGAGACTGTTGCCGGTCGTGACGGGGATCGGCGCCCGGCGCGCGACGGTGACGCCCGCGTCGCCGACCACCTTCGTGAACGCGCCGAGCCCGACGATGCGGGCACCTCGTCCCGCGGCGTCGCGGATCGCCGCGTCGAGCCGCGAGTAGGTGAACTCAGGCGCGCGCGTGAGCATCTGCCGCGGCGTCGCGCCGAGCGCGTAGATGAGCCCGTCGATCGGCCGACCCGTCGCCTCGGAGCGACCGCCCTTGACGGTGCCCACGTACTGCGCGGGCATGTAGGCCGCGCCGGTCTCGACGACGCGGCGAGGCAGGTGACGCGTCCAGGCGAAGCGCGGATGGTTGGCGAGGTAGTCGACCGTGAGCGGGTGCAGCACGAATGCGAAGCGCGCGGAATCGGCTGGCGTCGCCGTGGTCGTTCGATCTGGGCTCGCGGCCTGCATCGACGGACTCCCCCGGAAATCCCTGCGGATTCTTGGGTCCACGGGGCCGCGCCGGTATTCGTAAATCGCGCAGTTTCCTGCGGGATCGCGGCCTCAGCGCAGTCGGAGCCTGCCTGCCGCCCCGGGACGGCGGCCGCGCTTGCCGGCGTAGAACTCCTCGAGGCGCTCCATGTCGCGCGTCTTGTCGCCGGTCATGCGCAAGTAGGTGTCGATGCCGACGGTGCGCGTGCCGTAGTCGATGTAGCCAAGGCCGATCGGCACGTCGGCGCCGAGCGCGAGCTGGTAGAAGCCGGACTTCAGGTGGTCCGCATGGCTGCGCGTGCCTTCGGGTGCGATCGCGACCCACATCCACTCCCGCCGCCGGTATTCCTCGAGCAGCGCGGGAATGAATCCCTGCGTACGGCGGCGATCGAGGGGTATGCCGCCGATGCGCTCGAACCAGCGCCCGATCGGTCCGCGGAACATCTCCCTCTTGCCGATCCAGTTCGCCGGCAGGCCGTTGCCGATCCGGAACAGCACGCCGACGATGAAGTCCCAGTTCGAGGTGTGGGGATAAACGATGATCACGCCCTTCGGCTCGGGCGGCCAGACGAGGCGGCTGCGCCAGCCGAAGAGCCGGAGCAGCCCGAGTGCGGCGCGCCGAAACGGGGATCGCGCGTTGCGCGAGCGCGCGGCGATGTCAGGTCCGAAATCGGGCGTCATGGCGCCCAGTGTGCCGGATCCGGGCCTGGCTGACAGCCAGGTTCGTACGAGCCTGCAGCATATCGGCTGTATCGAGTCGGCCAGCTTTCCTACAATGGCGGGATGACTACGGCAAACGAACACCCCGTCGTTCCGCCCGGCCTCGACAGCGTCTCGGTCGTGCTCGCCGGCAGCGGCGGCGCCGGCGTGATGACCGCCGGCAACATGCTGCTCGAAGCCGCGGCCCATGCCGGCTACTACGCCTTGATGACGCGTTCGTCGGGCCCGCAGATCCGCGGCGGCGAGGCGGCCGCGCTCATCAGGATCGCGACGCGGCCGGTCGAGTGCATGGAGGATCGCTTCCACGTGCTCGCGGCCGTCGACTGGGAGAACGTGCAGCGTTTCGACGCGGAGATCCCGCTCGGGCCTTCGAGCCTGGTGCTCGGCGACCCGGACCAGGGCGAGCCGCCCGCCGCGTTCCTCAGATCCGGCCCTCGACGCGCGGCACTGCCGCTCAAGAGGATCGCCCGTTCCATTCCCGACGCCAGGCCGAACATGGTGCTGCTCGGTGCGCTGGCATCGCTCGTCGGATTGCCGGAAGCCTCGGTCGGGCACGCGGTCGGGAAATCGCTGGGCAAGCGGCCGGCCTCGCTCGGCCCCAGCCTCGCGGCGGTCGCAGCGGGGCGCGCGGCAGCTGCCGACATCCAGGCGCGCCACGGCCTCGCACCGCCGCCGGCGCGTGCCGGCGCACGCTGGCTCGTCACGGGCAACGAAGCGGCAGGCTACGGGGCCATCAAGGGCGGCGTGCGGTTCGTAGCGGCGTACCCGATCACGCCGGCGACGGAACTGCTCGAGTGGATGGCGCCCGCGCTCGCCGAAGTCGGCGGCACGCTGGTGCAGGCCGAGGACGAGCTCGCCTCGATCAACATGACGATCGGTGGGTCCTACGGCGGCGTGCCCGCGCTCACGGCGACGTCGGGCCCGGGACTCTCGCTGATGATCGAGGCGCTCGGCCTCGCCGTCGCCGCGGAAGTTCCGCTCGTCGTCGTCGACGTCATGCGCGTCGGCCCGTCGACCGGCATACCGACCAAGTCCGAGCAGGGCGACCTCAACATTGCGGTCCACGGACTGCACGGCGACGCGCCGCACCTGGTGCTCGCGCCGAATTCCGTGGCGGACTGCCTGCGCACGACGCAGTGGGCCGTGCAGCTCGCCGAAGCGCTGCAGGCGCCAGCCATCGTCCTCTCGGACCAGTTCCTCGGCCAGGCGCGCTCGGTCGTCGACCGGCCGGCAGATACGCCTGCCCTCGCGGGTCGCGACGTGGCCGCGACCGCCGTGCCGGGTTACCGACGCTACGCGCTCACCGACAGCGGCGTGTCGCCGATGGCGATCCCGGGCTCCGCCGGCAATGCCTACACCGCCGACGGCCTCGAGCACAACGAGCGCGGCAATCCGTCGTCGCAGGCGACGGACCACGTGGCGCAGCTCGACAAGCGGCTGCGCAAGCTCGAGTCGTTCGACTACGGCGACGCGTGGGCCGACCTCGAGGGCGACGCGACGGCCGATGCCGTCGTCGTGACGTTCGGTTCGTGCACGGGACCGGTGCGGGAGGCGCTCGAGCGCGCGAAGGCGGACGGCCTGCGTGCGCGGCTCGTCTCGTTGAGGCTCCTGTCGCCCTTGCCCGCGTCGCGGCTCGAGGCGGCGCTCGCAGGCGCGCAGCGGATCCTCGTCGTCGAGCAGAACCACTCCGGCCAGCTGCACCGGCATCTGCGTGCCGAGTGCGACCTGCCCGGCCACGTGACGAGCCTGCGTCGCGCCGGGGCGCTGCAGTTCCAGCCCGGCGAGATCCATCGCCACCTCATCGATTGGAGTCGCGCATGAACGAGACTGCAGTTGCGCTCGCACCCGCCGGCTACAAGTCCGAGGTGAAGCCCGTCTGGTGCCCGGGCTGCGGCGACTTCGGCGTCGTCAACGCCCTGTCAAAGGCGTTCGCGAAACTCGCGCTGCGGCCCGAGGACATCGCGGTGGTCTCGGGCATCGGCTGCTCGTCGCGCATTCCCGCCTACATGTCGTCCTACGGATTCCACGGCGTGCACGGCCGCGCGCTGGCGGCCGGCACCGGGCTCAAGATCGCGCGGCCCGACCTCACGGTCGTCGTGACCGGCGGCGACGGCGACGGCTATTCGATCGGCGGCAACCACTTCCTGCACGCCTGCCGGCGCAACGTCGACATGACGTACGTCGTGATGGACAACCGCGTCTACGGCATGACCAAGGGACAGCCGTCGCCCACGACGGAACCGGACTGGGACTCGAAGCTCTCGCCCGACGGCACCGGGCTGCGGGAGTTCCAGCCGATGGTGATCGCGCTCGCGTCGGGGGCGAACTTCGTCGCGCGCGGATTCACGGGCGACCCGAACGGCCTCGCGGAGATCCTCGTCGAGGCGATGCGTCATCCCGGGTTCTCGTTCGTCGAGGTGCTCTCGCCCTGCGTCACGTTCCGGCCCGAGCAGAAGGAGTGGAAGAAGCTCGTGCAGGAAGACGCCTTCACGCCCACCGCTGACGCCAAGGAAGCTGCCGGTCGGCTGATGCACGACACGGGCTTCGACCTCGGCGTGCTCTACGCCGGCGGCCGTGCGCCGTACGCGCCGCGTGGACCGCGCGCGGAGCGCCCGGTCGAGGAACTGGAGCGGAGATTCGTCCTGTGAGCGGCAAGTCGCGTGTTGCGCGGCAGGCCCTGCCCGGGTCGGTCGAGGAGTTCATGGCCTGCGCCTACGCGATGGAGGTCGAGGCCGCCGAGCGCTACGCCGAGCTCGCGGACCAGATGGACACGCATCACAACCGCGAGGTGGCCGGTCTCTTCGCGAAGCTTGCCCGGATCGAGGGAAAGCACCGGGACCAGATCCTGGCGCGCATGGGCTGGGAACATGGGCCCGACGCGGCGGTGTTCCGCTGGGAGACGCCGGAAGGACCCGAAACGACCGATTACGGCGAGCTGCACTACCTCATGCAGCCGTACCACGCGCTCAGGCTTGCCGAGCACAACGAGCGCCGCGCCGCCGAGTTCTTCGAGCGCTTCGCCGCGGCCCCGGTGCCGGAGGACGTGCGCGCTGCGGCTCGCGAGATGGCCGAGGAGGAGCGCGAGCACGTGCGGCTGATCCAGGAGTGGCTCGCGCGCGTTCCGCCGCCGGAGCCCGGCTGGGACGAGGACATGGATCCGCCCGCCGTCGCGGACTGAAACAAGGAGTTACCGGACGGCAACGCCGCCGACATACCGGGGATACCGGCATCGCGCACCCTCGTGCACTGGAGTCATCCAGCCCGCCAGGAGGGAAGCGCCATGCGCCACACGAACATTCTCGACACCATCGGTCGCACGCCGGTCGTGCGCCTCAATCGCCTCGCGCCGCCGCGGGTCGAGGTCTACGTCAAACTCGAAGCCTTCAATCCCATGGGCTCGGTCAAGGATCGCCTGGCTGCCGGGGTCATCGAGCGAGCCGAACGCGAGGGCGCGCTGCGCCCCGGCCAGACCGTCGTCGAGGCGACGAGCGGCAACACCGGCATCGGTCTCGCGATGGTGTGCGCCGCCCGGGGTTATCCTCTCGTCGTGACCATGGCGGAGAACTTCAGCGTCGAGCGGCGGCGGCTCATGCGGTTCCTCGGCGCGCGTGTCGTGCTGACGCCCGCAGCGCAGAAGGGTACCGGCATGCTCGCGAAGGCCCGCGAGCTGGCGGAGCGGCACGGCTGGTTCCTGGTCCGGCAGTTCGAGAACGAGGCGAACGCCGACGTGCACTCGCGCACGACCGCCGTCGAGATCCTCGAGGACTTCCGCGACGCTCGGCTCGACGCGTGGGTGACCGGGTACGGCAGCGGCGGCACGCTCAAGGGCGTCGCCCGCGTGCTGCGCGAACGGCGACCGGAGACGCGCATCGTCGTCTGCGAGCCTGACAACTCCCAGGTACTCGGCAGCGGAATGCCCCAGGCGCGGCTCGACGACGGGTCGCCGGCAGGCAGTCACCCGGTCTTTCGGCCCCACGCGGTGCAGGGCTGGGCGCCCGACTTCGTGCCGAAGCTCGCCGAGGACGCACTCCGCGCCGGGCTCGTGGACCGGATACTGCCGGTGAGCGGCACGGAAGCGCTCGAGCTCTCGCGCCGGCTTGCGACGGACGAAGGCATCCTCGCGGGCATCTCGGGCGGCGCGACGCTCGCGGGCGCGCTCGCCGTCGCACGCGACCTGCCGGACGGGTCGAACGTGCTGTGCATGCTGCCCGACACCGGCGAACGCTACCTCAGCACGCCGCTCTTCACGGACATCGCGGCCGACATGAACGACGCGGAGTTCGAGATCGCGCGGTCGACGCCCGGCGGCCGTATCGACGCGCCGCAGGCGCCGCCGGTCGCCGCCGCCGCGCAGGCTGCCCACGCTCCGGCGCCGGACGCCGAAGCGGCAGCGTTCGTGGAGGACGTGCTCGGTGACGGCCGGCAACCCGTCGTGCTGTTCGCGCTCGAGTGGTGCGAGTTCTGCTGGTCCGTGCGCCGCCTGTTCGAGCGCCTCGGCGTCGCCGTGCGCTCGGTCGACCTCGACTCCGTCGCCTACCAGCAAGGCGACCGGGGTGGCCGCATCCGCGCGGCGCTCGGCGCACGGACCCGCGTCGCGACGATACCCCAGGTCTTCGTCGGGGGAGCGTTCGTCGGGGGCTGCACGGACACGTTCGACGCGTGGTCCAGCGGCCGCCTGCAGTCGCTGCTCGACGCGGCCGGTGTCGCGTTCGACCGGGCCGCCGACGTCGAACCCCGTACCTTCCTGCCGGGCTGGCTGCAGGCTCGTTGAGGAGTCCCCATGAACGACGTGTCGCGCATTCGACAGGACACCACCACGGCGCTGCTGCTCGACGCGGCCCACCGTGGTGCGGCCTACCTCGACGGCCTCCGTGAACGAGCCGTGCGTCCGGCGCCAGATGCCGTCGCGGAACTCGCCCGTCTCGACGCAGCGTTGCCGGACGCGGGTTGCCCGCCGGCCACCGTGCTCGCGGACCTCGACCGGTTCGTCTCGCCCGCGACCATGGCCACGGCGGGCCCGCGCTTCTTCGGCTTCGTGATCGGCGGCAGCCTGCCCGCGGCACTGGCCGCGAACTGGCTTGCGGGCGCGTGGGACCAGAACGCGGCCATCGACGGCGTCACCCCCGGCGTCGCACGCGTCGAGGCCGTCGCCCTGCGGTGGCTCCTCGACGTGCTGGGCCTGCCGGCCACCACGCAGGGCGCCTTCGTCACCGGCGCGACGATGGCGAACTTCACCGCGCTCGCGGCCGCCCGCCAGACGGTGCTCGCTCGCGCCGGCT
>Ga0209391_10001181_pt1 | contig 13380 bp, 13 predicted proteins | sample PPLLak3March2015_FD_187246 | JGI IMG/M metagenome (GOLD analysis project Ga0209391, IMG submission 187246) | Freshwater sediment microbial communities from Prairie Pothole Lake near Jamestown, North Dakota, USA - PPLs Lake P7 Core (1) Depth... | ecosystem: Environmental > Aquatic > Freshwater >... | reverse complement strand
CAGCATCAAGTCCTCGACGGTTCTCGACAGGCGGCGGGTTGGGTCTCGACGAACAGACGGTCGTGGATGTGCGCGGGCAGGCGTCTGATGAGGCTCTGGATCGCGTCATTGCCGCGTTGGATCGGGCAACGTTGGACGGCGCTCCATTCTTGCGCATCATTCATGGACATGGGACAGGCAAGCTGAAGGCCTCCCTCCGGGCCTATCTGAAAGATTCCCCTTATGTCGCCACCATTCGTCCGGGTGATCGGGCCGAGGGTGGCGACGGGGTGACGATCGTGTCTGTGCGTTAGGTTCTTGCCAGCTTTTTAAGAATGAATGAGTGCGTCGAGGGCGTTTTTAGTGCTGGCTACTGGATATGGTGTTTGGCCATACGATAGCGCAGGGTGTTCCGCGTGATTTTAAGGAGCCGGCTGGCTTCGGAGACGTTCCCGCCTGATTTACGGAGGGCTTCCTCCAGCAACTTTTTTTCCATGTCTTGAAACGACAGACCGAAAGCGAGCAGGGACGGCTTGAGTTCGCCGCTTGGCTGATCGGGGGCTTTTCCGGTCTTGACGGAGGCCGGGAGGTGCTGGGGTTCGATCTGATTTGCCTTGCAGGTAATCGTGAGCCACTCGACCACATTGTGAAGTTCTCTGACGTTGCCCGGCCAATGATGACGCTGGAGCACGGCTAAGGCCTCCGGGCTGATGCCGGTGATGCGGCATCCCTGGTCGCGGCGCGCCTGCGCCAGGAAGTGATGCAGGATTGGTTCGATATCATCCAGCCGTTCACGGAGCGGGGGAATACGGAGCTGATACACATTCAGCCGGTAGTAGAGATCGAGACGGAAGCGCCCGGTCTTGATATGAGCCGGGAGATCTTCGTTGGTCGCGGCAATGACGCGGATATTGACCTGATGGCTGTGGGTGCCGCCGAGAGGATCGACGTGATGATCTTCGAGGACCCGCAGCAGTTTAGCCTGTGCCGAGGCACTCATCTCGCCGATTTCGTCGAGGAACAGTGTGCCACCTTCGGCGAGTTGGAACCGTCCTGGTTTCGTGTGTTTGGCGTCGGTGAAAGCGCCCTGGTGATAACCGAAGAGTTCCGATTCGAGCAGGTGTTCGGGAATGCCGGCGCAATTCAACGCGACGAGTGGGCCGAGGGCGCGAGGGCTGGCGAAGTGAATTGCTTGGGCAAAGAGTTCCTTGCCGGTGCCGCTTTCTCCGGTGATCAAGACGGTGGCATCCGTCAGCGCGACTTCACGAGCCAATTGTTTGATGAGCCGCATTTGGGGGGACATGCTGATGATGAGATCGAAGCGATCGGCTGGCCGCTTAGTGGTGACCGGCGGGTTCTGCGCAGATAGTGCGCGGCGAACGGCAGCATCAACGGCGGCCACCGTAATGGGTGCGGTCAGATAGTCGGCAGCGCCGGCACGCATGGCGTCGACCGCGTCTCGCGCCGAATCGCGCGGTCCGATCAGAATGACGGAGGGAGATCCCGGATGCAGGTTGGTTTGGTGCAACAGGGGTTGGCTGGTTTCCGGGCTGCCTTCGCATAGAATGAGCGCGAAGCTTGTGCGTTGGAGTTCTCTCAGTTCCGATGCTACATCGGTTACGGTGAGAATGGTCATATGGGAGGGTACGACCTGCTCAAGGGCTCGTCGTATCTGAGGATCGCGTGAAATCAGAAGTACTGTCGTAGGCTTCATTCGGAGGGCTCCTTGGTTAGGACTCCTGGCGAACCGCCGACCGACTAGTGATAGCCTACTCCTGCACATGACGGAATAAAAGGGGGTGTAGGTAATTCGGGGAGCGTCGTGGTGAGTGGGGCTATTGGTTTGTGCGAGCGATGGCCACATTCCGTTGGAGTCCGGCCAGTTTGGCGCGGCGGACTGGACTGTGCTGAAAGGATGAGCGAAATGTCGCCTCATCCATATGGGCCAGCTCCTCTAGGGAGGGGGCCTGTGTGAGAGGTGAAGGGTGAAAAGCCGGTTCGCGGGTGAAGCCTGCCCGCAGGTTGAACGGACAGACATCGAGACAATCGTCGCAGCCAAAAATATGATTGCCGAATTGCCGCTGAAGGTCGTTCGGGATCGTTGTTGCTTCCCCGCGATGTTCGATCGTCAGATAGGAGAGGCAGCGGTTGGCATCCACGACGTAGGGTTCCGTGATGGCTTGTGTGGGGCAGGCCTGAATGCAGAGGGTGCAGCTCCCGCAGAGATCCGTTGCCGGTTCATCCGTTTCCAATTCTAACGTCGTGAGAATCTCGCCCAGCAGGAGCCAGGATCCGTGGTCAGACGACACGAGGTTGGAATGCTTGCCGATCCAGCCCAGCCCCGCCTGTTCGGCCCAGGCCTTTTCCATAACCGGTCCGGTATCAACGTAGGATCTGGTGATTGCCTGAGGGACCAATGCGGCGATTTTCTGTTCCAGCTGCTTGAGTTTCGCACCGAGCACGTCATGATAGTCCCGTCCCCAGGCATAGCGGGCAATGCGGCCATGGCCCGGCCTTTCGTCGGCGCGTTCGTCGGTCAGGTAGTTCAATCCGACGCAAATGATGGAGCGGCAGCCCGGCAGGACGATACGCGGATCGGCCCGTTTCTCCGGCGCCCGTTCCATCCAGACCATGGTGGCGTGGTAGCCGCGCTGGAGCCATTTGGTCAGTCGCGTGGCAAGCGTTGGTTGCGGGGAAGATGGGGTGTCAACGCGGGCGATCCCGACGACGTCGAATCCGAGCGCGAGGGCTGCTTGTTTAATCGCCCGAGTGAGGGGCATAGGGTTACTGCTGGGGCGAACAATCGTAGCGGACGCTGAACTGGGCGGAGCAATGACCGGACTGGCAACGATTGCAGGCGCCGGTGATCTTGGTCTTCCAGTCGGTTTGCTTTTCATCGAACCGGCACAAGAGCCGGCCGCCGGTTGAAATGGTCGTCCAGGGTTTGGAAGAGCCGGGAGCCTGGGCGACGCGGCAGCCCGGGGGGAACGGCACCGCGCAACTGTGGGAGGGCTCTCCTTTTCCCATGCCGAAGCTGCAGGACTGTTCGGTGGTTGCGGTCGATTCCTGCATCAGCTGGGCGGGAGCGGTTCCGGCCAGAAAAAACTGGAGTCCGGTCATTACAAACAGGAGCAGCAGGAGTGAGCAGGCGCGACACATGGCACATCCTAGCATAGAGTGATTTGCTCCGGTCAATCGCGATTCCTGCTCGCGGGCGGTGGGATCGGTCGGTATAATCGCCCGATGCTGAAGCAACTCTTGCAGTGCACCATAGCCGTGATGCTTGTGTTCTGTTCGACCTGGACTTGGGCCGGTGATCCTGTCTTGCTTGAGGTGATGACGCAGCCGACCGGCGGGGTGAAGGCCTTAGCTACGGTGCTCTTTCCGGTCGAGCCGAGGGTCATTCAACAGCTGCTGACAGACTATACCCATTGGCCGGAGTTGTTCGAAGTCCGCATGCGGATTGCCGAGCTACGAGAGCAGAACGGCATTGCCTATACGGATATCCGAATCGACCATTCCTTATTGCCTGGTGAGCGGCGGTTGATCTGTGAGTCTCGCTCTCTCCCCGGAGGCGGTTTGCTCACGGAGCTTAGAGGCGGGGATTTCAAACAATATCGCCGTGTGTGGATCTTGACCTCCACAGAGGGAGGCACGCAGACGAAAGCTGAGTTTGAGCTACTCGTCGAGATTGAAACGATCGTGCCGGATTGGGTGATTGCCGTGGCGATGCGCCGGGAACTGGAAACGCATTTTCGGATCGTCAGAGAGAAGGCGTTGCTGCGGGCTACGCAGGGAAGATGAACTCTGACAGCTCGGCTTTCTCGACTCCCTGTTTCACTAGGCGGGGGATATCCAGCGCGCGTTCGACTTTGAGGAGTTCCTCAAGTCGTGTTTTGGTGCTGGGGTGCGGCGGGGTGAAGAGTTTGCAACAGTCCTGATCCGGCTCGATCGACGTCTCGTATGTGCCGATGCGTTTGGCATCGTCCGTAATTTCCAGCTTATCCATTCCAATGAGCGGCCGGAGGATCGGCAGACCTGCTGCTTCCTCGACGACCGACAAATTCTCCGGAGTCTGAGAGGCTACCTGGCCTAAGCTGTCTCCGGTTACCAGCCCCCAACACTGTTCTCTTCTCGCGAGCTCTTCCGCAATCCGGAGCATCATGCGGCGATAGAGCACCACGCGAAACGGCGCCGGGGTGTTCAACACAATCTCCCGCTGAATTTCTCCGAACGGGATCACATAGAGACGGGACTTGTGCAGGTACGCCGTGAGCGTCTGCACAAGATCGTGGACCTTATCCTCCGAGTCGCGGCTCACGAGCGGCCGGCCCGAGAAGTGGACGAAGAGCGCGCGGCATCCGCGCTTGATCATGCGATAGGACGCGACCGGCGAATCAATCCCGCCGGAGATGAGGCAGGCGACCTTGCCGCTGACCCCGACCGGCATGCCTCCGGGGCCTGGAATTTTTTCGACTGCGAAATAGACGTCTCTGGAAAGCATTTCAAGATAGACGGTGATGTCGGGATCTCTGAGGCTGACCGCCTTGCCCGTCTGCTCGTGGATGGCGGCGCCGACGATGCGTTCCGCGTCCATCGATGTCAACGGCAGGCGCTTATCGGCGCGCTTCGCTGTCACGCGGAAGGTTGAAAAGGTTTTTGTCTTGAGTTCCTCGATAATTGCGGCGCTGAGTGCTTCGAAGTTTGGGTGAGCCAGATCAAGCGGTACGGAGTCGGCCAGTGAGAAATTCGCAATGCCGCAAACGCGGGAGAGTCGCTGACGAATGATGTCACGGTTGGCTTCTGACGGAAGGATCACCCGGATGCGGCTGCGAAGATTTTCAACCTGCCTGACCCCAAGATCGTTGAGGGCCAACTGGATATTATGAACCAAGCGATCTTCAAAGTAGTCGCGATTGCGGCCTTTGAGGGCAAGTTCGTGGTAGTGGACGATGGCGCAGCGCATGGTGCTAGTGGGATGCTGAAAACAGCGTTCTTCTCACCCGCCCAACCCAGGCGCGCCAAGACGCGCCTTTCCTCTGGCCTCGTTCCCGGCTTGCCAGAATCCTCAACGTACCCCTGAGGGTACGCCTCCGGTGCTTGTCTCGCCTGCGGCCTAGTTGGACGACTGTTTTGAGCATCCCCAGGAATCTCAGAGGTTATGGGCTGTTGTTTCTAAAAACCGTTCAACATCGATGGCGGCCATGCAGCCGGAGCCCGCGGCGGTGACAGCTTGGCGGTATGTCGAGTCCTGCACGTCGCCGGCGGCAAAGACGCCAGGGACATTGGTGGCGGTGCCGCTATGCGTCCGGATATAGCCCTTCTCGTCCATGTCAATCTGGCCCGCAAAGAGTGACGTGTTGGGTCGATGGCCGATGGCGACAAAGACACCGGCACAGGGGACGTCCGCGATCTTGCCGGTTACCACGTTCTTGAGCCGCGCGCCGGTCACGACCTCCGAACCCAGGATGTCTTCGACGACCGTGTTCCAGATGAAACTGATCTTCTCATTGTGCAGAGCCCGGTCTTGCATGATTTTTGAGGCGCGCAGTTTATCCCGTCTATGGACGACTGAGACCTTCGTGGCAAATTTCGTGAGGAAGTTCGCTTCCTCCAGTGCGCTGTCGCCTCCGCCGACGACGATGAGCTCCTTCCCCTTGAAGAAAAAGCCATCGCAGGTCGCGCAAGTGGAGACGCCGTGGCCGGTTAGTCTTGACTCGTTCTTGAGGCCGATCGGAATGGCCGAGGCGCCGGTCGCAATGATGACTGTCTGAGTTTGGATGGTTTGCTCCCCATCGATGGTCAGGGCGAATGGCCGCTGTGCGAGGTTCACTGCTGTGACATCGCCGGTGAGAAACTCGGTGCCGAACCGCTCGGCCTGTGCCCGGGTTTCTTTCATCAACTCCGGGCCCATGATGCCCTTGGCAAAGCCGGGATAGTTTTCAACTTCGGTCGTGGTCGTGAGTTGACCGCCGGACTGCCAGCCTTCGATGAGGAGCGGCGACAGATTGGCCCGTGCCGCATAGATAGCGGCGGTCAATCCGGCCGGTCCGGAGCCGATGATGACGACATTGTGCATGGGGGAGGAATCTAACACAGTGAGAAAAGAGAATGCATGGGGAGTGGGAATCAGGTCGATACACGTAGCGATCGGTGCAGCAACCGGACCTGTTGCCTGAGTTGCGGAAGCGGGAGCGTGCCATCGATCGTGTAGTCTGCAAGGCGACGCTTCTCTGCCAGCGGCATCTGGCTTTTGATCCGGCGAAGGGCTTCGGTGCGGGAGAGGCCGTTGCGCTTCTTAAGGCGAGCGATCTGGGTTTCGCGATCAGCTGTCACGACAATGATTGCGTCCACGCGTTTATCAATGCCGGCTTCGAAGAGTAGGGGAACGTCGTAGATCACGATTGCGCGAGGATCGTTGAGGGCGGCTTGTTTTGTCAGTCTGATTTGTTCCCGCGCGACGCGGGGATGGATGATTCGCTCAAGTTGGCGCAGCCTGCCAGGATGCCCAAAGACTTTGGTGCCCAGCGCCTGGCGATTAAGGGTACGATCGGGATTGATGACGGCTTTGCCGAAAGTCTTCACGATCTCGCGCCAGGCTGGTTTGCCGGGTTCGACGACTTCCCGAGCCAGCGCATCGGCATCGATAACCGTCGCGCCGTAGCGCTTGAATATGCCGGCGACCGTACTCTTGCCGGTGGCAATGCCGCCTGTGAGTCCAACCAAGGCCATGGCGGCGGAGCTTATCACGGGGGTGATGGCCTCACAAGAAAGCTGGTTGACAGGCTGCCTCGCCCGCCTGTAATACCTAGCGCATGCGTAATTTGCTGTTCGTCATGGCATGTCTGGCAGGGCTGAGCGGGATGTCCTGGGCTGAAGAGCCTCAGGTGGCTGCACCTCGAACCATTACGGTCGCGCTCGATGGCACGGGCGATTTTACTTCGATTCAAGAGGCCGTGGATGCTGCCAGGAAAGGCGACACGGTGTTTTTAAAGCCTGGCGCCTATGCTCAAGATCTCACTATCCACAGCAAAGATAAGATCAAGCTGATCGGGGCCGGAGTGGACAAGGTCACGATGTTGGGCCGCGAGGACCTTGTGGGTGTGTTGCACGTGGGGAAGTGGCCGTATGGGGCTACCGATATCGAAATCAGCGGGCTGACGATCAACGAGCATGGCGGTCATGCGCTCGGGATTTTTAACGGCAAGGGCATCACGCTTCGAAATCTACGTGTCAAGGGGATGCTTTTCGGACAGCAGGTGCAGGATGTGCGCATTGAAGACTGTGTGATCGGCGGCAGCGAGACGACGGGTGTGCAGTTCTCCGACTCGCAGGCTCTATTGGTCGGCAATGTGATTCATGATAACGATCATGGGGTGAATGTCGCCGGCAAGTCTGATGTGCGATTAGAGCGGAATGTCATCATTCGGAGTCTGTTCGAAGCCGTCGTGGTGAATGATAAGGCGAAGGCCTCGCTGGTCGGCAACACCCTTGTGAAGAACGGCGGTGGAGTGGCCTTCCTCGGTGCGTCCCAGAGCGATGCATCCGGGAACGTCATTGGCCTGAATAAGGTCGGTTTTCTGGTCGCCCCGTCCAGCCGGGTCACGACCTCGTTCAATGCGCTGTTTAACAGTGAAGGCGACTATATGCGAGCGGGATCTCCGAATACCCCCGCGCCTGATTTGAGGCAGGACTCGGATGTGATGGGAGATCCTCGCTTCGTCGATGCGGAGCACGACGATTTCCGGCTTCGGTCGGATAGTGGGGCTCTCAATAGAGGGCAGTTCCCGTTTCTCGGTGCGCTTCCTCCCGTTCAAAAGCTTTCTTCCAATCGCTAAAGTCATTGAAACATCACGCGATGGTCTGTGTCCCTGACAGATTGAAACCGTGTGGTATGCTTTCTCTACGGTTCTGCTCTACCGACTCACTCCTCTCAAGAAAACCGGAAGCAGGGCCGATAAGCCTGTACCAGGAGGTTTCCATTGGCCAGCTTCCGACAAGACGTCGATACCAGATCCGGTGACGGAATCCCTTCTCTGGAAGACATGGAGTCGGGGAAGCTCGTCGGTGCCGTCCTCCCGATGTCTGACAAGGCTCAGACCCAGATGCGTGAGAGTATCGAGGTAATCGACTATCTGCTGAATCAGGAACGTGTTGTTTGGATGTAGGTGTGCGCTTTCTCCGCTCTGCTTTTCCCGCTCTTGGCAGTATTTTCTCCCAACCGCTTTCGTGAGTGATCTCCGTGAGAGGATCGAGGACGCATATACAACGATGATGCGTACTTGACAGTCTCCGGCCGCCTTACTACTCTCCTGATTGGATCTCTCTTGCTCTCATCGTTTGTACACAAAGGAGTGTCTTATGGATAAAGTATTGCTGCGGTATGCTGCCCTCGTTGGAAGTCTGATGTTCGGATCCGCCATAGCTGTTGCCCAGGAGATGCCGAAAGAATCGGTGTTGCCCTTCAGTCTTGCCCAGCGGGCAACCCAGGCTGCGATCGATGCCTGTAAGAAAGACGGCTATCGCGTCAGCGTGTCGGTGGTTGATCGCGCGGGTTTGTTGCGCGCGATGGGACGAGCCGATGGAGCAGGTCCGCATACTATCGATAGCAGTCGAAAAAAGGCCTACACCGCGGTGAGTCTGCGCCGTGCGACGAGCGAATTGGCCGATCTCATGAGCCGTACGCCGGCGCTGCAGACATTGCGGGATATGAATGAGCAGATTCTGATGCTCGGCGGCGGGTTGCCGATCGAGATCGGCGGAGAGGTGGTTGGTGCGATCGGTGTCGGCGGCGCGCCTGGGACTCATCTTGACGATGCGTGCGCCGAAGCGGGCCTGGATGCAATTGGCGCTGCTCCAAAAATTCCGGCGGCGAAGTAATGCGACTCCTGCGGCGGTGTATGCTCATCGCTGCGATTGGTTTGTTGAGCGGGTGTAATAGTGGTGTGCCGGAGCCGGCCTCTACCGAGATTCCAGGGACCGGTCTGCGTGTGACGCTTGTGCGGACTGCCACAGATCCGTTTCTTTCCCGGCATAATCTGGCCATGACGATTGAGCGTGCAGGTGGCTGTGCGCAAACGGTAGACCTATTCCCTGATACCGGACACACCAGCCGCCGTAATGTGTATGTCACGGCCAAGGCCCAGATCTATGTCGTCGGGCAATTCGATGCCCGTGTGATCGATGCTCGCCAGTGCAGCGTTACACTCGCGGAGTTCCGGCACCTCGACAGAGAAGTCATTTTCGTCGGAAGTTTTGACGAAGACGCTGAAGAGCATTGGGGATTTGTGTCGGCCGCTGAACGTCCGGAGCGTCCGTTTGAGAAGCGATAGCCTACATTCAACGGCGAATATGGAATGGCCGGTGACAGACTCGCCGCCTGGGGTAGGACCATGAACCAGCCGATCGTCGGGTACCACCTGGATGAGTATAGCGACTGGGTCGCCGACCTGGCCTGTGGCCACGGTCAGCATGTGCGCCATCAACCGCCGTTTTTCTCTCGTCCCTGGGTGCTCACGCAGGAAGGCAGGGCTCAGCAAGTTGGGCAGATTCTCGCATGCAAGAAATGTGATGAGGGGGAGGAGCCTACCCGATAGTTGTCAGATCGGATTGTGGAAGAGTGGTTATGCCGAGTCCTGATGTATGCCACGGTTCAAGTTGTGGGCCTCGATACTGATAGCCTCCTACGAGGGGATCATTAGCCAGCAGAAGCGGCGTATCGAGATCCAGGATATCAAACCCCTTCATCCCCAGGACGAGGCTGAACGAGCAGCCCATCGCGATGCGGGTTTCAACCATTCCTCCCACCATCAGTTTCAATCCAGCGGCGAGCGTGGCTTCTGCTATGGCGACCGCTTCGACCACGCCGGTCTTCATGATTTTGATATTGATGTAGTCAGCCGCCTCCTGCGCGATCACCTCGCGAGCGTCCGCCAGTGATCGAACCGACTCATCGGCGGCCACGGGGATGCCGGTGTCCCGCCGAATTGCCGTCATACTGTCGAGATCGTCCCGCACGACCGGCTGTTCGAGGAGGACCATCGCTCCACCGAATCGCCGGACCCCTCTGGCAAATGCCAGGCACTCCTCACGAGAGAACCCCTGGTTCCCATCGCCTATAAAAGAAATGCCTGGCAGCGAGTGATGCACGGCTTCCAGTCGACGGATATCCTGATCCACATCGTTGCCCACTTTCATTTTGAAGAGGCGAAAGCCTTGGGCATACCAGCCGCGAGCTAAGGATACGGATTTTTCAAGGGTGGCGATGGGAATGGTGATGTCGGTTTCCCGCGGGCGGACGTCTTGCCCGCCCCAGAGCTGCCACATGGGAACCTGTGCGGATCGAGAGTACGCATCGATCATAGCCGTCTCAAGCCCACACCGGGCGGCAGGGTGAGCTGGAGCGACCTGTGCCATATCAGCAGCGAGGACGGCATAGTGCCCGGCCGATGCTCCGATCAGCGTCTCGGCGAGTTGGTGGAGGGTGGTCAGACAGGAATCGCGAGTCTCTCCACCGACCTCAGGGAAGGGGGCAGATTCTCCATAGCCCTGTACCCCGTCGTGCAACGTAATACGGACGAAGATATTTTCCGCGACGACACGGGCACCGGTTGCCACGACGAATGGGTCGGTAATCGGGATATCGACGGCCCAGAACTCGACTTTGATGATCTGATCGCGGGAAATCTTCGGCACGTGTGGCGTCCTCATTGTCACCGTCATGTGACCGGATAGTACCGAGAGGGAGATCCTGCTGTCATCAGGAAATACACGGCAGACGGGTCACGAGGACTCCTTGTCCGGCCTGGCCCTTGACAGGGTAGGGGTTATTGGTCGACAACCCTGAACGACTTCAGAGAGAGGATGGGTCCGATCGGCATGCTGCGCTATCGTTATCAACGTATTGTGTTATTGGCCCTCACCGGCCTCATGAGCGTCTACCTCCTGGTTCCATTAATGGTGTCTTATGGAGTGACGCAGTGGCTAAGTCACCAGGGATATCGGAATGTCATCGTGCAGTTGGGATATCCCGGATGGCAGGAACTCTCGATTCCTGTCGTCTCGTTTCAGCTGGATCTTGGCGATGAAGTATTGATGGTGTCCGTGACCAATGTTCAGGTGGAGTACCGACTTCCCGATCTCCTGCACGGTCGAGTCTCGCGTGTGGTGCTACCGTATCTGGCTATTCAGATGCTCAACAATCAGGATCGGTCTCCCGCTGGCGTGCGCGCCGACGCGAATGTGTCGGATGAAGGGAGCGGATCCCCATGGAATGTGCTCACGGCCGGTGATTTGCTTCGACGGATCCCGGTGTTGCCTTTCGAGGAGGTGCAACTGAGCCAGGTGACGGTATTTCGTGAGCAGGCGACAGGTCCGCTTCGCAAAGTGGCGATTCAGGGTGTGATCGAACAACGGGATGGTGAACTCGGGGGGCGACTGTCGGTTCAGGGGCGTGAGACGGCGTCGTATATCCTTTCTCTGACCGGTCATTCCGCGACGACCTGGGCGGCGACGTTGGTGTCGCAACGGCCGCAGGCCGCCCCGATTCTCACCTGGCAATCGACGGCGCAGGCGCGTGACGGGCAGGTGCAGGTTGAGGGAAAACTGGAGATCAATGTTCGGGAACTGGCTCCGTTCATTGCTTTGGCCGTCCCGATCGGACCGGAGCTGAGTCAAGTGTCAGGGCATGTGGCCGTCGCATGGACGGGAACGGTTCCGTCCAGCGCGGCACTGAGTGCGCTTCGTGAAAGTCCTGAATCGCTATTCCAAGGGTCGTTTCAGGCTACCGTGACGTTGCCCGCGTTGAAAGGCGTGGCCAAGCAGATCGCCATATCTTCGTCCGGGAATTTCTCGGGGTCCCCGGCGCGACTGGGCTGGACGATTGATCCAGGCATGTTGGGAACGGCGACGGTGAATATGCAGCCTCGCTTTGTGCCGGATGTGGTCAAGTCGTTGTTGCCCCGCGGCGATCAGCCGATTCGTGTCGAACAGCGCCAGCCGCTTCAGGGGACACTCTATTGGTCAGAATCGCCGATTCGTCTGACGGTGGATGGTCCGGTCCATGTGAGTTATGGGGCGGCAACGGGGCCGCTGGTGGTCGAAGTGGATGCTGTTCACGCAGATCTGGTCGGCCAAGACCTCGTGTCTGCCGAGGGGGAGTTCCACTTGCGAGGGCTGGTGCCGTCCAGTTTGACTGCGGGGTTTTCTGTGCGAGAAGTCCGGGGCGATCTTTGGGGACGCGTGGTGCTCAAGCAGCGCGACGTGGGTGGCACCTTGCATGTGCCATCCATAATGACGGTGAAGCAGTTTCAACAAGGACGTGTGGTGATGTCGTCCGCGACCATCGAGGTGGCCGCGCCGATTCCGGTCCATTGCGGGCTGGAATCCGGGCGATGCACGGCCGGTCCGGGGTCGCTCCGGATCGCCACGCAGGGCATTCGCTCGGCCGGATATGACGTGAAGTTGGCAGAGGGGACCGTAACGCTGGAGAGTGTCGAATCAGAGGGGAGTTCCTGGACAGCCCAAGGCGGTATCAATCTGGCCGGTGTGCGGGTCGAGCCGCTACCAGTGACGCTTCCTCCGTCTGCGTGGCAGGTCAAGTTTGCAGCCAACCAGGCCGGGTTCAAGGCCGATGTGCGGAGCGATCTACCTGGGCGAGAGGGCCTCGTCACAGGGAAGGTTGCGCAATCGTTTGAAGGGGGGGATGGATCGGCACGACTGGTGCTCGGGCCACTCCAGTTCGATTCAGGAGCGAATAGTTTGCAGAAGTGGTTGCCCGGCCTGCCCGCTTCGTTCGATCTCACGGCCGGTCGGATAACGGCCAGCACGGATGTTGCGTGGACACCCAGTCGATCGAAGGACTCGACATCGGTTGTGCTTCAGCCTGGCAAGATCACGATCCAGGCGGAACAGCTGTCCGCGGCTGTTCCGGGGACGGCGATCCAGGGGATCAACACGACTTTGAATTTTGATCTCCAGGGTTTTGAACAGGTGCGATCGAGTCAGCCGGCGGTGGTGAATGTGGCGGCCATTCAGACGGGGGTGATGCTGACCAATGTGTCTGTGACAGTCGACCTGCAGTGGTTGTTGTCAGAACTCTGGCCGGTGCTCGATCTCAAGGATTTTCAGGGTAGTCTCTTCGGAGGATTTGTCACGAGTCCCGGTCTTCATCTTGACCTGGCCAAGCCGCCCCACCGACTCGTGTTGTCGTTGCGGCGATTGGATCTGGCGAAGCTCTTGAGCCTTGAGCAGCAAAAGGGATTGCAAGGGACAGGCCTGTTGAACGGGACAATTCCTCTCACGGTGACAGCGAAAGGGGTGAGTGTTAAGGATGGGACTGTGGAGGCAGAAGCGCCAGGCGGGGTGCTTCGCTACCAACCCTCACCGGAGTCCGCCGCCCTC
>Ga0209391_10001180_pt1 | contig 13382 bp, 13 predicted proteins | sample PPLLak3March2015_FD_187246 | JGI IMG/M metagenome (GOLD analysis project Ga0209391, IMG submission 187246) | Freshwater sediment microbial communities from Prairie Pothole Lake near Jamestown, North Dakota, USA - PPLs Lake P7 Core (1) Depth... | ecosystem: Environmental > Aquatic > Freshwater >... | reverse complement strand
GAACCTCGTCGCCACCGTGCGCGTCTGGATCGAGAAAGACGCCGCCGGCGGCGCGTTCGGCATGTGGTGGGTGCACCTGTTGCCCATCGCGCTGGCGGTCTGGCTGCTCTGGCGCGACGAGCGGCCGGGCCCGTTGTGGCGGCGGGCGCGAGCGGGGAAGTGACGTGACGATCCTCGGCAACTACGTCATCCGCACGATTCTTGGCTACACCGCGCTCGTGATGCTCGTGCTGCTGGCGCTCGGCGCATTGTTCCTGTTCATCGGTCAGCAGGACGACATCGGCACCGGTGGCTATTCGGCCAGCCAGGCGATGCTGTTCGTCGGGCTCAGCCTGCCGAGTTACCTGTTCCAGCTGTTGCCGGTGGGCGCGCTGATCGGCGCGCTGCTCGGGCTCGGCAACCTCGCGCGCGGCAGCGAGCTCGTCGTGATGCGCGCTTCCGGCATCACGACTGCGCAGTTCTGCCGCTGGCTGGGCATTGCCGGGTTCATCCTCGCGATCGTGATGGTCGGGCTCGGCGAGTTCGTGGCACCGCCGCTCGAGAAGTACGCGCGCCAGATCAAGACCTTCAGCAAGTTCAGCGAATTCAGCTTTGCCGGCAAGGGCGGCACCTGGGTTCGGGACGGCGACACCATAATTAGCGTCGAGCAGCAGTCGGCGGACTCGCGCTATGGGGGCGTGCAGGTGTTCCGCTTCGACGGCGGCCGCCGCCTGCTCAGCGTCGGGCGCGCGGAGAGCGCCAGCGTGGACGAGCAGAGCCGCTGGCACCTCGAAGGCTTCGCCGAGACGCGCTTCACGAGCGGTGGCACGGAGTCCGGGCGCGCCGACACGCACGAGGTCAAGTCGTCGCTGTCGGCGGATTTCCTCGGTCTCGCCGTGGTCGCCCCGGAAACCATGGGCCTGCGCGACCTGGTGACCTACATCGGCTACCTCGAGCGCAATAATCTCGATGCACACGCCTTCGAAATCGCGCTGTGGTCGCGCCTCGCGCGCCTCGTGGCGCTGCTGCTCGTCGTAATCCTCGCGCTGCCATTCGCGCTCGGACCGATGCGCAGTTCCGGGCAGGGCGCGCGGACCGTGATCGGCATCCTGATCGGGGCCGGCTTCGTGCTGCTGAGCCGCACGCTGGAGAGCAGCGGGCGGCTGTTCGACCTGGAGCCGTGGATCGTCGGCTGGGGGCCGACGGTGCTGCTGGCCGCGCTGACGTTCGGGCTGCTGCTGCGTACGCGCTGACCTCCTTCAGCCGCGGCCGGCGCCCTTCGGCACGAGCAGGATCCGCGTGCCGCTCAGGCGGTCGTGCCACGCACGCCGGTGCGGGTCGATCGCAATCCACAGATAGCCGAGCCCGAACGGCAGCCACGACAGCACGGCCGCTGCGAGACGCAGCGCGGTGTCGCGCCAGCCGAGCGCGGCGCCATCGTCGCGCTCGATGCGCAGGCGCCACGAGGCCATGCCGAGCGTCTGTCCGCGCCGGGTCCAGAAGATCCCGAAGTAGCCGACGATCAGCAGCACGAGCACCGCACGGTAGACGAATTCGAGCGCCGGGTGCGCGTCCGGGTCGAGTGCTTCACCGCCCGTGAGCGGCAGGAATGCCGCCGTCGCGATCATCAGCACCGCGAGCAGCAGCATCGCGTCGTAGAGCACGGCGCCAAGGCGGCGCACCAGGCCTGCGGGGACGTCGGGTGGAGACTGCGGCGGGTTCGGTGGCTGCATCGGCTGCGCCGATTCGTGACTTGCGGTCGCCTGGCTCAGAATTTGTCGGGACGCAGCACGCTCACGTCCTGCAGGTACAGGATCATCGCGTAGTGGTCGTAGTAGCGTTCCCGCAGCCGCGCGGCGACGCGCTCGGCGAGTGCCGGCTCGCAAACGATCTCGATGCGCACGTTGCCCTCCTGCGCCCAGTCCGACTGCCGGGTCCCCCGGCCGCCCTTGCCCCGCGCGTCGGTAATCGTGTACCCACGCACGCCGAGCGCCTCGAACTCGGCGAGCAGCTCACGCTCGAGCAAGGCCTCCGTGACGATGGTGAGAGCAGGCGACGCGGGAAGTGCTCCATGGTTGCGATCCTCAGCCGGCCAGCGCCGTGGCGAGGCGCTCGTAAAGCGGGATGCCGACGATGATGTTGAACGGGAACGTGACGGCGAGCGACGCCGTCAGCGACAGGGCCGGATTCGCCTCCGGCACCGCGGTGCGCATGGCCGCCGGTGCTGCGATGTAGGAGGCGCTGGCGGCCAGCGTCGCGAGCACGATGGCGCCACCCAGGGAAAGCCCGAGCGCGCGACCGAGCAGGGTGCCCACGACCGCGAAGACGAGCGGCGTCAGGATGCCAAAGATCGTGATGAACAGGCCGTGCTGGCGCAACGTCGGCAGTTGCGCGGCGGCGATGAGCCCCATCTCGAGCAGGAACAGCGCCAGGATCCCCTTGAACAGGTCGAAGAACAGCGGTTGGATCGACGCGGTGCCCTCGGGCCCGGCGAGCCACCCGATCGCGAGACCGCCGAGCAACAGCACGATGCTGCGGCCGAGGAACAACTCGCGCAACAGCCGGCCCCACGCCACGTTGCCGTGCAGGCCGCGCGCCAGCACGATGCCGGCAAGAATGGCCGGCACCTCGAGCAGCACCACCCAGACGGGCGCGCGTCCCTCGAACGAGATGCCGCGGGCCGCGAGGTAGCCCACCACGACGGCGAACGTGCCGACGCTGACCGAGCCATAGTGCGCGGCCAGCGACGCGGCGTCCGCACGCGAGAGTCGGCCGATCCGCCGCGCAATCGCGAATGCCGGCAGCGGCAGCACGAAACCAAGCAGCAGGATCCCGCCGAGTTCGACCGCGGGCAGCCCGCCCGTATCGCGGGCCAGTTCCACGCCGCCCTTGAGGCCGATCGAGAGTAGCAGCACCGTGCTGACGAACTCGTAGATCGCGGCGGGCAGGCGCAGGTCTGCCCGGGCGACGCCCGCGGCGATACCCAGCACGAAAAACCAGATGACGGGATCGAGTTGCAGCACGCCGCTAAGCCAGGTCCGGGGCTCGAAGTCGCGCAACGGTATGCGAATCCGGCGCTGGAGTCACGGGGCCGATTGCTAGAATGGACGCTCGCCGGAGTGACCGCATGAACAACGTCCTGAAGCGCACGACCCTGATCGTCCGTGATGCCGAGCGCTCGCTCTCGTTCTACCGCGACGTGCTCGGCATGACCGTGTGGTACGACGACGAGATCGTCCTCTCGGGGCACGGGCTCGCGGCTGGCGGACCGGGGGACCGCACGCGACTGGTGATCATGAAGGCGCAGGACCCGGTGATCGGCATGCTCGGGCTGTTGCAGTTCACCGTCCCGCCGCTCGAGCCGCCGGCCGGGGAGCGTGAGCGCCTCTCGATCGGCGACGTGGTGTTCGTCATGCAGACCGACGACGTCGACGCCGTCTGCCGCCGGCTGGCAGACTGGGGTGCCCGGGTGCATTCCGCGCCGCACGCGTTCGAGGTGCGGGGCGCGGACGGCCGCCTGGTCCGGATGACCTCGCTCAGCTTCTGGGACCCGGACGGCTATTTCTTCGAGGTCAACCAGCGGTTGGTCGCTTGATCATGCCGCACGCTGCGACACGCCTCGTCTGGGACCTGCCGGTGCGGATCACGCACTGGCTTCTGGTGGCCGGCGTGGCCGGCTGCTGGGCAACGCATTATGCCGGCGTGGAGTGGTTCCAGTGGCACCGCTGGCTCGGCTACGCAGTGCTGGTGCTGGTCGCGTTCCGGATCGTCTGGGGCTTCGTCGGCACGCGGCACGCGCGCTTCACGAACTTCCTGCGCGGCCCGCGCGCGATCGTCGATTACCTGCGCAGCGGCCCCGAGACGGCTGGCCACAATCCGCTCGGTGCGCTCGGCGTGGTCGCGATGCTCGGCTTGCTCGCGTCGCAGGCTGCGACCGGACTGTTCGCCAACGACGAGATCATGAATGCAGGGCCGTTCTACGGCTGGATTCCCCCCGCATTGAGCAATCGGCTGACCAGCCTGCACCGCGCCAATTCGGACTGGCTGCTGGTGCTGATCGCGCTGCACGTGTTCGCGGTTGGCTGGTACGTGTTCGTGCGCCGCCGCGCTCTGGTGCGCGCCATGCTGACGGGCAGCAAGGACGAGGGAGTGGTGCCCGTCGCCGAGGCGATCACTGGTTCCCGGCTGCCGCTCGCGCTGGCGATCGTCACGCTGCTCGCGGGCACGCTCGCGCTCGTGGTGAGCGCGGCGCCCGAGGCGACGATCGCGCTGTACTGATTCAGTCGGCCTTGAACTTGTCGTGGCAGGCCTTGCAGGTATTGGCCGCGTCGAAGAACGCGGCCTTCGACTTGGCTTCGTCGCCGCCCGACGCGACCTTCGCAAGCGCTGCGCTGCGCTCGACCAGGTCCTTCATCTTGGCGTCGAAGTCTGCCCGGCTGGTCCACAGCTCCGGCTTGGCCTTGGAGCCGGCGACGCCCTGCGATTCGGCCGAATAGGATTCGGCGAGCATCGGCGTCAGCGCGGCAACGCGCCCGGCGCGCATCGAGAACTCGGCCGCGTCGAACGGTGCCTTGCCTTGGGCCATCGCGCCCATCGGCCCGAAATTCCACGCGATCGCCTGGTACACCGCCTTGCGGTACTTGAGCAACTGTTCGCCCTTCGACGGTTGGCCCTGCGCCAGCGAGGCGCTGGAGACGGCGAGGGCGATCAGCGCGACGGGGAGGGCAATCAGCTTGATCTGGCGCATGGGCGGCTTCACTCCATTGGCAGGGCTGGGAGAGCGGGCGACGTTACCGCAAGCGAACCCCGTTCGTCACCCCGGCAGCCGGGTCCGGCGAGTCAGTCGAGCGGGCGCCTGGCCTGCGCTTCGATTTCGGCGCGGTGACTGCGCAGGATCTTCCAGACGTCCTGCTCGCTCGGCCGGTCCGCGAGCCGCGCGATCAGGCCCGCAATCTGCGGCCACTCGCGGCCCCAGCTCAGCATCCGCACGGCATCGGCAATGACCAGCGCCGTGACCTTGTCCACGTCGGCTGGCTTCGATGTTGTGGGCGGCAAGACGGGTACCGCGATTGCCCTCGAGGGCGGGGCGACGGCCGGCTTACGGGCTGTGCGTGGCGCGGCGCGCGTCCGTTCGGCACTGCGGGCGGGCGCCGGGGCGGGCCGCGTCCTGTGGGGCGCAGTCTGTTCGATCGTGGGGTCCACTGACGGAGCCTCGGGTCGCGTCGCTGCGCGCGGCTTGGCAGGGGCAGGCGCTTCCGTGGCGAGCGGAATGAAGCGCTCGACGTGCTCCGAGCCGACCAGGTTGGCCAGGAAGCCCATCAGCTCGAGCGCCTCCGCGAAGGTCGCATCGCCCTTCGCGATGCGCTCGGCGTGCAGTCGCTTCAACTCATTGAGCCGGGTACGCGCTAGGTCGATGACCCAGCGCGTCGGGCGTTCGTGCTTCGGCCAGGCCTGCACCTTGGCATAGGCGGCCGCGTCGAGCTCGAGGTAGCGCGCGTGCAACTCGACGCTCGCCAGCCATCGGTCGAGCAGCTCCGCGACGCGCTTGTCCGCTGCACTCATGTGGTTCCCGTGTTCCGCCGCGAGCCCCAGTGTAACGAGGCGCCTTGGCCAGTGCATTGGGGCCGGGTCGAATCCTCTCGAGCCTGCGACCTGGGTCGCGATTGAGTTTGTTGGCCAATGCATAGGCGGTCCGCTATTGCCAAGACGATCCATATATGAGATAAAAAGTCCCATATATGGAAATATCGGTCACAAAGTCGGCCCTGAACGCCTGCGAGCGATGGCTGCGTCCCATTGCTCGCTGGCTGCTGCGGTCTGGCGTGACTTGGAAGGAGTTTGCCGACCTGGCGCGCGGTGTCTTCGTCGTCACGGCCTCTGAGGAGTTCGGCATTCGCGGACGACCCACCAACGTGTCGCGCGTGGCGCTGCTCACGGGGCAATCCAGACGCGACGTGCGGCGCCTGCTGGTCAGCGCACGGTCGGAGGTCCCGGACGCTGCCGATGAAGCCCTGAATCAGGCGAGCCGGGTGCTGTCCGGCTGGCACCTGGACGCGGATTTCCTCGAGCTCGACGGACGTCCGCGAACCCTGCCCGCCGGCGGTGCGGGCCCGTCGCTGGAACAACTGCTGAGGCGGTACGCCGGCGACATCCCGACGACCGCGCTGGTCAAGGAGTTGCAGAAATCCGGTTCGATCGAGCGGCTTGCCGACGGCTCGTATCGCGTCCTGCGCCGGTATTACATGCCGTGTCCGATGGACGGCCAGGCGATCGAGCGCGCCGGCAGTGTGCTGGCAGATCTGGCAACGACGGTGGAGCACAACCTGTCGCGCGATCCACGCGAGCCGACCCGGTTCGAAGGCCGCGCCCAGAACCGGCGAATCGATCCGCGGCACCTGCCCGCGTTCCGCGCCTACGTCGAGCGCGAAGCACAGGGATTCCTCGAGCGCGTCGACGACTGGCTGAGCGCGCACGAAGCCCCGACCACGGAACCCACCCTGCGCCTCGGTGTCGGGGTGTACGCGATCCAAGACTTGATGCCCGGAGACTCACGATGAAGACTCGATTCCCGACTCGTTTACTGCTTGCCGCGTTGCCGGCTGTTCTGCTCGCGTGCGGCGGTGGCAGCGGTGGAGGAGGCGGCGGCGAGCCGGTCGTCGGTATCGATCGCGGCGGCGTGACGATTTCCCAAGGCACGATCAATGGATTCGGCAGCGTGATCGTCAATGGTGTCCGTTACTCGACGACCGGCGCCGCCATCACGATCGACGATCGGCCGGGCACCGAGTCGGACCTTCGGGCAGGGCAGGTCGTGCGCGTCGAAGGTACCGTGGACGCGACCGGATCGGCCGGCACCGCCCGCTCGATCGAGTTCAACGACGATGTGGAAGGCCCGGTTCAGAGCATCGATCTCGCGACGGCACGGCTCGTCGTCCTCGGCCAGACCGTCCAGGTTGGCCGCGCGACCTCGTTCGACGACTCGATCTCGCCGCGCTCGCTCGAGGGTCTCGCAGTCGGCGATCGCATCGAGGTGAGCGGTCTCGTCAACGCAGATGGCCAGATCGCGGCGACCCGAATCGAGCGCAAGCCCCCGTCGGCGTCGGTCGAGGTCAAGGGCTCGGCGAGCGCGGTCGACAGCAACGCCCGGCGGTTCCGCATCAATCTGCTGGTCGTCGATTACTCGACTGCGCAGCTGAGCAATTTCGCCGGGGGCGCCCCGGCGAACGGCGACCTCGTCGAGGCCCACGGCAGCCTGGATGCTGCCGGCGTACTGATCGCCACGCGCCTCGAACGCCGCAGCGCTTCGCTGGAAGGCACGAGCGATGATTCGGCCGATCTCGAGGGCTTGGTCACCCGTTACGTGTCGAGCCTCGACTTCGACGTCGCGGGGCAGCGGGTGACGACGACCGCGACCACGGTCTACGAGGGCGGCAGTGCGGCGGACCTCGTGCTCGGCGCCAACGTCGAGGTCGAGGGCGGATTCGCCGCGGACGCACGCCTGGTCGCGGCCCGGATCGAGTTCAGGCGGGAAAGCGAGGTCGAGCTTGCCGCGTTGGTCGACTCGGTCAATGTCGCGGCCGGCCGCCTGGAGGTGCTCGGCATGACAGTACGCACCAACGCCCTGACGCGATTCGAGGATCACAGTGATGCGGATCTGCCGCGTTTCAGCCTGGCCGACCTGCGCTCAGGCGACTACGTCGAACTGAGCGCGTACGACGACGGCGGTGGCCTGGTGGCATCGCTGCTCGAGCGCGACGACGCGGACGATCGCATCGAGATCGAGGGTCCGGCAGACGCGGTCGCGGCGCCGGACTTCACGATCGCGGGCATCCGCATCACGACTAACGACCAGACTGAGTTCAGAAACAACGACGGTGGGTCGATCTCGGCCGCCACCTTCTTCGCCGCGGCCGCAGGTCGCGAGGTGAAGGTGCGCGGCACGCTGGTCGGCAACACCGTGCTGGCCGAACGGGCCGAGCTCGAGGACTGACCGGGGCTCCGGGGTATGGCGGGCGCACTCGAGGTGCCCGATCCGATCAGTGCCGAGCTATTTAGAGGTGTGAAATGCAATCGACAAGACGAAAGTTCATCCTGCCCGCCGCGGCGTCGCTGCTCGTCGCCGCTTGTGGTGGCGGCGGCGGAGACGATTCCTCCAGCGGGCCAGCCACGCCCCCGCCGGGCCAGCCACCACCGACGGGCAGTGCGAAAGCGGTATTCGTCAGCGGTGCGATCAGCGGCTTCGGCAGCGTGATCGTCAATGGAGTCCGTTATGACACGACTGGTACGGAGGTCCGCGTCGACGATCGCGTGGGTGCCGTTGCCGAGTTGCGGGTCGGGCAGGTCGTTCGCGTCGAGGCGGAAGTGGACGATCGCGGCCAGGCCCGCGCGCGGCGCATCGAGCAGGAACACCTGCTGAGTGGCACGGTGCAGTCGGTCGATGCGTCGTCCGGCGCGATCACGGTCGCCGGGCAGGTCGTTCGGATCGACGACGACACGTCGTTCGACGACTCGATCGGCGGCTCGCTGGCCAGCATCGTCGTCGGCGACCGGATCGAAGTGCACGGTTTCGCCGGGTCGGATGGGCAGGCCCGCGCCACGCGTCTCGAGCGGGCCGATGCGAACGAAACGGAAGTGGAGGTCACGGGCCTCGTCGCCGCTCTCGACACGGCCGTCCGGCGTTTCAGCGTCGGCAGCCTGCGCGTCGACTACTCGACCGCGACGCTCGAAGACTTCGGTGCGACGAGTCTCGGCAATGGCGTCCTCGTCGAGGTCAAGGGTCGCGAGATGCTGGCCGACGGTGCGTTACGCGCCACGCGCGTCGAGCGCGAGGACGGCGGTGCAATGGGTCCGGCCGGCGGTGAGGCCGAGATCGAGGGGCTGGTCACGCGGTTCGGATCCGCGACCGATTTCGACGTCGCGGGGCGACCAGTGACCACGACCGCCTCGACCGTGTTCGTCGGCGGCGCGGCGACCGATCTCGCGCTCGACGTCAAGGTCGAGGCCGAGGGCCGCGTCGATGCCAATGGTGTGCTGGTCGCAGTCAAGGTCGCGTTCAAGCGCGCGTCCTCGGTCCGCGTCACGGCGCCCGTCGAGGCGGTCGACGTGGCTGCCGGCACGCTGCGTGCCCTGGGCCTGACGATCGCGATCGACGCCAATACGCGCAAGGAGGACCACGAGAGCGACGACCAGTTCTTCAGTCTCGAGTCGCTGCGAGTCGGCGACTGGGTCGAGGCGCAAGGCCATCCGGATCCTTCCGCCAGCGGTCGCGTCATCGCGACGCGGCTGGAGCGCGAGGACCCCGAGGACGAAGTGGAACTGCGCGGCCGCGCCGAGGAGTTGCAGTCCCCCCGGTTCCGGATCCTGGGCACCAGCATCGAAACGACGCCGGCCACCGAGTTCGAGGACGAGGACGTGCGCATCGACACCGCGACATTCTTCGAGCGTGCCACGGGTCAGGTCGTCGAAGTCGACGGGGCGTGGAATGGCACGTCGTTGCTGGCTCGCGAGGTGGAGATCGAGCGCCTGGACGACGGTGGCGTGCCGCCGCCCGTGATTCCGCCGCCGGTCAGCCCGCCCCCCGTCACGCCGCCGCCTGTCACGCCACCGCCCCCGGTGACGCCGCCGGCGCTCGATGGTGCCGCGCTCTACTCGACCAACTGCTCGAGTTGCCACGGCGCCATTACTGCGATTCGCAGCATGCCATTGTCGAACCGGACTGCGACGGACTTCCGGCGTGCGATCGACGCCAACAAGGGCGGCATGGGATTTCTCGGCTCGATGACGGACGAGCAGCTTCAGGCGATTGCTGACGCGATACGGGCTGCCAATCCGTAACCGTTCAAGGACCCCGGACCTCTCGGTCCGACTCGGGCGGGCAGCGGATGCTGCCCGCCCTCTTTTTATCGCCGAACCTCGAGGTCACGCGAAACCAGCTGCCCGAGCGGATTCGCCCGGACTCCGACCACTTCGGAACTGACGAGGCGCTTCGAGACGCGGAAGAAAATCGGGATGACGGCCACGTCGTCGAGCAGCTGGGCCTCGGCGCTGGCGATGAGCGTCATGCGCTCGCCGGGCGTGGGCGCCGTCCTCGACCGCTCGAGCAGCGAGTCGTAGCGGGCGCTGCGGTAACCCAGGGTGTTCTGCGGATGCCCCGATTCGAACACGCCCGCGAACGCCTCCGGGGCGACGAAGTCCGCCGACCAGCCGAGCCGCATGAGGTCGCAGTCGCCGGGCGAGCGGCGCCGGTCGAGATAGACGGTCCACTCGAGTTCGATGATCTCGATGTCGATGCCTAGGGCGGAGTGCCACAGGTCCGCCAGCGCAACCGCGGTGCGGTGGTGGTTCGCGCTCGCGTCTGTGCAAAGCGCAACGCGTTTGGGCGCAGCGCCGCGCGCACTCGCGGCGGCCCACGCCGCGCGCGCCTCGCGCACGGCCTCCGGGTACGGAAGCACCTGCCACGGGAATCGCGCCGGAGCGTACGCCGGGATTCCATCGGGGATCCACCCGTATGCCGGTCGCTCTCCCGCGCCCGTGACCTGCCGCGTGATCCGTTCACGATCCACCGCCATCGCGAGCGCGCGTCTTGCGTCTCGATCAGGAAGGCGTGCGAGGTTGACCGCATACGAGTAGGTGCCGAGGTAGGGCGTGACGTGCAACTCGGCGGGACGCTCGACGCGCAGCGCCGCCAATTGCGTATTCGGGACCTCGCTCGTGATATCCAACTCGCCTGTGCGATACAGGTTGAGCTCCGTGCCAAGGTCGGTGATCGTGCGGTACACCACGGCGTCGAGAGCGACCCGCGCCGCGTCCCAGTAATGCGGATTGCGCTCGAGCGAGATCTGTTCGCCGACGATCCGTTGCCGCAGGCGGAAGGCGCCATTGCCGGGCGGTGGTGCGGGCGCTTGTGCCGACGGTGCCGCGGTCGGGTGCCGCGGCGCGGCCGCTGCAAGCGCGAGCAGTTCGATCAGGTGAGGCAAGGGGCGGGCGAGTTGCACCCGGAGGGTGCGATCGTCCTCGGCAAAGACGCCCTCGATGGCCGCGTACAGCCCCGCCTGTGGAGCCGTGCTGCCCGGTGCGGTCAACATCTCCAGCGTTGCGGCAAAATGTGCCGCGGTCAATGCATCGCCGTTGGACCAGCGCAGGTCGCGCCGCAATTTGAAGACATAAGTGCGACCGTCGCTCGAGATGTCCCAGGACTCGGCCGCGCCAGATTCCGCGGTACCGTCGGACTGGCTCCGGGCTAGGCCCTCGTACAGGTCGCCGAGCACGGCGAGCGCGGCGTTGTCCTCGGCCTGCTGCGGGTCGAGGGTGTCGGGTTCGGCCCCGAGTCCGCGCCGCAAGACGGCCGGTTCGACAGGCCGGTCCGGGGCCGATTCCTCCCGCGGCGAGCAGGCGGCCGCGAGCACGATCGTTGCTGCGAGCACGCTCTGGCGCAATCGAGCGGCGATCATCGCGCGGTCGTGGCGATCAGGCGAGTGTAGAAGGACGTCATCCGCGCGAGATTGTCGAGCGTCAGGTGCTCGTTTGTGCCGTGGATCATCTCGAACTCGCGTAATGACGCGACGATTGCCTGGAACCGGTAGATGTCTGTTGCAACGCCGGTCAGCGACCGGCTGTCGGTGGTAGCGGTCACGAGACCCGGGGCCACGGGCCACTCGCCGCCGCGGGCTGCAACGGCCGAGAGGATTTGCCAGCTACGCGACTTGATGGACGAGACGGGCGACGGCTCGTAGGGCGGTCGCTCCCAATCGACGGTCACGCCGAGTCCTGCCGTGGCGGCACGCGCCCGGTCGAGCACCTCGGCGGAAGTCTGCCAGGGGGCGATCCGATAGTTGATCCACGCGGCGGCGTCCTGCGGCAGCACGTTTTCCTTTGGACTGCCCCGCAGCATCGTCGGCGCGATCGTCGTATGCAGGCTCGCGGCGCCGGCAGGCGTCGCGCCGATCTGCCGGATCAGCAGTGGTTCGAGCAACCACTCGTTCGCGACTGCGAGTTTCACGGCGAATCCGGCTTCGGGCGCCAGGGTCCGCACCATGTCGGCCGCGGGTCCCTGGAAACGCAATTCGAACGGCCGCTCGGTAATCGCGAGCACGGCCCGTGCGAGCGTTGCGACCCCCGTCTCGGACGGCGGTGCGGATGAGTGGCCGCCCGCGGCCGCTGCGATCACTCGGAGCGTGCCGTAACCCTTCTCGGCGATGCCGATCAGCGCCACCGGTTGCCCGAGCAACGGGAAATCCGCCACGACGGCCAGCCCCTCGTCGAGGGCGAACTCGGCGTGGACGCCGCGGTCCTGCAGCAACGCGGCCGCAGCCGCGGCGCCGGACCCGCCGGCCTCCTCGTCGTGGCCGTTCACGACGATCACAGACGCAGCGGGTGCGAAGCCGTCGACCGCCAGGGCTTCAATCGCTTCGAACAGCGCGATCAGCGAGCTCTTGTTGTCCACTGAACCGCGGCCCCAGACGGCGCCCTCGTCGATGACGCCATCGAACGGACCGTGCCGCCAGTCCGATTCTGTACCCGGTGTGACGGGCACGACGTCTTGGTGCGCCATCAGGATGATTGGCGCGCGGGCCGGATCGTCGCCGGGCCACGTGTAGACGAGAGTGTGGCCCGCGACGACTTCGCGGGTCATGGCCGCATGCGCCGCGGGATAGGTCTCCTGCAGCCACGCGTGAAACCGGTCCCACTCGGCTAGGTCGTTCTGCGAGGCATCCTGGTGGCTGACCGTGCGGAAGCGCACCGCCTCGGACAGGTGGTGCGCGGCGCGATCGCGGTCGACCGGCAATGCGTCGGCCAACTGAACCTGCATGGCACCTGGTGCTGCCGGCGGCCGGTACGTTGAAGTGCGGACGACGACGACTGCCGCGACCAGCGCAATGCCTGCCAGTAGTGCCAGGCCTGACTTGGTGATTGCTTTCATCGCGCCCCGTGTCGCAAGCAAGCCATCTGCGGCATTCAAGTCTAGTACGTAGTGGCGATCCGGGACGAACGGCGTTCGGACCAATGCGTAGTTCTGCGGATGGCTGAAGCACCGCAGGAGCATTACGTTCCGTCGCTTCGCGTCAGTACAACGAATAAGAAGGCGTCACCATGGGGCATGTTCAAGAGTCGCCAAGGACCCTGGCGACGACCGCGGGGTCGGGTGAAGTCGGCGGATTGCCTGTGTGCGACCGGCGTCAGGCAGAACGGCGCCGGAACGAGTCATGGTGGCGAAGAGCGGACGATCGCAGGGTGTGTCCGGGCCGACGCCTGCTCGATTGGACCTCGTCGCAGGAAGTGGCGCTCCCAGAGGGATTCGAACCCTCGTACCAGCCTTGAGAGGGCTGTGTCCTGGGCCTCTAGACGATGGGAGCGTGCCGTGGACCGGCGGACTAACGAGTCCGCGTGAGGGCGCGTATTATACG
>Ga0209391_10001179_pt1 | contig 13388 bp, 11 predicted proteins | sample PPLLak3March2015_FD_187246 | JGI IMG/M metagenome (GOLD analysis project Ga0209391, IMG submission 187246) | Freshwater sediment microbial communities from Prairie Pothole Lake near Jamestown, North Dakota, USA - PPLs Lake P7 Core (1) Depth... | ecosystem: Environmental > Aquatic > Freshwater >... | reverse complement strand
GACAACGACCTCGTCGTCAACCCGATCAAGGGCAAGCAGCTCACCAACGTGCGCGCGTCCGGCAAGGACGACGCCATCCTGCTCACGCCGCCGATCCAGCTCACGCTCGAGTACGCGGTGGAGTTCATCGCCGACGACGAGCTCTGTGAGGTGACGCCGAAGACGATCCGCATCCGCAAGCGGCACCTGAAGGAGCACGAGCGCAAGCGCGCGTCGCGCGAGTCGAGCGTCGAGGCCTAACCCAATGTTGGACGCGAGCTTCGCGGCGCGCTGCGCGGCGATCGCGCTCGCCAACGTCGTCCGCGAGTACCCGCACAAGCTCGACCATGTGATGGGAGGCGATGCCGATGCCGCGAGCCCGCGCGCGCTGCACCCCGCGTTCCACGGCAGCTTCGACTGGCACTCGTGCGTGCACATGCACTGGCTGCTCGCGCGCGTGCTGCGCCGGCACCCGCAGCTTGCGTGCGCCGCGGCGATCACCGAAGTCTTCGACCGGCACCTCTCGCGCGAGGCGATCGCCGGGGAGGTCGCCTACCTCGGCCGCTCCGGCACCGCTTCGTTCGAGCGCACCTACGGCTGGGCGTGGCTGCTCAAGCTCGCGCAGGAGATCGCGGCCGGGCCGGGCGAAGCGTTTCGCCGGTGGGAGCGCGACCTCGCCCCGCTCGCCGACGCGTTCGTTGCGCGCTACCTCGATTACCTGCCGAAGGCGAACCACCCGCTGCGCACCGGCATGCACGCAAACAGCGCATTCGGCCTCGCGTTCGCGCTCGACTATGCACGCGCGCGTGGCGAAACAGCGCTCGCGGCGCTGTGTGAGGCGAAGGCGCGCGAGTGGTTCGGCGGCGACCGCGACTACCCTGGCGCGTGGGAGCCCTCGGGCGCGGACTTCCTGTCCCCGGCGCTGATGGAGGCGGACGCTATGCGGCGCGTGATCGGCTCGGCCGGGTTCGCATCGTGGCTGACCGCGTTCCTGCCCGGGGTCGCCGCTGGCGCGCCGGCTACGTTGTTCACGCCCGCCGAGCCGACCGATCGCAGCGACCCGCAGATCGTGCACCTCGACGGCCTCAACCTGTCGCGCGCCATGTGCTTCAAGGGCATTGCCGCGGCGTTGCCCGTGGGCGATTCGCGCATCCAGGTGCTGCACGCGGCAGCGTCGGCGCACCTCGAGGCCGGGCTGCAGGGGCTGGAGAGCGCCGACTACATGGGCGCGCACTGGCTGGCGTCCTTCGCAGTCCTCGCGCTCGACGGTTCGTAGCACGGTTGCGCCAGCGGGCGCCTTTGCCGACAATGCCGCATCGGCGGTACGCCGGCGCCCTGGGGGAGACAACAATGCGGATCGTGCATGCAGCAGCCTTGATCGCCTGTGCCGCGCTCGCCGGCTGCACTTCGATGGATGCGACGAGGCCGTCGGCGTTCGACACGACCGCGACGCAGAAGCACTGCAATACCCAGGTCTGCGATATGCCCGTGCGCATTTCCGACGCCTGCGTCATCAGCAGCGGCCAGTGGGAGCAGATCCTCCTCAATGCCGGCCCGATGGGATCGCGCAAGCTCGTGTGGACCATCGTCACCGACGGCTTCCGCTTCTCCGAGGAACCGCAGGCCTTCGCGTTCTTCCTGAAGTCGGGCGATGCGGCCAAGCTGCGCAACGTCAAGGTCACCGGCAACGGGAAGAAGCTCGAGATCGACTTCGCGCGCGACGGCCGCGGCACGTGGATGCGCTACGGCCTCAACGTGCGGCGCGACTCCGGCGCGTTCTGCCCGCCGCTCGACCCGTGGATGTTCGACTGACCAGCGCGCACCGTCGTCATTCCCGCGGAAGCGGGAATCCAGAGTCGTGCGTCGGAACGACACTGGGTCCCCGCCTTCGCGGGGACGACGACCAAGGACCCTAGACGGGGCTTAGCCACTCGCGCATCGCGGCGAGCGCGTCGACGTGGCCGGCCGCCGCGCCCGCCGCTTCGGCGGCGCGGAAGCGCGCTTCGCCCAGCGCGACGTGCGCCTTCGCCATCCACTCCGCGAGAAAGGCCTCGTCGGCCGGGTCGCGGCTGAACCGCGTCTCGCGCATGTGGCGTTCGGCGGCGCCGTACAGGCGTGCCGCGCGCTCCGCATCCTTGCGTGACGCCGCGAGCGCGGCCGCCACTTCCAAAGCGCTCTGGATCGCCGGCCGCGATCCGGTGTCGGCGACGATGGCGAGCACCTCGCGCAGTCTGGCCGCGGCGCCTGCGTGGTCGCCGAGGCCGATCGCGACCATGGCGAGGTTGAGCAGCGCGACGGCCTCGACTTGTGCGTCGCCGAGCTTGCGGCTGTGGGCGAGCGCCTCCTCGTAGAGCGGCTGGGCGGTGTCGAGGCGTCCGGCCAGCCGGTCGAGCTGCGCCAGCGAGTTCGACGCGCCGGCGATGCGGCGCGAGTCGCCCAGCTCGCGCCCGATCGCGAGCGACTCCTCGCACAACGCCCGTGCCGTCGCGAGCTCGCCCAGCCCCGACGTCGCCAGCGCCAGCGCCTCCAGCACGCCGGCGATCATGCGCCGGTCCCCCGACCGCCGCGCGATGGCGAGGCCCTCGTCGAGCTGCGCTCTCGCTTGCTCGTAGCGTGCCATGTGCGCGTTCATCTGCCCGGCGTTCCACAGAGCCCGGCCGCGCGCGACCGACTCCGTTCCCGCAGGGCCGGCGGCGATGCTGTCGTTCGTAACGCGCTGGCCCAGCTCCATCATCCCGCGCAGGTACCAGTAGTGCCTGATCGCGTAGACGAGCCGGTAGCTGCGTTCGCAGGCGTCCCCGGCGCGGAGCGACCAGGCGTGCGCGGCGAGCAGGTTTTCGCGCGCGCCGTCGAGCCGCTCCAGCCACTGCGCGCGCTGCGGCCCGGCGAGGCCGGCTCCCGCCTGCTCGACCACCGCGAGGTGGAAGTCGAGGTGCCTGTCGCGCATTACGGCTGCCTCGCCCGAGGATTCCAGCTTCTCCAGAGCGTATTGCCGAACGGTCTCCAGCATCGCGTAGCGCAGCTCACCGGCGTCGAGCGTCACCAGCGACTTGTCCACCAACGCGGCGAGGAGGTCGAGCACGTCCGCCTGGTCCAGCGCGCCCCCGGCGGCGACGGACTCGGCCGCGTCGAGCGTGAAGCCGCCGGCGAACACCGCGAGGCGGCGGAACACGACGCGTTCGGGCTCGTCGAGCAGATCGTGACTCCAGTCGATCAGCGCGCGCAGCGTCTTCTGTCGCGGCAGCGCCGCACGGTCGCCCGAGGCCAGCAGGCGGAAGCGGTCGCCAATGCGCGCGGCGATGTCGCCGACCGGCAGCGCGCGCAGACGCGCCACCGCCAGCTCGATGGCCAGCGGGATGCCGTCCAGGCGCCGGCAGATCTCCACGACGGGGGAGGCCGTGCGCGCGTCGAGCGCGAACGTTGGTTGCACGGCGCGGGCACGCTCGACGAAGAAGCGCACCGCCTCGTTCGCCATCGCGGTCTCGGGCGACGCCTGCGCGTCCGCGGTCGGCACCGCGAGCGGCGGCACCGGGTGAACCGCCTCGCCTGCGATGTTGAGGCGCTCGCGGCTGGAGGCGAGGATGCGAACGCCTGCGCCGGCGCGCAGCAGGTCGCTCGCCAGCGCGGCGCAGGCGTCGATCAGATGTTCGCAGTTGTCGAGCACGATCAGCAGGCTCAAGTTGCGCACGTGCACGATCAGCGCGTCGCGCACCGGCCGGCCGGGCTCCTCGCGCACGCCCAGCACGGAGGCGACGACCTGCGGCACGAGGCGCGCGTCACTGGTCGGCGCGAGCTCCACCAGCCAGACGCCGTCCTGGTACTGCGGCAGGACCTGCGCGGCCACCTCCAGCGAGAGCCGCGTCTTGCCCACGCCGCCGATGCCGAGCAGTGTCAGCAGCCGAGTCACGGCGAGCGCCTCGACAACCGCGGCGATCTCGCGCTCGCGTCCGACGAACGCGGTGAGCTGCTGCGGCAGGTTGTGCGGGATCGCCTCGAGCGTGCGCAGCGGCGGGAAGGTACGCGGCAGCTCGGCGTGCTCGACCTGGTAGACGCGCTCGGGCGTGGCGAGGTCGCGCAGGCGCACGGCGCCCAGGTCGCGCAGCGCGATGCCGTCGGGCGGCCGCGCCTTCACCAGCTCGGCGACTGCCTGCGTGACGATCACCTGGCCGCCGTGCGCGGCGTTGGTCACACGCGCGGCGCGGTTGACGGCGTTGCCGAACGGATCGCCGTCGCGATCCTCGACCACGCCGGCGTGCAGGCCGGCACGGATGCGCAGCGGCAGGCCGCCGGTCGCGGAGGCATCGCGCAGCCCGAGCTGTGCGACGACGATCGCGCGCAGCGCGGCGTGAGGATCGCGAAACGTCGCCAGCATGCCGTCGCCGGTCGACTTGATCACACGGCCGCCTTCGCGCACAACCGCCTCGGAGAGCAGCTGGTCGTGGCCGGCAAGGGCGGCGGCCATGCGCTCGGGCTCACGCTCCCAGAGGCGGCTGCTGCCCTCGATGTCGGTGAAGAGGATCGTCGTGACGACGGGCCCGTCGGCCACGGGGTGCTCCGGTGCGAGTTCCGCCGCTACTCTACGGAACATCGCCCGCGGCGGCCAGCCGCGGCCAGGTGTGCCGCGGCACGGGGTTCTTCTGGCGATGCCCGCCTGCCGCCGTCGTGCCGGGCAGATCGTCTACATCGTCGTCGTCCCCGCGCAGGCGGGGACCCCGTGTCTCTACGGGATCTCGGCTCGCGGCAGGTTGAACAACGCTGGGTCCCCGCCTGCGCGGGGACGACGACGGGGAAGATGCTTGCTGCTTAGCAAAGCCGCCATCCCGACGGTTCGCGCCTACGCCATCGCCAGCCGCACCGGAACGCGCCGATTGCCGAAGCTGCCCCGGTAGCGCGAGAAGCGCCCGGGGATCGACGTGCCGCAGTGCCGGCACGCGCCGCGCTCGTCGAGCGCGTAGTCGAGGATGCGGTAGCCGTCGCGCACGATCAGTTCCGCGGAGCAGCCGGGGCAGCGCGTCGTCGCGCCGTCGAGGTCGCGCACGTTGCCCGTGTAGACGTAGCGCAGGCCGTTGCGCATCCCGATCGCGCATGCGCGCGACAGCGTGGCCGCTGGCGTGGCGCCGACGTCGTTCATCTTCCAGTCCGGATGGAACGCCGAGAAGTGCAGCGGGACGTCGGTGCCGAGCTCGGTCGCGACCCAGCGCGTGAGCGCATCCAGCTCGTCGTCGCCGTCGTTCTTCCCGGGAATCAGCAGCGTGGTGATCTCGAGCCAGCAGTCGGTCTCGTGCTTCACGTAGCGCAGCGTGTCGAGCACGGGGCCGAGCTTCGCGCCGGTGAGCTTGACGTAGAAGTCGTCGGTGAACGCCTTGAGGTCGACGTTCGCGGCGTCCATCCTCGCGAAGAACTCCACGCGCGGCGCGGGGGAGATGTAGCCGGCCGTCACCGCGACGGTCTTCACCCCGCGCGCGTGACAGGCGTCGGCGACATCCATCGCGTACTCGGCGAAGATCACCGGGTCGTTGTAGGTGAACGCGACCGACTGCGCGCCGGCCTCGACCGCCGCCTGCGCGATCGCCTCGGGGCCCGCTGCGTCCATCAGCGTGTCCATCTCGCGCGACTTGGAGATGTCCCAGTTCTGGCAGAACTTGCAGGCGAGGTTGCAGCCGGCGGTGCCGAACGACAGCACCGAGCTGCCGGGCAGGAAGTGGTTGAGCGGCTTCTTCTCGATCGGGTCCACACAGAACCCCGACGAACGCCCGTAAGTGGTGAGCAGCATCTGCTCGCCTTCGCGCATGCGTACGAAACACAGCCCGCGCTGGCCGTCGTGAAGGCGGCACTCGCGCGGGCACAGGTCGCACTGCATGCGTCCGTCGGACAGCATCGACCACCAGCGGCCGGGGTGGCGGGACTCGGGAACCTGCGGCACCGTGGAGCTCATGAGCGGGTTTCGGTCCACTTGCGCACGCAGTAGCGCTGCGCCTGGCAGCACGCGTCGATGCGCGTGATGCCGGCCTTGCGCGCGAGCTCGTCGAGGAAGTCGTCGGGGTCGGGCAGCGCGTCCCACACCTGCGGCAGGAACGTCGCGCGGCGTGTGCCGCACTCGAGGATCAGGCCGTCGTCGCCGGGGCGAAGCTGCGCGGCGAGGTCGGCGCGGTCGCGGAACGCGATTGCCTCCGCGGGCCCAAGCAGCGAGACCTCGACGGTGAGCGCGTCAAGCTCGTACCGGCGCACCGGCGGAAAGCGCGGATCGCGCAGCGCCGCGGCGACGGCGTTGGCGGCGACGTCGTCGCCGAGCGCGCGATGCGGCTCCAGCGAGCCGATGCAGCCGCGCAGGTCCGCGCCGGCGCGCAGCGTCACGAACGTCGCGCCGGGTTCGCGCAGCCACGTTTCCGCGGCTATGCCGCCTCGCGAACTGCCGAGCGCCTCTTCGATCGCCCCGCGCGCGAGTGCGAGCAGCGCGCGCCCGCGCGCGGCGTCGTCCGCATCGCGGGCCGCAGGTGCCGATGGGCAGAACGCAATAGCGGCATAGCCGACCACGCGCGAGCGGTCGCCCGCGGTGTCGCCGGAATTGCGCAGGTCGAGGAGCTGCGGCACGAGGCCGCGGCGGCGCACGACTTCGAGCAGTCCGGAGATCGGTGTCGCGCCGCAGGCCTGCTCGTGATCGAGGCCGGCCTCGCCTGCGAGGATCGCATTCACGGTCACCGCATCGATGGACCGCGCCTCGTCGTAGCGGTGATAGTGCGAGAGGTCGGACGAGACGACGACCAGTGTCTCCTCGCCGCCCCACAGCCGCTCGATGACCTCGGCGACTTCGGCGGCGCTGGCGTCGCCGACGGCGAGCGGCACCAGCGTGAAGTCGGCAAGCCAGCGCTGCAGGAACGGCAACTGCACCTCCAGCGAGTGCTCGCGCGCGTGCGCGGCCGGCGACACGACGACCTGCGGCAGCCCGGCCAGCGCGCGGATCGCGTCCACGTCGAGCAACACCCGGCCGAGCGGGGTGTCGAACGCGTCCACGCCGGGCAGCGCCAGTCCGCGCACGGCGACGCGGTGGCAGGGACCGAGCAGGACGACGCGGCGCACACGTTCGCGAACCGTGGCGAGGCTGCGGTAGGCGGTCGCCGCAATCGGGCCGGAATAGACGTAGCCGGCGTGCGGCACGATCAGCGCCTTGGGCGCGGCCGGCAGGCTCATCGGGCGAGCCTGGGCGAGCGCATCGTCGAGCTCGCGGTGCAGCGCGCCTGCCGAGTCGGCGTAGAACGCTCCGGCGACCGCCGGAGGGCGGATGCGCAGCGGGGCGGGGGCGGGTCTCATCGTCGTCGTTTGCAGCGTTGTCCTCCAAGATGCGTCCGCGCGGCCCTGCGTGCAAGGGGGAAGCCGCCTCGAGGCTGTAAACTTCGCCGATCCATGCCGGAAACACCCATCATCCTCGCCGCCGTTTCGCTTGCCGTCGCCGCGCTCGCCGTCGTCCTGCTCGTCGTCGTGCTCGTCCGGCTCGGCGCGTTCGGTGCCGACCGCGACGCCGCGCGGCGCGACGCCGGGGAACTGCGCACCGCGCTGGAGGTGCTGAAGGCGCAGGGGCAGGACCTGGAGCGCGACTTGCGGGGCGACCTCGCGATCGCGCGCAACGAGCAGGCGGGCGGCGCGAAGACGCTGCGCGACGAGGTGGGCGACCGGCTCGCCCGCTTCACGCAGGAGACGCGTTCCCAGCTCGCCGATGCGACGAGCGCCCAGTTGAAGCAGGCGCAGCTTGCCGACGGGCGCATCGCCGAGTTGACGAAGGTCTCGGAGGCGAAGCTCGAGGCCGTGCGCACGAGCGTCGAGCAGCGGCTCGACGCGCTGCGCGTGGAGAACGCGCGCAAGCTCGACGAGATGCGCGCCACCGTCGACGAGAAGCTGCAGACCACGCTCGACACGCGGCTGGGCGAATCGTTCAAGCAGGTCTCCGAGCGCCTCGAGCAGGTGCACAAGGGCTTGGGCGAGATGCAGAGCCTGGCGAGCGGCGTCGGCGACCTCAAACGCGTGCTGACGAACGTGAAGACGCGGGGTACTTGGGGCGAAGTACAGCTCGGGGCGCTGCTCGCCGACCTGCTGCGTCCCGAGCAGTACGCGCAGAATGTCGCCACGCGCCCCGGCAGCGACAAGCGCGTCGAGTACGCGGTGCGCATGCCGGGCCGCGCCGACGACGGTACGCCGTGCTGGCTGCCGATCGACTGCAAGTTCCCGCTGGAGGCGTGGCAGCGGCTGCAGGACGCGATCGAGCGCGCCGACGCCGACACCGTCGAGGCGAGCCGGCGCACGCTCGAGCAGTTCTTCAAGGCGCAGGGCAGGGAGATTCACGACAAGTACGTCGCGCCGCCGCACACCACGGACTTCGCGATCCTGTTCGTGCCCACCGAGAGCCTGTTTGCGGAGGCCGTCGCCCGGCCGGGGCTCGCCGACGCGCTGCAGCGCGAATCCCGCGTGACGATCGCCGGACCGACGACGCTGGCCGCGTTGCTCAACAGCCTGCAGATGGGCTTCCGCACGCTGGCTATCGAGCAGCGCTCCACCGAGGCCTGGCGCGTGCTTGGCGCGGTCAAGGCCGAGTTCGGCAAGTTCGGCGACCTTCTCGCGAAGACGCAAAAGAAGCTGCTGGAGGCGAGCAACACGATCGACGAGGCGCGCGGCAAGAGCACGACGATCGTGCGCAAGCTGCGTGATGTCGAGGCGCTGCCGCTGGCCGATGCGTCGCGTCTGCTGGACGACGGCGGACCGGCGATCGTCGAAGGCGAGGCGACCGAGGAGCCGCCAGTGCTCGAGCTGCCCGGCGGGGACGCGGCGCCGGACGTGAAGTGAGGATCAGGTCGGCGATGAGATGCGCGAGCCCCGCTTCGCAACTCCCCCTCACCCCAACCCTCTCCCCCGTTCCGGGGGAGAGGGAGTGGTGCTCCCTCTCCCGCTTGTTCAAGCACGACGCCTTGCTGCTCCCTCTCCCGCTTGCGCAAGCACGACGCCTTTCTGCTCCCTCTCCCGCTTGCGGGAGAGGGTTGGGGTGAGGGCGCCGACTTGCTGAATCGATAGCGAGCAGCGGTGTTCGACGCGCTGCGCAACTGGCGCCGACAGCGCGTGCTGGCGGCCTCGGCGATCCCCGACGCGCTGTGGCGCGACGCACTGGAGACGCTGCCGTTCCTCGCCATCTACACCGAGGACGAACTGGTGCGTCTGCGCGACCTCTGCGTGCTGTTCCTCGACGCCAAGGGCATCGTCGGCGCGCGCGGGCACGTTGTCACGCCGCGGCAGCGCGTGCTGATCGCGCAGCAGGCCTGCGTGCTGGTGCTGAACCTCGACCTGGCGCTGTACGACGGCTTCGAGAACATCGTCGTCTACCCCGACGAGTTCGTTCCCGGCTGGGAGTGGGAGGACGAGGCGGGCGTGGTCCACCGCAACGACGAGCCGCTGGCAGGCGAGGCGATGCCTCGTGGTCCGGTCATCCTCTCCTGGCCCGACGTCGAGGCGGCCTCGGATTGGCACGCTTCGGGAATGAACCTCGTCGTCCACGAATTCGCGCACAAGATCGACATGGCCACCGGCGATGCGAACGGCTGCCCGCCGCTGCCGCCGGACATGCCGGCCGCCGATTGGACGGCCACGCTCGCCGCGGCGTTCGACCACTTCGCCGCCCGGGTCCACCGCGGCGACGACACGGCGATCGACCCCTACGCGGCCGAGAGCCCGGGCGAGTTCTTCGCGGTGCTCTCGGAGGTGTTCTTCTCGGACCCGTCGCTGCTGGTCGACGAGTACCCGCGCGTCTACGCCCAGTTCGCCCGCTTCTACCGCCAGGATCCCGCCGCCCGGACTGCGCTGCTGCTCGACCCGCTCTGAGGCCCTCGGGTGAAGGGGCTTGCGCTATGCCGGAAAACGGGTGTTGAATGTCGGCCGCCGGCCTTTCGGCGTCTCCCCCAGGAAGACTCATGCGCAAGATCGCACTGTTCGCCGCCGCCACGCTCTTCGCGGCCGGCACGGCCGTCGCCAGCCAATGCCCCGGCGACATGAAGAAGATCGACGAGGCGCTCGGCAAGAAGCCGCAGCTCTCCGCGTCGCAGATGGACGAGGTCAAGAAGTACCGCAGCGAAGGCGAAGCGCTGCACAAGGCCGGCAAGCACAAGGAGTCGGTCGACACGCTCGCCAAGGCGATGAAGATCCTGAACGTGAAGTAGTGCAGCGGGCCGGCCGGGCATTGCGCCCGGCCGCCGCAGCATGGCGCGCAGGACGCAGGGTCAGACCCTGCTTCCTGCGCTTTCCGCTCCACGCATAATGACGAGGGTCTGACCCTACCTCGCGCGCGCGAGCAGCAGCACCGCGCCGAGGATCAGCGCGCCGCCAGCGAGTTGCACCGCGGCGATGCGTTCGCCCAGCACGCTAGCCGCGAGCGCGATTGTCACCACCGGCTCGATGGTCGACAAGGTCGCGGCGCGCGTCGCCCCCACGCGGGCGAGCCCGGCGAAGAACAGCGAGATCGCGAGCACTGTCGAAACGAGCGCGATGGCGACCACCGCTGCCCACCCGGCGGTGGTGACCGGCCACTGCGGCCCCCGCAATGCGGCCACTGCGACGAAGACAAGCGCGGCGCTCGCCGCGATCACCGCGGAGAGCGCGAGCGGCGCGACGCGCGAGGTGAGGCGCGTGCCGGCGACGATGTAGACCGCGTACACGACGGCAGCAACCACGCCGAAGGCGATGCCGAGCGGCAGCCGCGGGAAGTCGCCCGAATTGCTGGAGAGCGCGGGGAGCACCGTGAGCGCGAGTCCAGCGAGCGCGAGGACAAGCGCGATCACCTTTGCCCGCGTCATCCGTTCGTGCAGGAAGAGCGCCGCGAGCGCGGCGACCAGCGCCGGGTGGAGGTAGAGCAGGAGTGCGACGAGGCCGGCCGGCGCGAGCCCGAGCGCGGTGAAGAACGTCGCCGCCTGGCCCGCGTAACCGACGCCGCCCATCAGTGCGGCGCGGACGAAGTCGCGGCCGCGCGGCAGCGCGTCGCCGGCGAGCTTTGCCAGCGTGCCGAGGCAGGCGGCGGCAATCGTGAAGCGCAGCGCGAGCAGCGTCCACGTGTCGACGCCGTCGGCGTAGGCGAAGCGCGCGAAGATCGCCATCGCGCCGAACGCCGTGGCGGAGGCCGCGATGAATGCGATGCCGGCCCTGGACGTCACGCGGCCCTCACCCCCGACCCCTCTCCCGCTGCCGCGGGGCGAGGGGAGAGAGTGAAATGAGGGTCAGACTCGAATTTCCGCCGGGGCCGACAGGCACGGTCTTCCAAGGATCGGAAATTCGAGTCTGACCCTCATTTCAGGCGGGAGAGGGGTTGGGGGTGAGGGGAACTCACTTCGCCGGCCGTTGCGCGCTCTTCGGCCGGAACGCCTTGCACACGGCTTCGTGCGTCTCGACGTACGGCCCGCCGATCAGGTCGATGCAGTAGGGCACGGCGGCGAAGATCCCCGGCACGAGCACGTTGCCGTCCGCGTCCCTGACGCCCTCGAGCGTCTCGCGGATCGCCTTGGGCTGGCCGGGAAGATTGAGGATCAGCGCCTTGCCGCGGACCGCGCCGACCTGGCGCGAGAGGATCGCGGTGGGCACGAAGCGCAGCGAGACCTGCCGCATCTGCTCGCCGAAGCCAGGCATCACCTTGTGCGCGACGGCGAGCGTGGCCTCGGGCGTCACGTCGCGCGGCGCGGGGCCGGTGCCGCCGGTGGTGAGCACGAGGTCGCAGCGCTCGACGTCGCAAAGCTCGACGAGCGTGCGCTCGATCACACTTTGCTCGTCGGGGATCAGTCGCTTCACCGTGCGCCACGGCGAGGCCAGCGCGAGCGCGAACCACTCTTCCAGGCTCGGCAGCCCCTTGTCCTCGTAGACGCCGGCCGAAGCGCGATCGGAGATCGAGACCAGCCCAATGGTCAGCGTGTCCGCGGTCATGGCGTCACTGCGGCGCGACGGCCCCGGCGACGAGACGGAACAGCGCGCGGAAGCGGTGCGGCGGCCGGTTCGCGGCGCGCTCGGCGGCCGCGTCGGCGACCAGCGCGGCGAGCTCGGCGCGGTCGACGGCAGGGTGCTGGGCGAGAAAGGCGTCCAGCGCGTCGGCTTCCGCCAGCAGGCGGTCGCGCCAGCGCTCCGCGGCCGCGAAATGCGCGCGCGCGGCTTGGTCGAGTCCCTCGAGACGCTCGAGCGCAGCGCGGATCGGCGCGGGATCGACCTCGCGCATCAGGCGGCCGACGTACTGCATCTGGCGCCGCCGCGCCTCGTGCTTCGTGATGCCTCGCGCCAGGAGAATGGCATCGGCCAGCCGCTCGGGAAGGTCGAGCCTCGCCACGGCCTTCGCGTCCAGCTCCACCAGCGCCTCGCCGAGGCCCTGCAGGTCGTGCATCGCCTGCTTGCGGCGGGTCTTCGACAACGGAACATCGTCCGTCGGCACGGCGGGTGGATCGGCGGGGCGTCGCATCGGTGAAGGGGTCGCGCCGGACTCGTGCGCGTATCGCTTTGTTATCATAGCCCATGCCCACCCTCCGCGAGCGCGAGCGGCCGCGGGGCGGGCGCCCCCCCAAAGTCCGTCGATGACCGAGCTGCACGCCCCGGCTTCCCCGTCCTTGCCTGCTGATTCCTCGCCGGCGCCCGCCTCCGACGGGTACTTCCCGTTGCCCACTGCCGAGCTCGAACGAGTCGCGCTGCGGCTCGTCGAGGCGGCGCGCGCCGCGGGCGCGACGGCCGCGGAGGCGGACGTGTCGCAGGCCGTCGGCGAGAGCGTCACCGTGCGCCAGGGCGAGGTCGAGACGATCGCGTACAACCGCGACAAGGGCGTCAGCCTCACCGTGTACGTCGGCCGGCGCCGCGGACAGGCCAGTACCGCGGACTTCGGCGAGGCGTCGATCCGCGCCACCGTGGAGAAGGCCGTCGCGATCGCGCGCTACACCGCCGAGGACCCCTGCGCGGGGCTCGCCGACCCGGAGCGGCTTGCCAAGCACTGGCCCGACCTCGACCTGTTCCATCCGTGGAAGCTCACGGTCGAGCAGGCGATCGAGCTCGGCCGCGAGGCGGAGCGCGCCGCGCTCGCCGTCGATGCGAGGCTGACCAACAGCGACGGCGCGACGGTCGGCCGCAGCGATTCCGAGTTCGTCTACGCCAACACGCTGGGCTTTCTCGGCGGCTACCGCGGCTCGCGCCACCACATCGACTGTTCGGTGATCGGCGAGGACGACGCCGGCATGCAGCGCGACTACTGGTACACGTCGTCGCGCGTGCCCGGCGAGTTGCTGCCAGCCGCGCAAGTCGGGCGCATCGCCGGCGAACGCACCGCGCGGCGGCTCTCCGCGCGCAAGCTCGGCACGATCAACTGCCCGGTGCTGTTCGAGGCGCCGGAGGCGGCCGACCTGATCGGCGCGTTCGTGTCC
>Ga0209391_10001178_pt1 | contig 13389 bp, 14 predicted proteins | sample PPLLak3March2015_FD_187246 | JGI IMG/M metagenome (GOLD analysis project Ga0209391, IMG submission 187246) | Freshwater sediment microbial communities from Prairie Pothole Lake near Jamestown, North Dakota, USA - PPLs Lake P7 Core (1) Depth... | ecosystem: Environmental > Aquatic > Freshwater >... | reverse complement strand
ATATTCTCTGCCGGTACGTCAGGCAGTTGATTTATTACTTCAGGTCTCTGTAATTCATTCGTAATAACATAAATATTTTCTTTATCTATCAAACCCGATAAACGATTAACAGTAGCCTCAATCATCGTATGCTCCCCGAATATCTTTAATAATTGTTTCGGTGTCTTTTTCTTACTTCTTGGCCAGAAGCGTGAACCAACTCCGCCCGCCATAATTACCGCAAATAACTTCATCAGTCAGTTTCCTTACTTTTTATTGTTGCTAATTTATTTCCAAACTGTTCTGCTTTGTTTAGATAATTATTTATATCTACATCTTTGCCTCTCACAACGGCTACAATAACAATTAAACAAGCACGTAAATTTTCTATAACTTCTTTGCCAGGCATTAACTCCCTGTTTTTAATTAATATTAATGCTTTAGAAACAATACGATGCATTCCGGATAGAATTTCAAATCCAATTTTACGAGATAAATCTGCATTATCTTCCATGATTTGAGCAAATTTAATTAGCTCTTCATGATCAATTTCATTACTAGCTATTTTCTTGAGAAGATTATCCAACGGCTTTATGGGCCCGAGTATTGTTGGTTCAAATTTCTGAATTATCTCTTCATCTTCATTTTCAATATCATCACTAAAAATAATTTTTTCTTTTATCTCTTCAGTTTCAGATTTTATAAATGGTTCTTCCACTGGGATTCGTTTTGATAAATCAATCTTAATTTCTTCCTTTGGAAAAACAATTACGCTCGTAAGTTTTTCGATGGCGGATTTAAATGAAATGGGAGTTGTAATATCTAGCATATGTCCAAGATCTTTAATTAAATATCTACTATGCTCTTTAAACTGATCTGATATTTTCAGAAGGTCAATTGGATTTTGAGATAGTGAATTATAAATCTCATTTAAACGAATAGCCAGCATAGATAATTCAGTAATCTTTTTCATATTAATCAGATCATCACTTAGATTTTCTGATTTTGATATTGTTTGCTTTAACAATGCAACAACTTCAATCTGCTGGTTGTTTAATCTAAGATTATTTGCAGCAATGTTTACGCTTTGAATTATATATTGTTTTATTAAGTCCATTAAACTTTTACTACTCTTGGTACACGTTTGCTTATTCCACAAGTAACTTCGTAAGGAATTGTATTTATTTTTTTTGACCAATCCCAGGCATCTATTTTAAGCTTATCTTTCTCACCAATTAAAATTACGTCATCATTAACTTTAATGTTATCATTTCCTACATCAAACATAATTCTATCCATTGTAACTGTTCCAACCTGATCATATATTTTTTTCTTAATAATTGCCTGAGCTTTATTTGTAAGTGACCTTGAAAATCCATCTGCATAACCAATTGGAACAGATATTATTTTAGTTTCCTTCTCTGCAAAATATTTTCTGCTGTAGCTTACTGACTCACCACGTTTTATTGTTTTAACAGTTGACACTTTAGAAACTAAGGACATTACTGGGTACAATTTAATGGATTCTGAGGTTTGAAGCGAAGGATAATAACCGTACAATGAAATTCCGGGACGAACCATATCGTAATAAGCCTCTGGAAAATCTATTATTGCACCGCTATTTGCTGCATGTGCTAAACCGTAATTGATCTTCTTCGCTTTTAATTCTTTTATCACGTCATCAAATCTTTTGATCTGTAATTTTGCATATTTACTTCCGACTTCATCAGAAGTAGCAAAGTGGGTATAAATTCCATCAATACCAAAGTTCTTATTTTGTGATAATTTTTTAATGAACTTTACAGCATCCGAATAATCAACACCTAGCCTGTTCATACCTGTATCAATCTTTACGTGAACAAAAATCTTTTTGGTCGATTTTAACTTCTTTTTTTCTTTTAAAAGGATATTAAGATTCGTTTGAGTAGAAACCGATGGAATTAAATTAAAACTGAAATACTTGTAAGCCTGGTATTTATCTACTGGATCAAAAATTAAAATTGGCTGCTTAATTTTTAATTGCCGCAATTCAACACCTTCGTCAGCAGTTGCAACAGCAAAGTATTCGGGTTTCTGTTTGCCTAAAGAATTTAGAGCATCAACAACTGTTTTAACTCCATGTCCATAAGCATCTGCTTTTACTACAGCAATAACCTTAGCGTTGCCAACTTTCTTTCTGATGTTACGAAAGTTCTTTTTAAGATTTGATATACTAATTATAGCTTTTGTAAGACGCATAAATAAAAATCAGGATTAAAGAACTTGTGTAATTAGTTAAAACTATTGCTTAAAGTTAAATAATAATCAAAAATATTGCTAAAAAATTATTAATACTGATTCTCCAAAAATCATAATAAATTAATTCCATATTCAACTTGTAATTCGGAATAACTATTTTCTTTTAACAAATTAATTATTGTTGTGAGTTTACTAGCTCAAATGTTTTTATTTAAGAATTCTTGACATTCCACAAATGCTGTGGTAATTTTGCTTCAAAATTTTTTAAAGATAATGCTGACAGAATTCGGAAAAGCTTTCATATTCATACTAATGGCAATCATATTTGTTGTTGGTATTGTTTATTTCGCAAAACTCATTCGCCCATCAAGACCCACTCACGAAAAACTTAAAACATATGAATGCGGTGAGAATCCGGAAGGTTCCCCCTGGATTAAATTTAACATCAGATTTTACGTTGTTGCTCTTATCTTTTTAATCTTTGATGTTGAAGTGGTATTGTTAATACCTTGGGCTTTGGTTTATAAAGATTTTGGAGTTACAGGATTTTTAATCGGTTTAATATTTTTAGTGTTGTTAGGTTTAGGAATGGCTTACGAATGGCGTAAAGGTGATCTAGAGTGGGAGAAACCTAAAGTTGTTCCGCCAAAAATTAAGGAACCAAAAATAAAACCTGATGTTGAAAAAGAATTGGTAGAGGCTTGAGTTTATGGGATTTTTAGACAAAGAGTTTACTGACGGAAATATAGTAATTGCAAAAGCAGAAGATTTATTTAATTGGGCTCGATTATCTTCACTTTGGCAGGTTAGTTTTGGATTAGCTTGCTGCGCTATTGAAATGATGGCAACATCAGCCTCACATTATGATTTTGACAGGTTTGGTGTTATACCACGACCTTCACCAAGACACGCTGATTTTATAATCATTTCTGGTACTGTAACCCTTAAAATGGCAACGAGAATAAAAAGACTTTACGAACAAATGCCTGATCCTAAATACATTATTTCAATGGGAAGCTGCTCAAATTGCGGTGGTCCTTATTGGGAGCACGGGTACCACGTATTAAAAGGTATCGATAGAGTTATTCCTGTTGATGTTTATGTTCCGGGATGTCCGCCGAGACCAGAAGCATTACTTGAGGGATTAATAAAGCTTCAGGAAAAAATCCGTAATGAAAGTATGATTAAAAAAAGCGCATGAAAAAAGCCGAAGAAATTTTTCAAATCTTAAAGGATAATTTTCCTGAATCGAATCTGGAATTGAAAAATGATCAACCCACAGAAGCTATCTTAATCGCTCCTCCTTTAGAGATTGATAAAATTAGTTTATTCCTGCGTGATTCATCAGAATTACTATTTGATTCTTTGATGAATTTATCCGGTGTTGATGACCCCAAAGCTTTATTACTAAGCGTTTACTATCATTTAGAATCTACAAAACTTAAACATAAGATCACTTTAAAAGTTTCAACAGATAGAAATAAACCTGAAGTATCCACAGTTACAGAAGTTTGGAAAGGTGCTGATTGGCATGAACGTGAAGCCTATGATTTGTTTGGAATAATATTTTTAAATCATCCTGATTTAAGAAGAATCCTAATGCCGTATGATTGGGATGCAGGTTATCCTTTAAGAAAAGATTATGAAAATCCTGAGTTCTATCAGGGAATGAAAGTACCTTACTAAGATGCCTCAAGACTCAGTACTAAATACTAAAAGCTCTGCTGTGCGAACAGAAGAAATGGTTTTAAATATGGGTCCTCAACATCCTTCCACTCACGGTGTGTTAAGGCTTGAGTTAACCCTGGAAGGCGAAATAGTTTCTAAGGTCGTTCCCCATATTGGATACTTGCATAGATGCTTTGAAAAGCATTGTGAAGCAATGACTTATCCCCAGATAGTTCCTTATACAGATCGTATGGATTATCTGGCTCCGATGGGTAATGAATTTGGTTATGCTATTGCAATGGAGAAACTTTTAGGAATTCAAGTTCCTGAAAGAGTTGAATATATAAGGGTAATAATGGCTGAATTGCAGCGTATCTCCTCGCATCTTGTAGCACTTGGAACTTATGGTGCAGATATTGGTGCATTTACACCTTTCTTATACTGCTTTATTGATCGAGAAAAAGTGCTTAATCTTTTTGAAATAACTTGTGGTGCAAGATTATTATATAACTACATATGGATTGGTGGTTTGTCTCACGATCTTCATCCTGATTTTGTGAGAAAGACACTCGAGTTTATTAAAGAGTTTAGACCGAATCTTAAAGAAGTAAATGATCTTCTTAGCCATAATAGAATTTTTATTGATCGTACTGCTAATGTTGGAATTTTACCAATTGATACTGCCATTAATTATGGTGTATCCGGACCAAACTTACGCGGTTCCGGAATTAAATGGGATGTAAGGCGGGAAGATCCTTATTCAATTTATCACAAATTTGATTACGATATTCCTGTTGGTGAAGGTAAATATGGAACGGTTGGCGATAGCTGGGATAGATATTATGTTCGTGTTTTAGAGATGGAAGAAAGCTGTAAAATTATTGAGCAGGCATTGGAGCAGTTGCCGGACGGTGATGTTCAATCTGCGATTCCAAAAAGAATTAAACCTCCTGTTGGGCATGTTTACGCGCGGGTTGAAAATCCACGTGGTGATTTAGGTTACTTCATAATTAGTGATGGCTCAACAAGTCCTTATCGTGTAAAAGTTAGAGCCCCATCGTTTGTAAGTATGCAAGTACTGAATGAATTATGCAAAGGATATATGGTTGCTGATGTTGTAACTATTCTTGGAAGCATTGATATAGTTTTAGGAGAGATTGACAGATGATGTTTGATTTTTTAGTTGATCTCACGGGAAGTCCAATATTAGCAGGAACAATCCAGAGTTTACTTCCTTTATTCCTCTTCATTTTGCCATTTGCATTGTTTGCAGTTTACCTTGAAAGAAAAGTTTCTGCTCATATGCAGGATAGGCTTGGACCAATGCGTACCGGTTGGCACGGCTGGATACAAACCGTTGCAGATATTTTGAAATTAATTCAAAAGGAAGATATAGTTGCAACAGATAACGATAAGTTTCTATTCAATCTTGCACCGATAGTTGTTTTTGTCGGCAGCTATGCTGCATTTGCCGCAATTCCTTTCAGCAGTATGTTTATCGGAACTGAGATGGACCTTGGTATTTTTTATATAGTTGCAGTTACAGGTTTAGTTGTTGCAGGAATTTTGATGGCCGGATGGGCATCAAACAATAAATATTCTTTGCTCGGCTCAATGCGTTCAGTTGCCCAAATAATTAGTTATGAAATTCCCACTATACTTGTAATGTTAAGTATAGTTATGATAAGCGGTACGATGAGTTTACATACACTTAGTGAACAACAGACAGGATATGCTTGGAACTGGTATATCTTTGGCGGACCTGGATCTGAATTATCTAAGTTCTTATTTATACCATCCATGGTTGTGGGTTTTGTTATCATTTATATTAGCACACTTGCAGAAGTAAATCGAACACCTTTCGATATTCCAGAAGCAGAATCAGAATTGGTTTCCGGTTATCACACAGAATATTCAGGGATGAAATTTGCAATGTTCTTTTTAGCCGAGTACGCAAATATGTTTGCTGTTTCTGCAATTGTAGTTGCATTATTCTTAGGCGGATACCAATCCCCCATCGGATATCTTGGAGATTTGATTGGTGCGAAATGGATGATACCGATCGAACAATTTTCCTGGTTTACAATTAAAGGTGTATTCTTTGTTTTTGTACAGATGTGGTTAAGATGGACTTTACCTAGACTACGCGTTGATCAGTTAATGGCAGTGAGTTGGAAATATTTAATTCCAATTGCATTTGTAAATCTTATAATAATCGGATTGATTACACTTTTATAATGAAAGAATATTTCGGAAATATATACTCGGCGCTCGCAACTATCTTTATAGGAATGAAGATAACATTTAAGCATATGTTCGTTCCTTCGGTTACAATTCAATATCCGGATGTCAAACCTCAGCTTCCCGAAAGAGAACGTAACCGCTTATATGTTAATATGGATGATTGCATTGGTTGTGATCAATGTTCTAGAGCTTGTCCGGTTAGTTGTATTGAAATTGAAACAACAAAATCGCTTCCCGGTGAAGATCTTGGCAAAACATCAAATGGAAAAAAGAAAGCTTTGTGGGTTACAAATTTTACAATAGATTTTGCAAAATGCTGTTATTGTCAGTTGTGCGTTTTTCCTTGTCCCACAGATTGCATTTATATGACAGATGTTTATGAATTTTCTGAGTGGGATAGAGATAAATTAATTTATGATTTTGCTACTTTAACTCCTGATGAACGACAGGAAAAAAGAGATAATCTTGCAAAGTTTAATGCTGAAAAAGAAGCAGAAAAATTAAAAGCAGCATCTGAACCAAAACCTGAAATTAAAAAAGATCAGTCAGAGGAAAAATAGTTTGAACGATTTAACATATAATATTATTTTTTATTTGTTTGCTGCAATTACCGTTTTATCAGCATTCTTTGTTGTTACACACAGGAATATAGTTTACTCAGCCTTTTTTCTGCTGTTTACTTTTTTTGGTGTAGCAGGAATTTATGTTTTACTCGGTGCTGATTTTGTTGCCATCGTACAACTTATAGTTTATGTAGGTGGAATTTTAATACTATTACTGTTTGGTGTAATGTTAACAAATAAGATTACAAATGTTGAAATAAAAACTGGTGTAATAAATATTTATCCCGCTGTAATTGGAGTTGGTCTATTTTCAGGTGCTTTGTTAGCTGCTTTAATTACTTCTAACTGGAAAACATTTCCAACTGAAGCACCACTTCCAACAACAGCAGCACTAGGTACGATGCTGATACAGGAATATGCTCTAATATTTGAATTACTTGGAATTATTTTATTGATAGCGCTGATCGGTGCAGCCTCGATTGCGAGGAGAGAAGCATGATTGAAGTTGGATTAAATCACTTTTTAGTTGTGAGTACATTATTATTCGCGATGGGAATTTATGCCATCGTTACAAGAAAAAATGCTATTATGGTTTTAATGGGAGTTGAACTTATTCTCAACTCAGCTAATATTAACTTCATTGCATTTACACGATTTGGTAATTTTGGTTTACAGGGTCATTTAATTGCATTGTTTGTAATTGTACTTGCCGCCGCAGAAGCTGCAATAGCATTAGCGATTGTTTTGAATATTTATAAAACTTTATCAACGGTAAATATAGACGAAGTTGATAGTCTGAAAGATTAGTAAATGACAGAAAACAGTATAATAAATATTTCTCTCGCAATTTTATTTTTACCTCTGCTTGGTTTTGTTGTTACTTTATTACTCGGCAAAAAAGTAAAATCAATTTATCTTTTTGAAGTCTTCCTTATTACTGTGGTACTTATTGCTTCTATTTTTCTTGCGTTTAGTAAACTATCATATTTTATTGACGATAAAATAGTCTCTGAATTAGAATGGTTTCGACTTAGTGATACTTTAGTTATTAATCTGGGATTTCTTTTAGACAACATTACAGTTCTTATGTTATTTGTTGTTTCTTTGATAAGCGCGCTCGTACATTACTTTTCAATCGCGTATATGAAAGGCGACGAAAGATATAATCGTTACTTTGCTTATCTTGGAATTTTCACTTTCTCAATGAACGGAATTGTACTGACCAACAATATTTTAATGATGTACATCTTCTGGGAGCTTGTTGGATTATCATCTTATCTTTTAATTGGATTTTGGTTTGAGAAAAAATCTGCTTCCGATGCTGGCAAAAAAGCATTTATCGTAAACAGAGTTGGTGATCTTGGTATGTTTGCTGGAATTCTAATTCTCTTTCTTACTTACAATACATTTTCATTCGATACAATTTTTCAATCCATTGGCGCTGGTAAACTCCCATTTAATTCTGATTTTTGGTTATCCGTAACAGGCATTCTATTATTTATGGGTGCGATAGGAAAATCTGCTCAGTTCCCTCTTCATGTTTGGTTACCTGATGCAATGGAAGGCCCAACTCCTGTTAGCGCATTAATTCATGCTGCTACAATGGTTGCTGCCGGTGTTTATCTAACAATAAGAATTTTTGGATTGTTAACTGCTGATGCTATGATGTTCATCGCCGTAATTGGGATGTTATCAGCATTTATTCCTGCTACAATTGCACTTACACAAAACGATATTAAAAAAGTTTTAGCCTACTCCACAGTCTCACAATTGGGCTACATGATTATGGCTCTTGGAGTTGGAGCTTATAAATTTGCTTTCTTCCATCTGGTAACACACGCATTCTTCAAAGCTTGCTTGTTCCTTGGTTCCGGTTCGGTTATTCACGCGATGCATCATGAGCAAGACATTAGAAATATGGGTGGACTAAGAAAAAAACTTCCACTTACTTATGCAACGTTTTTAATTTCTTCACTTGCTATTTCTGGTATTCCACTCACATCAGGTTTTTTAAGTAAGGATGGAATACTTGCGAGTGCTTTTGCTTTTGGTTCTCTTACTGGTTATTGGATTTTTGCAGTCGTTGGATTCTTAGTGGCATTGATGACAGCATTCTATATGTTTAGATTAATAATCATAACATTCCACGGTGAACCAAAAGATCATCATAAATTTGAACACGCACACGAATCGCCTTTTGTGATGGCAATGCCATTAGCTGTACTTGCAACGTTATCAATATTTATTTTCTACACTCCAAATCCTTTCAGTGCAGATCAAGGATGGTTTTTTAATAAGTGGATAAATTCTGCAGAATTGCATGCTCCAAATTCTACACGGTTTGATTTCATGCAATCAGAGGTACTAAGTGAAACTGAGCACGCTGCAGAACAAAATTCATTGCACGGTGAAATTACGTACTCTGGAAAATATACCGAAGCAATGCATTCAGCGCATTATCCTGCAATGTTTCTATCACTGCTTGTTGCACTTGCAGGTATACTAATAGCATTTGTATTCTATCAGTGGAAAAAAGTTGATGTGGATAAATTAGCTAATTCAATCAAGCCTCTTTATAATTTTTCTCTAAACAAATGGTACTTTGATGAATTTTATCAGAAAACATTTGTTGCAGGTTTGCTTGGATTAAGTAAAATCATCGCCTGGTTTGATGCTAAAGTAGTTGATGGAATTGTAAACGGTTCAGCAGAAGTTACTCGTAGATTAGCTTTCTTTACCGGTGGATTTGATAGAATAGTAGTTGATGGTCTTGTAAACTTAATGGCATACATCAGCGGCTTTATTGGTTTGATTTTTCGAAGAGTTCAAACTGGAAAAGTTCAAACATATCTTGTGCTCGTAATATTTTCGATAATTATTTTACTCTTTTTATTCTAAGTATAAAGTTTGAAAAACAGGTAACATAACCATGAATAATTTTCCTATACTTTCATTATTAACATTCCTTCCAATATTGGGAATGGTAATAGTTCTTATGCTTCCAAAGAAGAAAGAACTCTATATAAAAGTTACCACACTCATCGTAACGGCAATACAAATTGTTCTATCAATAATTTTATTGATGAACTTTAATTATGCTGCCGGCGGAATAAACGATGCAAACTCATTTCAATTCATAGAAAAATTTAGATGGATTGATATTCCCGGTTTCGCATGGATTGGACAAATTAAAATAGATTATTTTCTTGGTGTTGATGGATTAAGCACTCCCCTTGTTCTTCTAACTGCAATCGTTACTTTTATTGCAACAATATCTTCGTGGTCTATTGATAAATCTGTTAAAGGATATTTTGCAATGTTCCTGCTTTTAAACACAGGAATGATGGGAGTATTTGTTGCGCTTGATTTCTTTTTATTCTACATCTTCTGGGAGTTGATGTTACTGCCGATGTACTTCTTGATTGGTATCTGGGGCGGACCGAGACGTGAATATGCTGCTATCAAATTCTTCCTATATACTTTGCTTGGGAGTATTTTCATTTTATTAGTTATGATCGGATTATACTTCAGTTCCATGGAAACACTTGCAGATGGAACAAGAGTGTTTACATTTAATTTGTTAGAATTGATGAATCACGCTAACTACACAGAGACTGGAATTTTATCTCCACTAAATCCAAACAATTTAAGATTCATCGCTTACATTGGATTGTTTATAGGATTCGCGATCAAAATTCCTATGTTCCCTTTCCATACTTGGTTGCCGGATGCACACGTTGAAGCTCCAACAGCTATAAGCGTTATTCTTGCTGGAGTTCTGTTAAAGATGGGAACTTATGGAATACTTAGAGTTTCTTATCCAATATTTCCAGAATTAACTTATCAGCTAAGTTGGTACATTGCGCTCTTTGGAATGATAAACATTATTTATGGTGCTCTTGCTGCAATGGCTCAAAAAGATTTTAAAAGGCTAATTGCATATTCCTCTATTTCACATATGGGTTATGTAATGCTTGGAATGTCTGCATTAAACACGATGGGTATATCGGGAGCCGTTCTCCAGATGTTTAACCACGGTACAATCACAGCAATGCTCTTCCTTATTGTTGGAGTTATTTACGATCGCGCACATACAAGAGATTTGGATTCTTTTGGTGGATTAGGAAAACAAATGCCAATATATACAGGATTTGTTTCAGTTGCTTTCTTTGCTGCAATTGGTCTACCTGGCTTAAGTGGATTCATCTCAGAAGCATTAGTTTTTCTTGGTGGATTTGGAAATGAAACAACAAGAATATTGACAATAATTTCAACTCTCGGAATTTTATTAGGTGCGGCGTATATGTTATGGACTTTGCAGAGAGTTTATCTTGGAACACTAAACGAGAAATGGAAAGACTTAACTGATCTTACAACAAGAGAGTATTTAATGCTCGTTCCATTAACTATTATAATAATATTCCTCGGAGTTTATCCATCACCAATGCTGAACCTTATGAATGCTTCTGCAAATGCGATGGTTAAGTTTATTAGTGATGCTCAAGTTATTTATGGTTCACTAAACGCATTTTAATTTTTAATAAAGTGATAACATTGATTTTACCAAACTTATCTACAGACCTTCTGGCAATATTACCAGAGATATCTTTAGCATTAACATTAGTGGCTATAGTTGTCTTTGATTTGATCTTTAATAAAAGTAAGAAGTTTCTACCTTTAATTTCTCTATTAGGTTTGGTCATAGTTTTTAGTTTTTTAGTACTTCAGTTTGGTGATCCCAAATCCGCTTTTTCAGTTGCCGGAAATCATACTTTTCTTTCTTTAGATAATTTTTCAACTTTCTTTAAAATATTAATTCTTATTACAACTGCATTCATTGTCTTATTTTCAATGTCCTCTCAGGAAGTTAATTCTTGTCCGGATAGACACGGAGAATATTACGCATTAATCTTCGGAATGGTAATTGGAATGTTCTTCATGGTATCCGCAAATGATTTAATACTGATTTATCTTTCTTTGGAATTACTTTCATTATCATCTTATGTACTTGCTGGATTTGTTAAAACATCAGTTCGAAATAGTGAAGCATCACTTAAATATATTATTTACGGTTCAGCTTCGTCAGGAATAATGTTATTTGGTATTTCAATTCTTTATGGCATTACTGGTAGTACCAATCTGCACGAGATAAATTCGTTGCTTCAATTTCCTGCTGCAACTCAATTAACTTTTTTGATTTCAATATTAATGATCTTTACAGGAATAGGATTTAAGATTTCAATCGTTCCTTTTCATTTCTGGACTCCAGATGTTTATGAGGGCGCACCAATTTCGATCACGGCATTTCTTTCCGTAGCAAGTAAAGCTGCCGGATTTGCAGTTCTGATTAGATTTTTAAAAATCACATTTGCACAAGGGCTCGATAAATCCGGTTATTGGCAGATGCTTACTTACATCGATTGGCAAATGTTACTGGTTGCATTTTCAATCATTACAATGACGTTTGGAAATTTTGCTGCACTATGGCAGGATAATATTAAAAGAATGTTAGCTTATTCAAGTATCGCTCACGCAGGATATTTAATGCTTGGTGTTGCTGTTCTTTCAGATCAGGGACTGATGGCTGTATTGGTTTATTTTTCAGTTTACCTCTTTATGAATCTTGGGGCTTTTTATATTGTTATGTTGATTGCAAATAAAATTAATTCGGAAGAGATTGATGATTATAAAGGTATTGGTTATTCACTGCCCTTACTTGGAACTGCACTCGGTATCTTTTTAGTTTCTCTTACTGGACTTCCGCCAACCGCCGGTTTTATAGGCAAACTTTATCTTTTTATTGCATTAGTTGATGCAAACATGATTACCGTAGCTATAATCGCGTTATTAAACACAGTGGTTTCTTTATACTATTACATTCGCGTTCTAAAAGCAATGTTCTTAGTTCGATCCGATAAAATAGTTGAGATTCATCTTTCACCATTAAACTATGTTGTAATATTTTTACTTGCCGCTCCTGTTTTGATTCTTGGTGTTTATTTTACTCCGCTTGTAAACATTGCTAAAGAATCTATTCAACTTTTAGGATTTTAATCACATCAATTTGCAATTAAGTTTTTTTTCTCATAAGTTTATATCCGACTATATTAGTCTTATTTATGTTAAAACTATCAAAAAAATCCGAATACGCACTAATGGCAGCACGATATATGGCAATAAAAAACCATGGAAGCGCTGTTACAGCTAAAGAAATTGCTGAAAGTTATAAAATTTCTTTCGAATTAGTGTCTAAAGTCTTACAAAATCTTGCAAAAAATAATATTGCAATTTCATATCAAGGGGTTAAGGGTGGATATACTTTGAAGAAAAATCCTTTGGAAATTTCTTTGATAGATTTAATAAAAGCTGTTGAACCGAGTTATCAAATTACAGATTGTTTAAAAACAAATTCACCTAAGAATGATTGTTCTTATTCTGATTGCTGTAAAATTCGTGATCCCTTAGTAGAAGTTCAGAAAAAGATTGATAAAATATTTTATGAAACTAAGTTAGCTCATATTATCTAATGAAGATAAAAACTCCAATATATCTAGATAATAACTCAACAACGCAATTAGATCCCCGAGTTTTAGAAGAGATGCTTCCCTATTTGCAGGATAGATTTGGCAACGCTTCAAGCAATCATAGTTTTGGGTGGATGGCTAAAAGTGCCGTTGAAAATGCCAGGGATATAATC
>Ga0209391_10001177_pt1 | contig 13390 bp, 13 predicted proteins | sample PPLLak3March2015_FD_187246 | JGI IMG/M metagenome (GOLD analysis project Ga0209391, IMG submission 187246) | Freshwater sediment microbial communities from Prairie Pothole Lake near Jamestown, North Dakota, USA - PPLs Lake P7 Core (1) Depth... | ecosystem: Environmental > Aquatic > Freshwater >... | reverse complement strand
TCCTCTCCGGCATCATCGGCCAGTTCTTCCGCTCCTTCGCCGTGGTGGTCACCTTCGGCGTGCTGGTCTCGCTGTTCGTCTCGCTGACCCTGACGCCGATGCTCTGCTCGCGTTATCTCAAGGTCGAGAAGCAGCACGGCCGCATTTACCACCTGTTCGACCGCGTGCTGGGCGGCCTCGACCGCTTCTACATCTCACTCCTCGACCGCGCCCTGCGCCACCGCTGGCACGTCGTGGCGCTGACTGCCGCCGTGGTCGGCTCCTCGGTTTTCTTCTTCATGAACGTCGGCAAGACCTTCACCCCCGACGAGGACGAAGGCCGCTTCCGCATCTCGCTGCGCACGCCGCTGGGATCCAGCATCGACTACACGGACAGCAAGCTGCGCGAAGTCGAGGAGATACTCAATCGCTACCCCGAGATTCGCAGCGAGTTCGCCCTGATCGGCCTTGGCACCGCCGGCCAGGTCAACCAGGGCACGGTGGTGGTGCGCATGGCGCCGCGTGAGGAACGCACGCGCAGCCAGCACGAAGTGATCGCCGCTGTGCGCCGCGACCTGGCTGAAATACCCGGCGCACGCGCCTTCGCCTCCCCCTTCTCCATCGTCGGCGGCGGCCAGCGCGGCGAACCCCTGCAGTTCGTCCTGGCCGGCGACAACATCGACGAGATCGGCCGCCTCGCGCGCGAGCTGCAGCAGAAGCTCGCCACCGTGCCCGGTATCGGCCGCATCGACAGCGACATCCAGCTCGACCTGCCGCAACTGGTGTTCATTCCGGACCGGTTGCGCATCGCGGCGGCGAACCTGTCGTCGAGCGACGTCGCGCTGGCGGTGAACATGCTGACCGGGGGCGTCGACATCGCCAAGTTCAACGACGAACCCGGCGACGGCCAGCGCTACGACATCCGTGTCAAAGCCAAGCCCGGCGAATTCACCCAGCCGGCCGACTTGTCCAAGATTTTCCTGCGCAGCCGCGACGGCAAGATGGTGCGCCTCGATTCGGTGGCCCGTTTCGAAGAGAAACTCGGGCCCGCAGTGATCGGCCGCTTCGACCTGCAGTACGCCGCGACGTTCTATGCCACGCCCTCAATCCCGCTCGGCGATGCCGTCGAGGCGGTGCGCCGCGCCGGCCAGGAAATGCTGCCGGCCGGCTACCAGGTGCGTTTCATCGGCCAGGCCGAGGAATTCGGCAAGACCATGAAGTACATGGTGTTCACCTTCGCCCTGGCGCTGGTGCTGCTCTACATGGTACTCGCCAGCCAGTTCAATTCCTTCATCCAGCCGGCCATCGTCATGCTGGCGCAGCCGTTGGCCGTGGTCGGCGGCATCGCCGCGCTGTGGGCCACCGGGCAGACGCTGAACATCTATTCCATGATCGGCCTGACGCTCCTGATCGGCCTCGTGGCGAAGAACTCCATCCTGCTGGTCGACCTCGCCAACCAGCGCCGCGAGCAGGGCATGGGCGTCGACGCGGCACTCCGCAATGCCTGCCCGATCCGCATGCGACCGGTGCTGATGACCTCGGCCACGGTGATCCTGGCACTGGCACCGGCCGCGCTGGGTCTCGGCGCCGGCGCCGAAACCCAGCAGCCGCTGGCCATTGCGGTGATCGGCGGCATGATCTCGTCGACCCTGCTGACGCTGGTGGTGGTGCCGGCGGTTTATTCGCTGATCGAGGGCAGAGCGGAGGCTCCAACCTGAAAAGTTCCCGCAGGGACGCAGCGCGCTGGCGCTGGCGACACGGCGACCGCGATGGCCGCCGCGCAGGATTCCTGCTTCAGGCCTTGTCCAGCGCACGCCGGATCAGTGTGTCGGCTTCAAGCGCCAGCTTGGTCAGTTTTTCGTCGCCGAGTATCCGCATCATGCCGGACGGCGCGGCGAGTTCCAGCGAGATCTTTCCCGGCGCGATTTCGCGCACCACCGCATTGCACGGCAACACGCTCGCCACGTCGCTGTTGGCGGTGTAGGCCTCGTAGGCCAGGTTCGGGTTGCAGGCGCCGAGTATCACGGTCGGCACGATGTCCTTGCCGGTCTTTTCCTTGATCTTGCTGTGCATGTCGATGCGCGTCAGGATGCCGAAGCCCTCGGCGCCCAGCGCCTTGATGATGCGCTCGATGGCGTTGTCGAAGGAATCGGCGATCTCGCGTTTGAAATTGATGGTGGTCATGGCGGTTTTCCTTGGAAACAGGGAAGTAAAAAGGGGCAGGAATCCCGTCCCCGATTGTGCGATTATGGGGCCGTATTATGCCAACCCGATCAAGCGGCCCGATGCCGCGATAAGCCTCAGGCTGTCGCTTGCTACCCGCCCCAGGGAAAACTCCGACGCGGCGGCAGCCGTCCGCCGGCCTGCCCCAGTACTTCCGCCAGGCGCAGGCCTTCGTTCCACTTGGCCATGCGCTCGGAGCGGGCGAAGGAGCCGACCTTGAGCTGCTTCGCGCCCCAGCCCACGGCGAGATGGACGATGGTGACATCTTCGCTTTCGCCCGAGCGCGCCGAGACGATGCCCTCCCAGCCGGCGGCACGCGCGGCTTCCAATGCCGCGCGGGTTTCGGACAGCGTGCCGGCCTGGTTGGGTTTGATCAGCGCCGTGTTGCAGGCGCCCTGCGCAGCAGCAGCGGCGATGCGGCCAGCGTTGGTGCAGATGAAATCGTCGGCGACGACCTCGACCTTGTCGCCGGCGGCGGCGGTGAATTTGCGCAGGCCGGCCGCGTCGTCTTCCGCCAGCGGGTCTTCGATGGCGACGATCGGATAGCGCGCCAGCCAGCCCAGCAACATTTCCGCAAGGCCGTCCGAATCGATGCGCCGCCCGTCGCGCGCCAGCGTGTATTCGCCCTGGCGGCCGAAATCCGTGGCGGCGATGTCGAGCGAAATCGCCACGTCCTGTCCCGGCGTGTAGCCGGCGCGCTCGATCGCGCGCAGCAGAAAATCCAGCGCGGCTTCGTTGCTGTCGAAGGCCGGCCACCAGCCTCCCTCGTCGGCGACGCCGGCGAGCAGGCCGGCTTCATTCATCAGCAGGCCGGCGCAGCGATACACCTCGGCGGTCCATTCCAGCGCCTGCGCGTAATCGGCGGCGCCCACGGCGATGACCATGAAGTCCTGCACGTCGACGCGGCGCCCGGCATGGGCGCCGCCGCCGAAAATCTGCACTTCCGGCAGGGGCAGGAAAAAATCCCCGCGCCCGGCGCCGAGGTTGCGCCACAGCGGCAGGCCCTGCGAAGCCGCCGCGGCATGGGCGATGGCCATCGAGGTGGCGACGATGGCATTGCCGCCGAGGCGCGCCTTGTTCGGCGTGCCGTCGAGCGCGACCAGCGCGGCGTCCAGTCCGGCCTGGTCGCCGACCTCGCGCCCGGTAAGCATGCCGGCAATCTCGCCATTGACTGCCGCCAGCGCGCCCTGCACGTCGTAGCCGCCGAAGGCCGCGCCGCCGTCACGCCGGTCGACCGCTTCGGCGCTGCCGGTGGAAGCGCCGGCCGGCGCGATGGCGCGACCTGTCCTGCCGTCCGCCAGCGTGATTTCGGTTTCCACCGTGGGGCGGCCGCGGGAATCCCATACGCGGCGACCGCGCACCGACTTGATCAGACTGCTCATGTTTCGAGTTCCTTTTTCCAGGCCCCCAGCACGTTCGCCAGGCGCGACGGCGGCGCGACGAGCAGGGCGCGCGCGCAACGCCGCACGCGATCGCGATCGGCCTCGCCTTGAATGTACTCGACCGGCGACTTGCCGTCGACGCGGGCGAGGAACAGGCCGGGCAGGAGGCTCGCGGCGCGCTGCTCGATGGTCGCTACCGGCTCCCAATCCACCCGTTCCAGATAGGCCTGCGTCATGGCCTCGAAACAGGCGTGGAAGCCCTCGCGGGCCGCCGGATTCCACAGGCATTTGAGCAACATGTGGTTGAGGCAAAAGGCCAGGTCGAAAGCCGGATCGCCGATGCAGGCGCATTCGGCATCGAGGAAGACCGGCCCGGCGGGGCCGAGCAGGATGTTCTTCGGACTGACGTCGCCGTGGATCATCGCCAGGCGCGTGGCGCCGGTGCGCCGGCTGAGGCCGAACAGCACGTCGCGCAGGTCCGGGTGCGCCGTCGCGGTGGCTTCGAGATAGGGTTCGAGGCGAATCGCATGAAAGATGTCGCGGCGCGGAAACTGCGCCGCGACCTGAGGATTGTTCGCCGTGGCGGCATGAATGCGCCCGAGGCGGCGGCCGACCCCGGCGGCGTCCGCCGCAGCGGCCCGCCCGTCGCGCAGCTCGCTCTTCCACAGGCGATGGTCGTCCGGGCTGAGATAAGTCATGGCGCAGCACATTTCCGCGGTGTCATGAAACAGTATTTCGGGCACTGCGCCGGGAACGATGCCATGTGCGATGCGCATCCACGCCACTTCGTAGCGGTTGCGTTCCACCGGGGCGTTCCAGTCGGCGACGACCCTGAGCTTGGCCAGGGCGCGCTTGACGCAGAATGTCCGCTCGGGTGTCGTGACTTTCCAGATGTCGGAAGAGACGCCGCCAGTCAGGGCTTCGAAGCTCGCTTCCGCCGGATCCGCAATCAGCCCGGCCCGCAGCAGGGCATCGATCAGGCGGCCGTCGGGCTGCAAGGCGATCATGGCCGGTTCGCTAACGCAGTACCCAGGCCAGGGTCAGCGGAATAACCGCCAGCGAAGCCATGTTGCCAATCAGAACCATGGACGCGACGCGGTCGGGTTCCTGATGGTAGCGTTCGGCGAAGATGTAGTTGAGCACAGCCGGCGGCAACGCGCCGAACAGGATCAGCATGGCGGCATCCCTCCCCGTAAGGCCCAGCACCAGATTCATCAGCAGCGCCACCAGCACGCCGGCCAGCGGCGATGTCAGCGCACCGACGATGCTGATCTTCCAGTCGGCATGACGGCTGTCGGTGAGGCGTACGCCCAGGGAAAACAGCAGCAGCGGTATCGAAACATCGCCGAGCATCTTGACCCCCAGCCACAGCGGTTGCCACAAAGGAAACTGCAACAGGCTGATCGCGAGGCCTGCCAGCGCTGCGGCAATCACCGGCACCCGCCACAGGTTCGACAACCTGGCGCGATGGTCGAGCAGCCAGGTACCGAGCGAGTAGTGCAGGAAATTCTCGATGAAGAACAGTACCACTGCGGCCGGCAATGCCGCCTCGCCGAAGGCCAGCACCATCAGTGGCAGGCCCATGTTGCCGGAATTCTTGAACATCATCGGCGGCACGAAGGTGTTCGGCGCCACGCCCAGCAGGCGCGCCACCGGCCAGGCCAGCAGCCCGGTGCCGAGCACCACGACGGCGGCACCGATCAGCAACGGCAGATTCTGCGTGATATCGAAGGATTTCGAGGCCAGCGCGGCGAACACCAGCGCCGGAAGGAAAATATCCATGTTGAGCTGATTGGCGAAGGCCATGTCGGGTTTCTTCAAGCGGCCGTAGGCATAACCCACGGCAACAACCGCGTAGATCGGGAAGACGATGCCGGCGATGCGTTCCAGCAGAGCGATCACAAAACGTAGCGCGAGAGGTCTTCGTTCTGCGCCAGTTCGCCGAGCTTGGCGTCGACGTAGGCGCCGTCGATGGCCAGCTTCTCGCCGCCGCGCTTGCCGGCGTCGAAGGAGATTTCCTCGAGCAGTTTTTCCATCACGGTGTAGAGCCGGCGGGCGCCGATGTTCTCGGTTTTTTCGTTCACCTGGAAAGCGATCTCGGCCAGGCGCTTGATGCCGTCGGCAGCGAATTCCAGCGTCACCTCTTCGGTGGCCAGCAAGGCCTGGTACTGCCGCGTCAGGCAGGCGTCGGTCTGGGTGAGTATCCGCTCGAAGTCATCGACCGACAGCGAGTCGAGTTCGACGCGGATCGGGAAGCGACCCTGCAATTCGGGGATCAGGTCGGAGGGCTTGGCCAGGTGGAAGGCGCCGCTGGCGATGAACAGGATGTGGTCGGTCTTGATCATGCCGTACTTGGTCGACACCGTAGTGCCCTCGACCAGCGGCAGCAGGTCCCTCTGCACGCCCTGGCGCGAGACCTCGGCGCCGTGCGCCTCGGCGCGCGAAGCGATCTTGTCTATTTCGTCGAGGAAGACGATGCCGTTCTGCTCGACGTTCTTCAGCGCGTCGGCCTTGACTTCCTCGTCGTTGATCAGGCGCGCGGCCTCTTCGTCGGCCAGGGATTTCAGGGCATCCTGGATTTTCATCTTGCGCTGCCGCTTCTTGCCGCCGCCGATGTTCTGGAACATGCCCTGGATCTGCTGGGTCAGGTCTTCCATGCCCGGCGGCGCGAAAATCTCCATGCTGGCCTGCGGGGCGGCGACTTCGATTTCGATTTCCTTGTCGTCGAGATCGCCTTCGCGCAGCTTCTTGCGAAATTTCTGGCGCGTCCCGCCCGACCCAAACCCGTCCTCGGTCGCCGTCTCGCCGGCGCCAGCGCTCTGCGTCCCTGCGGGAACTCCCCTTGCCGGCGGCAGCAGCACGTCGAGCACACGATCCTCGGCGGCGTCCATGGCGCGATCGCGGACGACGCGCATGGCCTTTTCGCGGGCATCCTTGATCGCCGTCTCGATCAGGTCGCGGATGATGGTGTCCACATCGCGACCGACGTAACCGACCTCGGTGAACTTGGTCGCCTCGATCTTGATGAAGGGCGCGTTGGCCAGCCGCGCCAGGCGCCGCGCGATCTCGGTCTTGCCGACGCCGGTGGGGCCGATCATGAGGATGTTCTTCGGCGTGATCTCGGTGCGCAAGGGCTCCGCGACCTGCATGCGGCGCCAGCGGTTGCGCAGGGCGATGGCCACGGCGCGCTTGGCGCGCGACTGGCCGACGATGTTCTTGTCGAGTTCGGAAACGATTTCCGCGGGAGTCATCGAGGACATTCGGGAAACCTCACTCCAGAGTTTCGATCAGATGATTCTGGTTGGTATAGATGCAAAGATCGCCGGCGATTTCCAGCGACTTCTTGACGATTTCGGCCGGGCCCAGAACGGTGTTCTCCAGCAGCGCGCGCGCCGCGGACTGGGCATAGGCGCCGCCGCTGCCGATGGCGACGATGCCGTATTCCGGTTCGAGCACGTCGCCGTTGCCGGTGATGATCAGCGAATGCTCGCTGTCGGCGACCGAAAGCATGGCCTCCAGGCGGCGCAACATGCGGTCGGTGCGCCAGTCCTTGGCCAGTTCGACCGCGGAACGCAGCAGGTTGCCCTGGTACTGCTCGAGCTTGGCCTCGAAGCGCTCGAACAGCGTGAAGGCGTCCGCCGTGCCGCCGGCGAAGCCGGCCAGGATCTGTTCGTTGTAGAGCCGCCGCACCTTGCGCGCGGTGGCCTTGACCACGATGTTGCCCAGCGTCACCTGGCCGTCGCCGCCCAGTGCCACGCTCTTTCCGCGGCGCACGGAGAGGATGGTGGTGCCGTGATATTGCTCCATGGAAATCCCTGCCGGAAAAATTAGATGGCGCGGGCGCGCAAGGCGGCAACGTCCGTGAAACCGAGCGTCTCCAGATACGCCGCGACCAGCGTGCTCAAACCCACGATTCTCAGCTTCTTGCCGGCAGCATGAAGGCGCGTCAGCACATCCAGCAACAGCCTGGCGCTGCCGGCATCGATGCGCACCAGATTGTGTGCATCGATATCGAATTCGGCGCTGCCGTCCAGCGCTGCTTCCAGCGGCGCAAACTCGGCGGCGCTGGCGCCCAGCATCTGGCCTTTGAGAACGAAGCCGCCGGGCTTCGGTTCATCCGGCTCGATAATCCGCGGCGACGCCGCAGTTCGCGCCGGAAGCGCTTCCCATGAGGGCGGCGAAACCTCGAAGGTAACGGCGTAGTTCACCGCTGCCTCCTCGAAGGCTTCCTGCCGGAATGCCTGCTGATAAAGCTCCAGCAAAAGCAGCCACATCGCTTCGTGCCGGCGTTCGCCCGGCACCAGCTTCGCAGCCAGAATCTGCGCCAGATGTTCGGGGCTGCCGAATATGAATTCCTTCTTCGCCCTTTTCAGGGCGGCCATCGCGCGCATCAACAGCGTGGCGCCGTCGTTGTCGGCATCGACCAGCTTTGCCATGTCCATGCGCACCATGGTGCTGGTGGCCGCCAGTGTCATGGTCTGTTTCAGGACGTCGCCGATGCCGGCATCCAGCACGCCGCTCAATGCAACATGGGCTCGCCCGCCGATGGTCTCGCTGGCCGTGTGCGGGCCTTCGATCGCGGCGCTCCAGGTCGGCGGGGATTTTTCGAAGCGACGCGCAAACGCCAGGGCCAGCGCGTCAAAGGCCGGACGGCGGCCGAGCACCTGCAGCAGTTCGAACAGGCAGCCCCAGGCACGCAGGGCGGCATCGCCGAGGTTTTCACCGCCCTTGATCGCAGCCTCCAACCGGCGCAGAGCATCCAGTTCCTGGCCTGCGGCATACATCGCCACGGCCTCTTCCAGTGCCGGCGGCAGCGGCACGCGCGCCGGCCGCGGCGGCGCTGGCGGTGGGGCGGGGATTTCAGGCGCAGCGGGTTCCTCGGGCCGCGTATCGAACGCACCGGGCACCGTGAAATCGAGGGACATCAGATCATCGTCGTCTTCGTCTGCCACTGATCTTGAGTGCTGTTGCTCTTGTCCTGGGGCTGGGCAGTATAACCCGCCGGCCTGAAGAAGCTGAGCCCGGCTAGCGTCAGCAGGCACAGGCAGCAGACCACGGCGCCCCTTCAGAGAGGCAGCCTCAGGGTCGTACGACGCCCGTCGCCTGCGGCGAGCAACCGGCGCACAGGCCGCGTACGTCGTAGGAGACCTCGTTGAGGCGGAAGCCGCGCGGCAGCCTGGGCGGCGGCGGCGGTTCGGCCTTGAGGCAGAACACCCCGCCGCAGCCGGTGCAGCGGAAATGGATGTGATCGGCATGCCGGCGCTGCGCCCCGGCGGCGGAAAAGCGGAACACGCCGCGCGTATCCACCGCCTTCAGCGCCAGGCCGCAGGCCACCAGCGAATCGAGGATGCGATACAGCGTGACGCGATCCATGACGGTTTCGCCGTCGGCACCGAGCTGCGCCTCCATCTCGCCGTGGCACAGCGGCTGGCGGGCGTCGTGCAGCGCCTGCAGCACGCGCACCCGCCCCCGGGTCACCTTGATGCCGGCGGCACGCAGGAGATCGGCTGGGGCTGACGGAATGCTTGCGCTGGCCATGTGCAAATGAAACCACAGACCCGCCACAAATGCAACAGTGTTGCATTTGTGGCATTGCTGTGATTGAATGGCGTCTCCCGTTTCACGACGCCTGCGCCAACCGCTCCGATGAACCTGCCGCTTCTCACCCAGATCGTCCTCGCCTGCCTGCTCGGCGGCATCCTCAGCCTGGCGGCGGCTGCGCTTGTCCTGTTCGGATTGCCGAAAAAATATTTGTCGTATGCGGTGAGCTTTTCCATCGGCGTGCTGCTGGCGACAGCGCTATTGCATCTGCTGCCGGAAGCCCTGGAGTCGGGGCTCACGCCGCACGAAGCCTTTCCCGTCCTGCTCGGCGGCATTCTTGGATTCTTCGCTCTGGAAAAGTTTGCCATCTGGCGTCACTCCCATGGCACCGAAGACGAGCATGTGAACGGCGAGGAATGTCAGGACCATACCCATGCCCACCATCATGGCCAAGGCGGCGCAGCGATAGGCATCCTGGTTGGCGACGGTTTCCACAACTTCACCGATGGCCTGCTGATCGCTGCAGCCTTCCTAGCAGATCCGGCACTGGGCTGGGCGGCCACATTTGCCGTAGTTGCCCACGAGGTGCCGCAGGAGGCGGGCGACTTCGCCATCCTGCTGGCCGCCGGCTGGCAACGCGGCCGCGCCCTGTTCTGGAACGGCGTGTCCAGCCTCGCCTCGCTTGCTGGCGGAATCATCGGCTACTTCGCGCTGGAGCTTGCGCAGGGCTGGGTGCCCTACATCATCACCGTTGCCGCGGCCAGCTTCACCTACATCGCCATCTCCGACCTGATGCCGCGTCTCAAGCGGGAGCAGAGCGGCGTAGGCTGGCACGGCCTGCTGCTGGCCGGCGGCATCGCCGTCATCGTGTTCGGCGCCGGGCATACGCACTGATTCTTTGTTGAGATGGAGGAAATGCCCATGATCCGCACCGCCCTGTTCGCCGCCGCCGCGGCACTCTCTTTCTCCGCCGCGGCCCAGAAGGCCCATGTCCATGGCGAAGGCAAGCTCGATGTCGCGATAGAGAAGGACACGATCACGCTGAACCTCGAATTGCCGCTCGACGCGGCCGTCGGCTTCGAACGCGCGCCGAAGAACGACAAGGAGAAAGCCGCCCTGGCCTCGATGGAGAAGACTCTAAAGGATGCAGGCTCACTGTGGTTGCCGACCGCAGCCGCAAGCTGCTCGGTGCAGACAGCGGAAGTCGTCATGCCAAAGTTCGACGGCGGCGAGCATGCGGATGCCGACGCCCGCTATGTCTTCCGCTGCGCCAGTCCCGCGGCGCTGAAGTCGATCGAAACCAGCATCTTCAAAAGCTTCAAGCGCCTCTACCGGCTTGAGGCGCAACGCGTGGGGCCGAGCGGCCAGGGCAAGCAGCGGCTGACACCCAAGAGCCCTGTGCTGAACTGGTAAGCTCGGGCTCATGAGTGCGCTCAAGATTACCGATCTGCTCTATCGCTGGCCGCGGCAGGCGACAACCTGCCTCGACATTCCCCGCTTGGAGGCCGCCCAAGGCGAGCGCATTTTCCTGCACGGTCCGAGCGGCAGCGGCAAGAGCACCCTGCTCGGCCTGCTCGGCGGCGTCGCCGTGCCGCAAGCGGGAAGCATCGAACTGCTGGGCCAAAACCTCGCGCAACTCGGCAGCCATGCCCGCGACCAGTTCCGCGCCGACCATATCGGTTTCCTGTTCCAGCAGTTCAACCTGCTGCCCTGGCTATCGGCGCTCGACAATGTGCTGCTGCCGTGCACCTTCTCGGCCCGCCGCAAGCAGCGCGCCGGTCCCGGTCCGCGCAGCGCCGCCGAGAGCCTGCTCTCCCAACTCGACCTCGCTTCCGATCTTTGGCACAAGCCGGCCGCCGAACTCAGCGTCGGCCAGCAACAACGCGTCGCTGCCGCGCGGGCGCTGATCGGCAAGCCGGAAATCCTGATTGCCGATGAACCGACTTCGGCGCTGGACGCCGAACGGCAGCAGATCTTCATCGACCTGCTGCTGCGCGAGGCGGCTGCTGTCGGCGCGACCCTGGTCTTTGTCAGCCACGACCGGCGACTGGCCGCGCACTTCGACCGGACTGTCGCGCTGGACGAGATCAACCGGGCCGGCGCCGGAGCAAGCGCATGAAGGCGGTCCTGCGCCTCGCCGCCCTTTCGGCCTGGAGCCGACGACTGACGCTGGGCCTGACGCTGGTCGCCATCGTGCTGGCCACCACGCTACTGCTGGCGGTGGAGCGGATCCGTGTCGACGCACGGCAGAGCTTCACGCAGTCCGTCTCGGGTGTCGACCTGGTGGTAGGCGCCCGTACCGGCGCCGTGCAACTGATGCTCTACGCCGTGTTCCACTCCGGCTCCGCCAGCAACAACATCGGCTGGAACAGCTACCAGGCCATCGCCGGCCACCCGGCGGTCGACTGGGCGGTGCCGCTGTTGCTGGGTGACTCGCATCGCGGCTACGCGGTGCTCGGCACCAGTCCCGACTATTTCCGCCATTTCCGCTTCGGCGATCACGAGGCATTGCGTTTCACCGCCGGCGGGCCCTTCGCCGGCGTCTTCGAGGCCGTGGTCGGCAGCGAGGTCGCGGCGCGCCTGGGCTATGCCCTCGGCCAGGAAATCACGCTCAGCCACGGCTTCAGCGAGGCCGGCATGAGCGAGCATGGCGACAAGCCCTTCCGCATCGTCGGCATCCTCGCCGCGACCGGAACGCCGGTCGACCGCACCGTGCATGTCGGCCTCGAAGCCATCACCGCGCTGCACCTGGATTGGGTCGGCGGCGCGCCCATGCCGGGTCTCAACATCCCGCCGCAACTGGTTGCCAAGTTCGACCTGCAGCCGAAGGAAATCACCGCCGCGCTGGTCGGCCTCAAGCAGCGCAGCGACGTCTTTCGCATGCAGCGCTTCGTCAACGAATTCCGCGGCGAGCCGCTGCTTGCGGTATTGCCGGGCGTTGCCCTCGACGAGCTGTGGCAGGCGATCGGCATGGTGGAGAACACCCTGCTCGCGATCTCGGCGCTGGTCGTCGTGGTAGGCCTCGCCGGCCTGACGGCGACCCTGCTGGCCGGGCTCAACGAGCGCCGCCGCGAACTGGCGATCCTGCGCGCGCTGGGCGCCGGGCCGCGCGATCTGTTCCTGATGCTGACCGCCGAAGGCCTGCTGGTAACCGCGCTCGGCGCGCTGCTCGGACTGGCGCTGACCAGTCTCGGCAGCAGCCTTGCCGCACCCTGGCTGCTGGAACGCTTCGGCGTCGTGCTCGGCGCCCGGCTGCCGGGATCCGGGGAACTCGAACTGCTCGGGCTGGTCATTACCACCGGGCTGATCGCCAGCCTGATCCCGGGCTGGCGTGCCTGGCGCATGTCGCTCGCCGACGGCCTGACGCCGCGAATCTAGGAACATCCATGCGCAAACTTTTGCTGTTACTTGCTCTCTGCGTGACGCTGCCCTTGCAAGCCGCCGACACCTACAAGGAGATCACCTGGGATGCCCTGGTCCCCACGGACTGGGACCCGACGCAAGATCTCAAGGCCTTGCTCAGCTCGGGCAAGCTGCTGGATTCCGACCCGCGCGCGATGGACGCGCTGGAAAAGATGAAGGTGCTGTGGGACAGCGCGCCGACCGAAGCTTCGCTGGCCGGCATGCGCGTCCGCCTGCCGGGTTTCGCCATTCCACTCGAAGCCAAAGCCGACAAGGTCACCGAGTTCCTCCTGGTGCCCTACTTCGGCGCCTGCATCCATAGCCCGCCACCTCCCGCCAATCAGATCGTTCACGCAATCTCCGCCAAACCGCTGAAAGGCATGCGCAGCATGGATGCGATCTGGGTGCATGGGACCCTGAGCCTGCATCGCGCCGACACGCCATGGGGCAAGGCCGGCTACCGCCTGGCCGTGGACAAGATCGCGCCCTACGAGGAAGCGAAGAAGAAGTAACGCCGTCATCTCCACGGCCGGCTTTGCACAGCCGGCCGGCTGCGCGGGCGCGGAGCAGTGCTCCACGAATTCCCCGCTACGCCCAGCGCCGTCCGCAAGGGATACCGTCTCCGGCCCGGCCGGAGAAATAAATTTCAATCCACCTGCAGCAGCAGGCCCTTGAGGTACTCGCCCTCCGGAAACGCCAGGTCGACCGGATGGTCGGCGGCGCCGTGCAGGTGCTGCACCACGCGCGCCGTGCGCTTGGCGTCCAGTGCCGCGCCGGCGATGATCTTCTGGAACAGTTCGGCGCTGACGCCGCCCGAGCAGGAGTAGCTCATCAGCAAACCTCCGGGCGCCAGCAGTTGCAAG
>Ga0209391_10001173_pt1 | contig 13401 bp, 10 predicted proteins | sample PPLLak3March2015_FD_187246 | JGI IMG/M metagenome (GOLD analysis project Ga0209391, IMG submission 187246) | Freshwater sediment microbial communities from Prairie Pothole Lake near Jamestown, North Dakota, USA - PPLs Lake P7 Core (1) Depth... | ecosystem: Environmental > Aquatic > Freshwater >... | reverse complement strand
CTCCTCGAGCCGGGCCAGCTCACGCCGCGACGCGGCGCCCAGCGCGATGCGGCGGCTCAGCGCGCCCCGCATCGAGCGCACGACGTGCAGGTTGTTGGGCGTGCCGTCGCTGCTGAAGCCGGCGCGGTGGTACTTCCACTCGGGCACCTCGGCCAGCTGCGTGCGCACCAGGTGCGGCAAGGCCAGGTCCTCGAAGAAGACCTGCATGAACTCTTCCTTGCTCAGCGCAAAGACGAAGTCGTCCTCGCCCTCGCCCTGGTCGCTGGCCTGGCCCTTGCCGCCGCCCTGCCCGGCGCCGCCCTTGGGCCGCTCGATGCGGTCGCCGCGGACGAAGTCCTTGTTGCCCGGGTGCACGACTTCGCGCACGCCGCCGGAGCCGTGGCCGAACACCGGCTCGCCGATGTCGCGCCTGGGGATGTGGATGTCCTCGCCGCGTTCGATGTCCCGGATGCCGCGACCGTCGATCGCGCGCTTGACCGCCTCGCGGATCTGCTCCTTGTGGCGGCGCAGGAAGCGCTCGCGGTTGCCGATGGACTTGTTCTTGCCCGCCAGCCGCCGGTCGACGATGTGCTGCATCAATCCCCCGCGCTCAACTGGATTTGCGTACCCGCAGGTACCACTCGCAGAGCAGCCGCACCTGCTTGGGCGTGTAGCCCTTGGCGACCATGCGGGTGACGAAGTCCTCGTGCTTCTTCGCCTCGTCGGCGCTGGCCTTGGCGTTGAAGCTGATCACCGGCAGCAACTCTTCGGTGTTGGAGAACATCTTCTTCTCGATCACCGTGCGCAGCTTCTCGTAGCTCGTCCAGACCGGGTTGTTGCCCTGGTTGTTGGCGCGTGCCCGCAGCACGAAATTGACGATCTCGTTGCGGAAGTCCTTGGGGTTGGCAATGCCCGCGGGCTTCTCGATCTTCTCCAGTTCGGCATTCAGCGCACCGCGATCGAAGACCTCGCCGGTGTCGGTGTCGCGGTACTCGTGGTCCTGGATCCAGTAGTCGGCGTAGGTGACGTAGCGGTCGAAGATGTTCTGGCCATACTCCGAGTAGCTCTCCAGGTAAGCCGTCTGGATCTCCTTGCCGATGAATTCGGCATAACGCGGCGCGAGCAGTTCCTTGATGAAGCCGACGTACTTGTCCTCGGTCTCCTTGGCGAATTGCTCGCGCTCGATCTGCTGCTCGAGTACGTACATCAGGTGCACCGGATTGGCGGCGACCTCGGTGTTGTCGAAGTTGAAGACCTTGCTCAGGATCTTGTAGGCGAAGCGCGTGCTCACGCCGCTCATGCCCTCGTCGACGCCGGCATAGTCGCGGTATTCCTGGTAGCTCTTGGCGCGCGGGTCGGTATCCTTGAGGTTCTCGCCGTCGTAGACCAGCATCTTGCTGTACAGGCTGCTGTTTTCGGGCTCCTTCAGCCGCGTGAGGATGGCGAACTGGCTCATCATCTTCAGCGTGCCCGGCGCACAGGTGGCCTCGGCCAGCGAACTGTTCTTCAGCAGCTTCTCGTAGATGTGGATCTCTTCGCTGACGCGCAGGCAGTACGGCACCTTGACGATGTAGATGCGGTCCAGGAAGGCCTCGTTGTTCTTGTTGTTGCGGAAGGCCTTCCACTCGCTTTCGTTGCTGTGCGCGAGCACGACGCCGTCGAAGGGGATGGCGCCGAAGCCTTCGGTGCCCTTGAAGTTGCCTTCCTGCGTGGCCGTCAGCAGCGGGTGCAGCACCTTGATCGGCGCCTTGAACATCTCGACGAATTCCAGCAGGCCCTGGTTGGCCAGGCACAGGCCGCCGCTGTAGCTGTAGGCGTCGGGGTCGTCCTGGGCGTAGGTCTCGAGCTTGCGGATGTCGACCTTGCCGACCAGGCTGGAGATGTCCTGGTTGTTCTCGTCGCCGGGCTCGGTCTTGCTCACCGCCACCTGCTTGAGGATCGAGGGGTGGCGCTTCACCACCCTGAACCTGCGGATGTCGCCGCCGTACTCCTCCAGCCGCTTCACGGCCCAGGGGCTCAAGATGCGGTTGAGGTAACGGCGCGGGATGCCGTATTCGCTCTCCAGGATCGGCCCGTCCTCGGCGGGGTCGAACAGCCCCAGCGGACTCTCGTTCACCGGGCTGCCCTTGATGGCGTAGAAGGGCACTTCCTGCATCAGCTGCTTGAGCCGCTCGGCGATGCTGCTCTTGCCGCCGCCCACCGGCCCCAGCAGGTACAGGATCTGCTTCTTCTCTTCCAGCCCCTGCGCGGCGTGGCGGAAGTAGCTCACCACCTGCTCGATCGAGTCTTCCATGCCGTAGAACTCGGCGAAGGCCGGGTAGACCTTGATCAGCTTGTTGGCGAACAAACGCGACAGGCGCGGGTCGTTGCGCGTATCGATGGTCTGCGGTTCGCCGATGGCCTTGAGCATGCGCTCGGCGGCGGTGGCGTAGGCCAGCGGATTGCGCTTGCACTCGGCGAGGTAGTCCTCGAGGGACATTTCCTCCTCGCGCGTGCGCTCGTAGCGGGCGGCGAAATGGCTGATCACATCCATGCGGACCTCCGGTGTCCAGACGGAGACGGTGGCGGGACGGCCCTCCACCCTCGCGTCTGGGAAGTTCTGATGGAGTCCCGGCTGTACGGGCCCGGGCTCCATCAGAGCTTTCCGGTCACTGGCGGCGCGTGGTCAGCGACGCTCGATATTTAGCATGGATCATCCGGCGCCGGGCAAGAGGGCGATCACACCCGTCATGACCCGGCAGTTCGTTGCACTCTTCGCGGCCCCGAGCCGCTCAAGACCCTTCGCAAGAGCCGTGCCTCACACCCGGGGGACTGCACGACCCACTGCAGGCCACGAAGGCCTTAACGCGCCGCGACCCGATGCCGACGACACGCGTCCACTCGGAACGGCGCACCGTCATGGAGCGCCATGCCCGCAGAAGGTTCCGCCTCCGATATCGCACCCGATGGGTGCGGCGCGCGGCCGCAGCGCTGCCACACGGCCGCCCGCGGGTACCGGTGCGGGTAGCGGTGCGATGATCGCGCGATGAACCGACACCTGCTGCTGCTCGTCGTCTGCCAGGGACTCTTCCTCACCAACAACGTCACCTTCATTGCCATCAACGGCCTCGTCGGCCTGTCGCTGGCGCCGCTGGGCTGGATGGCCACGCTGCCGGTCACGGGCTACGTGGTCGGCGCGGCGCTGTCGGCCATGCCGGTGGCGCGGCTGCAGGCACGCGTGGGGCGCAAGCGGGCCTTCCAGGTCGGTCTGGTGGTGGCGGCGCTGTCTTCGGCGCTGTGCGCCTTCGCCGTCACCATCGGCAGCTTCTGGCTGCTGGTGGCGGCCACGCTGGTCGCGGGCTTTTACAGCGCCAATGCCGCGCTCTACCGCTTCGCGGGGCCGGAGCTGGTGGGGCCGCAATACAGGGAACGCGCGATCTCGCTGGTGCTGGCCGGCGGCATCGCCGGCGCCTTCATCGGCCCCAACCTGGCCAGCGCCGCGCGGGGCTGGCTGGCGGTGCCGTTCGCCGGCGCCTACCTGGCGCTGGTGGCGGTGGCGCTGCTGTCGCTGGCAGTGCTGTCGTTCATCCGCTTTCCGGTGCACGTGGCGCCGCCGGGCGGCATCACGGGCGGGCGGCCGTTGGTCGAGCTGGCGCGCCAGCCGGTCTTCATCGTCGCCGTGGCGGCCGCGGCGCTGGGTTATGGCGTGATGAACCTGCTCATGGCGGCCACGCCGATCGCCATGCAGCAATGCCGGCACCCGTTCGAGAGCGCTGCGCTGGTGCTGGAGTGGCACGTGCTGGGCATGTTCGTGCCCAGCTTCTTCACCGGCCACCTCATCCGGCGCTTCGGCGCGCTGCCCATCATGGGTGTGGGTGTGCTGCTGAATTTCGCCTGCGTGGCGGTGGCGCTGTCGGGCGTGGACCTGATGCAGTTTCTGGTGGCGCTGTTCGTGCTGGGCGTGGGCTGGAATTTCCTCTACACCGGCGGCACCACGCTGTTCACCCAGGCCTACCGGCACGAGGAGAGGAACAAGGCGCAGGGGGCGATGGACTTCTGCGTCTTCACGACCATGGCGCTGAGCTCGTTCGCTTCGGGCGCGATGATCACCACCCAGGGCTGGACCTGGCTCAACCTGGGCTCGCTGCTGCCTATCACGCTGGTGGGGCTGGCTCTGCTGTGGCTGGCGGTTCAGAAGGCCTCACCGAAGAAGTCTCCTGGTTGACCCGGATATCTCGTTTGTAGATAGCCCGGCGGCTTGCGATTGAATTTCACGGGGCGGGCCGGACGACACTATCTTCGCCGCTTCGGTTCGCGCCGGCAGCCACGGGCTCCGTGGCCTTCGCGCCGGCGCGCTTTCTGGCCCTGTCGTTACCCTCCAGGAGACCTTGCATGTCGATGCGCACACTTGCCCTGACCGCCGTCGCCGCCGCCGCTGCGGTGTCCTACTCCGCCGCGCTGGCGCAGAAGGCGCCGCTGCAGAAGATCGGCAAGGGCGAAGGCCAGGTCGACATCGTGGCCTGGGCCGGTTATATCGAGCGCGGCGCCACCGACAAGAATTTCGACTGGGTGACCGAATTCGAGAAGAAGACCGGCTGCAAGGTGAACGTGAAGACCGCCGGCACCAGCGACGAGATGGTGGCGCTGATGAACGAGGGCGGCTTCGACCTCGTCACCGCCAGCGGCGACGCCAGCACGCGGCTGATCCGCGGCAAGCGCGTGCAGCCGCTGAACGTGAACCTGATCCCGAGCTACAAGAACATCGACCCGCGGCTGCAGAAGGCGCCCTGGCACTACGAGAACGGCCAGCACTACGGCGTGCCCTACCAGTGGGGCTGGAACGTGCTCATGTACAACACCAAGGTCTTCGGCAACCAGCCGCCGACGAGCTGGAAGGTGGTGTTCGAGGAGATGAACCTGCCCGACGGCAAGAGCAACAAGGGCCGCGTGCAGGCCTTCGACGGGCCCATCCACATTGCCGACGCCGCGCTGTACCTGAAGCACAACAACAAGGCGCTGGGCATCACCGATCCCTACGAACTGAACGAGGCCCAGTACAAGGCGGCGCTCGACCTGCTGCGCGGCCAGCGCAAGATCGTCGGCAAGTACTGGCACGACGCCTTCGTGCAGATCGACGACTTCACCAACGAAGGCGTGGTCGCCAGCGGTTCGTGGCAGTTCCAGGCCAACATCCTGAAGAGCAAGAACCAGCCCGTGGCCACCGTGGTGCCGGTCGAGGGCGCCACCGGCTGGGCCGACAGCACGATGCTGCACGCCGAGGCCAAGCACCCCAACTGCGCCTACCTGTGGCTCGAGCATTCGCTGAACGCCAAGCTGCAGGGCGACCTGGCAGCCTGGTTCGGCTCGGTGCCGGCGGTGCCGGCGGCGTGCAAGGGCAACAAGCTGCTCGGCGACGACGGCTGCGCGCGCCAGGGCTACGACAGCTTCGACAAGATCGCCTTCTGGCGCACGCCGGTGACGCAGTGCAAGAGCCAGAACAACGCCTGCGTGCCGTATCACAAGTGGGCCTCCGACTACATCGCCGTCCTCGGCGGCCGTTGACGGCCCACCCCCGTAGCGGCTGACGCCGCTCCCCCTCAAGGGGGCGACGCCAGCGGACCGGCAAAGCCGGATCCGCGGCGTTCACTTGGCTGCCCTGCCGCTCACCCATGACCACCGCCGTCACCCTCGACCACGTCTCCTGCGTCTTCGGCCAGGGCGCGCAGGCCGTGCGCGCCGTCGACAGTGTCGACCTGACGATCGACGCCGGCGAGTTCTTCACGCTGCTCGGGCCTTCGGGGTCGGGCAAGACAACCTGCCTGCGCATGATCGGCGGCTTCACGCTGCCGACCGCAGGGCGGGTGCTGATCGGCGGCGACGACGTGACGCTGCGCCCGCCCTATGCGCGGCCGGTGAACACCGTGTTCCAGGACTACGCGCTGTTCCCGCACATGAGCATCCGCGACAACGTCGCGTATCCGCTGATGGTGCGCAAGGTGGCACGCGCCGAGCGCGAGCGGCGGGCCGAGGAACTGCTGGCGCTGGTGCAACTGCCCGGGGTCGGCGACCGCCGGCCGGCGCAGCTCTCGGGCGGCCAACGCCAGCGCGTGGCGCTGGCGCGTGCGCTGGTCAGCGAGCCGCAGCTGCTGCTGCTCGACGAACCGCTCGGCGCGCTCGACCTCAAGCTGCGCGAGCAGATGCAGAGCGAGTTGAAGGCCTTGCAGCGCCGGCTGGGCATCACCTTCCTCTTCATCACCCACGACCAGCACGAGGCGCTGTCGATGAGCGACCGCATCGGCGTCTTCAACGCCGGTCGCCTGGAACAAGTGGGCACACCGCACCAGGTCTACGACACGCCCGCCACGCACTTCGTGGCCCAGTTCGTCGGCGCTGCCAACGTGCTGGCGGGCGACGCGGCGAGGCGGCTCACCGGCCACGCGCGGGCGATGCTGCGGCCCGAGCGCATCCGTCTCGGCGCACCCGCAGGCGCGCGCGCCAGCGGCACGGTGGCCGAGGCGCAGTATTTCGGCGCCTTCACGCGCGTGAAGGTGGATGTGGCCGGCACCACGCTGCAGGCCGATCTGGCCAGCGGCCCCGGCCACCCGGCACCCGAGCCGGGCCACGCGGCACACTTGCACTGGGACGAGGGCGCGGTTCACGCGCTGCAGCCGGCCTGACGGCATGACCGCACTCGCGCTGCCCGTGCCGCCACCCGCCACGCTTCGCCGGCGCGCTTCCGACCTGCTCTATACCCGCCGCGGCCTGCTGCTGATGGCGCTGCTGGCGCCACCGCTGCTGTGGTTCGGCGTCATCTACCTGGGAAGCCTGTTCGCGCTGCTGGCCAACGCCTTCTTCCGGCTCGACGATTTCACCGGCCAGGTCGTGCGCGAAGTGGGCTTCGGCAACTTCGTCGCCCTGCTGGAGGCGGCCAACCTGGACGCCGCGCGGCGCAGCGTGGCGATGGCCATCGCCGTGACGCTGGCCTGCACGGGCCTGGCCTTGCCTTTGGCCTACTACATGGCGCGCCACGCGCGCGGCACGCAGAAAGCCCTGCTCTATATCGCCGTCATGCTGCCGCTGTGGAGCAGCTACCTCGTGCGACTGTACGCATGGAAGCTGCTGCTGGCCAAGGAAGGCGCGATCAGCTGGGTGGCCGAGCGCCTGCACGCGACCTGGGTGCTCGACGCGGTGCTGTCGGTGCCGCTGATCGGCGGGCCCTCCTTGAGTTTCTCGACCCTGGGCACCTTCATCGTCTTCGTCTACATGTGGCTGCCGTTCATGGTGCTGCCGGTGATGGCGGCCATCGAGCGCATTCCGGCCAGCACGCTGGAAGCCTCGGCCGACCTCGGCGCGCGGCCAGCGCGCACGCTGCGCCACGTCATCCTGCCGCTGGCGCTGCCGGGCATCGCCGCCGGTTCGATCTTCACCTTCAGCCTGACGCTGGGCGACTACATCATCCCGCAGGTCATCGGCGACTCCACGCTCTTCATCGGGCAGGTCGTCTACCGCCAGCAGGGCGTGGCCGGCAACCTGCCGTTCGCCGCGGCGTTCTCGCTGGTGCCCATCGTCGTCATCGGCATCTACCTCTGGCTGGCCAAACGCCAAGGAGCCTTCGATGCGCTCTGAAGCCGGCTTCGGCCTGCGCGCCGCCGCCTGGGGCGTGGTGCTGTTCATGCACGTGCCGATGGCGATGATCGTGCTCTACGCCTTCAGCGCCGAGGACAAGAGTTATGTCTTCCCGCCGCCGGCGCTGACCACGCAGTGGTTCGGCGTCGCCTGGGGCCGCGACGATGTCTGGGCCGCCATCGAGCTGTCGTTCAGCGTCGCCGTCTGGAGCACCGCGATCGCGCTGCTGCTCGGCACGCTGGCGGCCGCAGCGCTGGCGCGGGCGAAGTTCTTCGGCCGCGACGTCATCTCGCTGCTGCTCATCCTGCCGATCGCGCTGCCGGGCATCGTCACCGGCATCGCGCTGCGCTCGGCGTATCACACGCTGGAGATCCCGTTCAGCTTCTGGACCATCGTCATCGGCCACGCCACCTTCTGCGTCGTCGTCGTCTTCAACAACGCGGTGGCACGGCTGCGACGGCTCAGCCCCAACCTCATCGAGGCCAGCATGGACCTCGGCGCCGATGGCTTCCAGACCGTGCGCTACGTCGTGCTGCCGCAGCTCGGCTCGGCGCTGCTGGCCGGCGCGCTGCTGGCGTTCGCGCTGAGTTTCGACGAGGTCATCGTCACCACCTTCACCGCCGGCCAGCAGACCACGCTGCCGATCTGGATGCTGCAGGAGCTGATCCGGCCGCGCCAGCGCCCGGTGACGAATGTCGTTGCCGTGGTGATCGTGGCGCTGACCTTCATTCCCATCGTGCTTGCCTACACCCTGACCCGCTCGGACGAACCCGCCCACCGTTGAGGAGCCCGCCATGACCGACACCCCCTTTGCCACCGACCTGCTGATCGACGGTGCCTTCCAGCGCGGCGACGGCGAGGCCGAACGCGTGCTCAACCCGGCCACCGGCGCGCTGCTGGTGGAGGTGCCCGAAGCGTCGGTCGAGCAGGTGCACAAGGCCGTATCGGCCGCGCACCGCGCCTTTGACGGCTGGAGCGAGACGACGCCGATGGAGCGTTCGCGCCTGCTGTTGAAGCTGGCCGATGCGATCGAGTCGCGCGCCGAGGCATTCGCGCGCCTGGAAAGCCTGAACTGCGGCAAGCCCTATGCACGCGCGCTGGGCGACGAGATCCCGGCCATCGCCGATTGCCTGCGCTATTTCGCCGGCGCCGCACGCTGCCTGGGCGGCACGGCGGCCGGCGAATACCTGGCCGGCCACACCAGCATGATCCGGCGCGATCCGGTGGGCGTGGTGGCCTCGATCGCGCCCTGGAACTACCCGCTGATGATGGCGGCGTGGAAGATCGCCCCGGCGCTGGCCGGCGGCAACACCGTGGTCCTGAAGCCCAGCGAACAGACGCCACTGTCGACGCTGCTGCTCGCGAAGGTGGCGGCCGAGATCCTGCCCAAGGGCGTGCTCAACATCGTCTGCGGCCGTGGCGGCAGCGTCGGCCAGACGCTGGTGGAGCACCTGCTGGTGCGCATGGTGTCGGTCACCGGCGACATCTCCACGGGCAAGAAGATCCTGCAGGCCGCCAGCGGCACCGTGAAGCGCACGCACCTGGAACTGGGTGGCAAGGCACCGGTGATCGTGTTCGACGACGCGGATCTCTCCGCCGTGGTCGAGGGCCTGCGCACCTTCGGCTACTACAACGCCGGCCAGGACTGCACGGCGGCCTGCCGCATCTACGCCGGCGCGAAGATCCACGACAAGCTGGTGGCGGACCTGTCCGGAGCGGTGAAGTCGATCAAGGTGGGCACCCAGGACGAGCCCGACGTGGAGATCGGCCCGCTCATCAGCGACCGCCAGCGCAACCGCGTCGCCAGCTTCGTCGAGCGCGCGCAGATGACCGGCCACATGGAGATCACCGCCGGCGGCAAGCTGCGCGCCGGCAGCGGCTTCTTCTACGAACCCACGGTGATCGCCGGCGCGCGCCAGGACGACGAGATCGTGCGCCGCGAGGTCTTCGGTCCAGTGGTCAGTGTGACGCGATTCTCGGACGCCGAGCAGGCCATCGAATGGGCCAACGACAGCGACTACGGCCTGGCTTCATCGGTGTGGACGCAGGACGTCGGCCGTGCCATGCGCGTGGCGCGCAAGCTGCAGTACGGATGCACCTGGATCAACACCCACTTCATGCTCGTCAACGAAATGCCGCATGGCGGCCTGAAGAGCAGCGGCTACGGCAAGGACATGAGCATGTACGCGCTGGAAGACTACACCGTGCCGCGGCATGTGATGGTCAAGCTTTGAGCGTGGATCCGGCCCTCAGGCGCGCCGCGCCCGCGACTGCTCGCGCGCCACTTCGATGAATTCCAGCGCCGCGGGCTTGAGCGCCAGGCCGCGCCGCCACACCAGGCCGACGTCGACGGTGGGCAGCTCATTGCGCAAGGCGCGCGCGTCGACATGCTGGGCGTCCAGCGTCCACGGCCGGTACAGGAAGTCCGGCAGCACGGCCACGCCGGCACCGGCGCCGACGAGCGAGCGCACCGCCTCCAGCGACGAGGTGCGCAACAGCACGCGCGGCTTGAGCTGGTGGCGGGCCCAGGCGGCGCGCATCAGGTCGTCGATGCGATCGGCTTCCAGCACCACCTGATCGTGCGCCGCGCAGTCGGCCAGCGTCACCTCGTCGGCCAGCGCCAGCGCGTGGTCCGACGCCAGCCAGACGCGGTTCGGGCTGCGCGTCAGCGTCTCGGCGACCAGCGCCTGCGGCTCGGCGAGCACGTTGCTGACCATGATCGCGACGTCGAGCTCGCCGTTGATCAGCAGGTGCTCCAGGAACGGCGGCGTGTCCTCCGTCACCAGCACCTGCACGCCCGGGCAGCTGCGCCGGTAGCGCGACAGCAGCTCGCTGAGGTAGTAGCCCGCCACCAGGCTGGTGACGCCGATGGCGAGCATGCCGCGCGGGCCGAGCCCGGCGTCGGCGCTGTGCAGCCGCGTCGCCTCGGCCACGGCGCCGAGCACCTTGCGCGCGCTGGCCAGGAAGCGGTGCCCCTGCGGCGTCATCAGCATGCCGCGCGAGCTGCGCTCGAACAGGCGCTGGCCGAGGTCGTCCTCCAGCTCCTGCATGCTCTTGGTGAGCGCGCTCTGCGCGATACTGAGCATGCGCGACGCCGCAGCCACCGAGCCGCTCTCGGCGACCGCGATGAAATAGCGGAACTGGCGCAGCGTGATGTGCGACGCCATCGGCGCTCCGCCCCGGTTCAGGCCTCCGCGGCCCCGAGCTTGTCGAGCAGGCCGTTGAGCTCGTCGAGCGAACCGAAGGCGATGGCGATCTCGCCCTGCTCGCCGCGCCGCGTGCGGCGCTTGACGCGGATCTCCACCGCCGCCGTCAGCGCGTCGGCCAGGCGCTCCTCGAGCCGCGTGATGTCGCGCGTCTTGGCCGGCCTGGCGGCGACCGGGCGCGCCGGCGCCGACTGCCGCGCGACGTGCCGTTCGGTGTCGCGCACGCTGAGCTTCCTGGCCACCACCTCGTGCGCCGTCATCACCTGCTCGGCCGCGTCCAGTGCCAGCAGGGCGCGCGCGTGGCCCATGTCCAGGTCGCCGGCCATCAGCATCTGCTGCACCGGCTCGGCCAGCTGCAGCAGGCGCAGCAGGTTGCTCGCCGCGCTGCGGCTGCGGCCCACCGCCTGCGCCGCCTGCTCGTGCGTGAGCCGGAACTCGTTCACCAGCCGCTGCAGGCCCTGCGCCTCCTCCAGCGGATTGAGGTCCTCGCGCTGGATGTTCTCGATCAGCGCCATCACCGCAGCCGCCTCGTCGGCCACCGCCTTCACCAGCACCGGCACCTCGTCGAGCCCGGCCAGCCGGGCGGCGCGGAAGCGGCGTTCGCCGGCGATGATCTCGAAGCCGCCGTCGACCGGCCGCACCAGAATGGGCTGCATCACGCCCTGGCTGCGGATGCTCTCGGCCAGCTCGTACAGCGAGCCCTCGTCCATGCGCGTGCGCGGCTGGTACTTGCCGTGGCGCAGGCGGTCGAGCGGCAGGCTCGTGGGTGCGCCGGCAGGGGCCGGCGGCGCGTCGCTCACCTTGGGACCGAGCAGCGCCTCGAGGCCCAGGCCCAGGCCCTTGGGTTTCTTGGTGACCATGGCGCGATTGTGTCCGAGCCGCCTGCCCCGCGGCAGGGCGCGGCAGCGGGGCGGGCATTCCCTTATGCTCGGCCCTCCGCCCCCGATCCGTTTCGCACCCGAGGCGCCCATGACGTACCAGATCTTCGTCGACGGCCACGAAGGCACCACCGGCCTGCGCATCCATGACTACCTGTCGCGCCGCGCCGACGTCGAAGTGCTGCGCATCGCACCCGAAAAGCGCAAGGACGCTGCGGAACGTGCCCGGCTGCTGAACGCCGCCGACGTCGCCTTCCTGTGCCTGCCCGACGCCGCGGCGCGCGAGGCCGCGGCGCTGGTCACCAACCCGGCCACCTGCCTCATCGACGCGAGCACCGCGCACCGCACCACGCCGGGCTGGGCCTTCGGCCTGCCCGAACTGGCGCCCGGCCAGCGCGACGCCATCCGCGGCAGCAAGCGCATCGCCAACCCGGGCTGCCATGCCAGCGCCTTCATCCTGCTGCTGCGGCCGCTGGTCGACTCCGGCCTGCTGCCGGCCGGCCACGCCGTGAGCGCGACCTCGATCACCGGCTACTCCGGCGGCGGCAAGAAGATGATCGAGCAGTACGAGGCCGGCAGCGAGCCCGCGCTCGCTTCGCCGCGGCCGTATGCGCTGTCGCTGGCGCACAAGCACGTGCCGGAGATGATGGCGCACACCGGGCTGCGCACGGCGCCGATCTTCATGCCGATCGTCGGCCATTTCCACAAGGGCCTGGCGGTGTCGGTGCCGTTGCACCTGGACGCCCTGGGCACCACGCCCGAGGCGGTGCACGCCGTGCTCGCGGCGCGCTACGCCGGCGAGCGCTTCGTGCGCGTCATGCCGTTGCGTGACCCGGCGACGCTGGAAGGCGGCTTCTTCGACGTGCAGGCCTGCAACGACACGAACCGGGTCGACGTCTTCGTCTTTGCCAACGCGTCGCAGGCGATCCTGATGGCGCGGCTGGACAACCTGGGCAAGGGCGCCAGCGGCGCCGCCGTGCAGGCGATGAACGTGCACCTGGGGGTGGACGAAGGCCTGGGGCTGTAGCGCGGGCGGCACTGCCGCCGGCAAGCGCGGACATCGTCACCCCATCGGCCAGGGCGCCATGAGACTGCTGCCCGCGCAGATCGACCCGCGTGACTTCGACGCGCTGCACGACGACGCACCGGCCTGGCGCGGCTGGGTCGAATCGATCGCCGGCGCGCACGGCGCCCGCGTGGTCGGGCAGGAAGCCGAGGGCACGGTGCTGGTCGCTCGGCTCGGCGACGGGCGGGTCCTGAAGCTCTACCCGCCGTTCCTGCGCGACCACTTCGAGTTCGAAGCCGCGATGCTCGACCGGCTGCACGGCCGGCTGTCGGTGCCGACACCCCGGCTGCTGGGCCGCGGCGAGCGCGACGGCTGGCCCTACCTGCTGATGACGCAACTCTCCGGCGAGCCGCTCAGCGCCAGCTGGCCGGTGCTGGCCGAGGCGCAGCGCCTCGAACTGCTGCGCTCGCTGGGCCAGCTGGCCGCCGAGGTCCATGCCTTGCCGGTGCGGGACGTCGCCGATCTGGCGCCGCGCTGGCCGGACTTCATCGCCACGCAGCGCCAGCGTTGCATCGCCAGGCAACAGCGCACCGGCTTGCCGGCGCACTTGCTGGCGCGGCTGCCCGCCTTCATCGCCGGCGAGTTGCCCGCCGGCGAGCCGGTGCTGCTGACCGGCGAGTACACGCCGATGAACCTGTTCACGATCGACGGCAAGCTCGCCGCGATG
>Ga0209391_10001172_pt1 | contig 13406 bp, 13 predicted proteins | sample PPLLak3March2015_FD_187246 | JGI IMG/M metagenome (GOLD analysis project Ga0209391, IMG submission 187246) | Freshwater sediment microbial communities from Prairie Pothole Lake near Jamestown, North Dakota, USA - PPLs Lake P7 Core (1) Depth... | ecosystem: Environmental > Aquatic > Freshwater >... | reverse complement strand
ACTGGCATATGTCGGTGGATGAGATCGCCTATGTGCTCGATGACTGTGATGCAAAAGTCCTCATCGCCCACTCCGATCTTCTCACTGAATCGGTCCTGGCGCTGTGCAATGGCAGGGAGGTCATTGCCGTCGAGACGCCGCCTGAAATTGCCAGTGCCTACGGGATCGACCCCGCCAAGTGCGTGGCGCCCCGTGCGGTGCCCGAATGGTACCAGTGGATCAGCTGCTTTGAACCGTGGGGCGAAGAGCCCCGCGCGATGTCTAACGCGATGTTCTATACCTCCGGTACCAGTGGTATGCCCAAGGGCGTCCTGCGTAAGCCGGTAGCGCCGGAAGTTGCTGCCCGGGCGATGGCGCGTACCGCCGCCGCCTGGGGCCTGAATCAGGGCGCAGTACGTTCCGTGATGACCGGACCACTGTATCACTCCGCGCCGAACGCCTATGGCATGGGGGTGTTACGCAGCGGCGGTTTGCTGGTACTGCAGTCCCGTTTTGAAGCGCTCGACATACTGGCGATGATAGAGCGCTACCGGATTAGCCATCTGCACATGGTGCCCACCATGTTCGTACGCCTGCTCAAGCTGTCGGAGCAGCAGCGGCATTCATTTGATCTGTCGAGCTTGCGTCATGTTGCCCATGGGGCGGCGCCCTGCCCGCAGGACGTCAAGCAGCAGATGATCGCATGGTGGGGGCCAGTGATATACGAGTACTACGCCATGACCGAAACCGGAATTGTCGCCCTGTGCAACAGTGAGGATTGGCTCGAACATCCAGGTACTATAGGTCACGCCGCCGAGGGCATTGAAATTCGCATTGTTGATGAGCAGGGTAATGACTGCCCCACGGGTAGCAGTGGACAAATCTGTGTCTGTTCGGAGACCACCCCCTATGTTGCCTACCACAGGGCCGAGAAAAAGACCGAGGAATTGCGACTGGGTAACTTCATCGCAACGGGCGATGTCGGTCACCTGGACAGGGATGGTTTTCTCTATATCAGCGACCGGATTTCCGACATGGTGATATCCGGCGGCGTAAACATCTATCCGGCGGAGGTCGAACAGGTGCTGGTGGCCATGCCGCAGGTGCGGGACTGCGCCATCTTCGGGGTCCCCGATGAGGAGTTTGGTGAGCGCCTGGTGTCGGTGATTGACAGCGAAAAGTCCCTGACCGGCCAGGCAGTCAGCGACTTCCTGCGCGAGCGGGTGTCGGGCTACAAGATTCCCCGCGAATTTATTTTTTCCGGCAATCTGCCGCGTGAAGACAGCGGCAAAATAAAGAAACGATTACTGCGGGCGGCGTACCTGGCGGGCGAACTGCGCTGATATGGTAACCGGCAGTTATCCCCGCGTGGCGATACTCGGTGCAGCCGCCACGCCGGTAGGTCGTCTCGCACCGCGTTATGGCGCCATGGCCCCCGGCCTCGAGCACGACATACTGGCGGAGGTGGCCGCCGAGGCCATGGCTGTGGCCGGCGTTGCGCCTGCGGCTATCGATGCTGCCATATTCACGCAGAATCCTCCCACCACCCGTCAACTCGGTTTTGGCACCTTCATGATGGCGCAGCTGGGTCTGCAGTGCCGCGGACTTGTTACCGAGGTCGGCCAACTGGGATTGACCGGGGGGGTGGCCTTCGACCTGGCTTGCGCCCAGGTACAACTTGGGCAGGCGGATTACGCCCTGGCCCTTGGCGTAGTGAGGCAGAGCCTCGGGGAAATGAGTACCGCACTGGACTACGGTATCCGGGCGGTCGGGGATGTTAATTTCCAGGCGCCGTTTGCGGTGCCGCCGATCGGCTGGTACGCGTTCGACTGCGCACGCTATATGCATGAGCACGGGGTGAGCAGGGCCCAGGTTGCCGAGGTGGCGGTCAAGAGTCGCCGCCATGCGCTGCACAATGAGCGGGCCCAGTTCCGGGATCCGCTGGATCTGGCTGAGGTGCTCGCCCAGCGGCCGATAGTTGAACCACTGGGGCTGCTTGAAGTACCGGCCCGGGCGGATGGCGCCATCTGCCTGGTCGTGTGCAGCGAGGATAGGGCTCGGGCATCGGGCCGACCCTATGTCACCGTGGCCGGGCGCGGCTTTTTCCACGAGGGTTATCACCAGATCGGTGATGCGCCCCATGACATGACCGCGTTTCCCTCTGCCAGGCAGGCAGTGGACCTGGCACTAGGCGCGGCGGGGGTGGCACTGGCAGATATCGACCTTGCGGAGCTCTATGCCCCCTGCACCATTACCGAGATACTGGTGACAGAGGCCATAGGTATGTTTGCGCGGGGCGCGGGCTGGCGGGCTGCGCGGGACGGCGTAACCAGCGTGGGTGGCAGCAGCCCCGTCAATACCTCGGGGGGCTGCCTGTCGCGAGGTCACCCGCCCCAGATTACCGGCCTGTACGGATTGCTGGAATTGCGCGAGCAACTGCTGGGATCTGCCGGGAAGCGCCAGGTCGCCGGAGCCCGGCTGGGCCTGCACACCTGTGAACTCGGCAACTATAACGCCACGCTGGCCCATGTTCTGGAGGGACCCGGATGAAACTGCCCCTGGTCGAGCTGGGATTGCGGCGGCCGCTGCCGATCGAGGTAACGATGGTGACGCTGCCCTTCTGGGAAGGTCTCAAGAACCAGCAATTCCTGGTGGCCTGTTGCAGTCAGTGTGCGCGCCTCAGTTTTCCACCCAGGCGTATCTGCCCACGCTGTCACGGCCGCGAGTTCGATTGGCGGGAGGTATCCGGTCGCGGTCGCCTCTACTCCGCCACGAAAGTGCACAGCTCGCCATCGATCTACGGGATTCTAAGCCCCATACGCGTGGCGATTGTGGACCTCGAGGAGGGTCTGCGGCTGGTGACTCGCTTATTGCCTGAAGGCAGGGAACCGGCACTGGACAGCCCGGTGCAACTGGTCATAACCCACCATCCGGATGGCTACCACTATGCAGCAAGGTCGGCATCCTGACCTAAGCGTTATGCCCTCGAGTCTTGGCGAAATACTGCGGCCAGCTGGCATTGGCGCTGGCACGCCTGACCGTGGTATTTCTGGGCTTCGCGCTGCTCCGATATGATTGCCGGGCGACTGGAAATTATCACCCTGTTGGTCGTATTGTATCCTCGGAACTGGATTGGACGACTCAGTAGGAAAAAATGCGAGCCGCATTTATCGGGGCTGGAGAGCTCACTATCGGTGGCGGGGCCTCCTTACAGGTTACTGAACATATATAGCTAGCCTGGGCAGCAACCTGCTCATCATCATGCCTTGCTCCGGGACAGGCAACATAGCCCAAGCCATCTCATGAATTCCCAATCAGAAGCGGGTAGCGGTCCGAATCCAGCGGCTGTCCCGGCAGGAGTTTATTGTATACCAGCGGCTGGCTCAGGCCGGGGCGGAGATCGTAGACCACATCGTCGCCGGTATAGCGGATGGTGTAACCGCGCCGCCTGCGATTCTGCAGGACATTGCCGCCTGCGCCGTGTACGGTCATGGCGTGGAACAGGTAGACATCACCGGGCTCCAGGTCCCAGGAGATGATGTCGTAGCTGGCGCGATCCGCCTCGATGTCCGGTATGTCCTCGAACTCGGGATTGCGCTCGTACTGGCTGATCGCTGTCGTCTTGCCGAATGTTTCAGGCTGGAACCACCGGTTCCAGCGGTGCGATCCGCGCACAAACTCCAGCCTGCCGTTCTCCGCGGTGGTTTTATCCAGGGCAATCCACAGCGACAACACCTGCCAGCCGCGGATGGGCCAGTAGGGCTGGTCGTTGTGCCAGCGGGTGCGCTGGCTCATCGCGGCTTCCTTGACAAACAGCTGGTCGTACAGCAGGTTAATTTTGTTGCTGCCGAAAAAAGCCCGGGCGATGGCGGGCAAGGCGGAATCCAGGCAGATCGCCCGGAAAGTGGGGTGGGTTTCCCACAGTCTCAGGTTGCCGTGAAAGCGGCCTTCAGCCGACTCGTAACCGTGGAAGAAGGGCCCGGGCTCGCGGATATCGTCCTCGATGGCGGCTGCCAGTTGCGCCAATTGCTGATGGTTTATCACGCCGCGAAGGGGCACCACCCCGTCTTCATTGTAGGCGTCGATATCGGCCTGGCGTATGGGGTAGCTCATGTGTCATCTCCTGGCGCCTGTTGGCGACAAATTGCGGCAACCTTCTGTGGGACGGATGCGAGTAGCGTCGGTACAACCCGTTTCAGGGCGACTCCACTTCCTCGTCCCCGTCGATTTTTTCCACCAATTCGTTCAGTAATTCGTACAACAGTTCCAGCTTGCCGTAGCCGAACTTCTGGGTGATATATGCGTAGCGGGCCTCATTGATCGGTGAGAGTGCCTTGAACAGTTTGCGCCCCTTGTTGGTGATGGAAACCATGGAGCGGCGCTGGTCGTTGCTGGCGGTTTTGCGGTCTACCAGACCGCGCTTGTGGAGGTTCTGCAGTATGCGCGACAAACTGGGCATCAACAGGGCGCAGCGCTCGGCAATTTCAGTGGCGTCCAGTTCGTCTTCCTCCACCAGCACACGGATAACCCGCCACTGCTGGGGTGAGAGCTCATGCTCCTTCAGCGCCGGGCTGAATTTCTTCATCACCGCTTCCCGCGCCCGCAGCAGGGCCATCGGCAGCGAGCGATCGAACTGCCGCATCGGCAGATCAGACGGTCGGGTCATCGATCACTCCATTGCGCAGCAGGCCGATGCCGGGCGCCTCCACCTCCACCACATCTCCCGGCGCCAGGTACCGCGGTGGGTCAAAGCGGGCCCCGGCGCCCAGTGGTGTGCCGGTGGAAATCAGGTCGCCGGGCTTCAGGATGAAAAACGTGGAGAGGTAACTGATGAGGAAGGCAAAGGGGAACATGAGATTGGCGGTGGTGTCGTGCTGGCGTTGCTCCCCGTTGACGCGGGTAGTCAGCGTCAGTGCGTCGTACCCGGCGAATTCGTCCGCCGTGACCAGCCAGGGACCGATACTGCCGGAGTGGACAAAATTCTTGCCCTGGGTGACGTTGAACTTGGCATGCCGCACCCAGTCGCGCAGGGTGCCCTCGTTCATCAGTGTCAGTCCGGCGATGTGCTCCAGCGCGCGATCCCTGGAGATGCGGTGACCGCTCTTGCCGATGACCAGGACGATCTCCCCTTCGTAATCCAGCTGGCGGGATTCCGGCGGCCGCCATAAGGCTTGATCGTGCCCGGTTAAGGAGTCGATCGTGCGCATGAACAGGCTGGGCCACTGCGGCTCGTCGGAGTTGTCCTGGTACTCACTGTTGCGATTGGCATAGTTGACCCCGATACAGGCGATTTTCTCGGGGGTGGATATGGGGGGCAGGTAGCGGATAGCGGCGAGGTCCATATCCGCGTCGAGGCCGGCAGCGAGATCCATCATCCTGGCGAGCCCGTTGTCCTTCAGCACCTGGTGCAGGTCGCTCCCGCAGCGGGCGCCCAGGTCGATCAGGCCACCGGCGGTGGCCACTCCCCAGGAGGCTTTACCACCCGAACAGAATGTCAGGAAGCGCATGGCGTGTTCTCAACACATGGCTTGTCCAAGAATGATACCCCAAAATAAGATTAACGGGTTAAATAATAGGTGAATATCAGAATTAACGCAAGCTTTCCGATTATCAGCCTATACCTGGCTAAAAGTCGGTATTAAATGCCATTTATTTGTAGAATAAGTGATATATCCTGGATATATTTGACTAAAAGTAATTAACACGTTATGTTTAATTTTTCTTCTGGCAATGGTTGCCAGCTCACTGCGAGGCCAGTATTCCATGTCAAGCTTTGAATCCAACCTGCGCGCTGCAAGGTCGTTCCTGCGACCCTTCAGGGACACTATTACCGGCCACCATATCCATGGTGAACGGGTCGTTCCTGCCGGCAGCAACACCTTTGACAATATAAGCCCGGTGGATAATACCTCCCTGGGTAAAGTGGTGGCGGGCAGCGTTGAGGATGTCAATGCCGCCTGTGAGGCAGCCGAGTCAGCGTTTGCCGACTGGCGCAATATGCCGGGTGCCGCCCGCAAGAAACTGCTCAACCACTTTGCCGACAGGATTGTGGCGCGGGCGGAGGAAATCGCCCTGGTGGAGAGCATGGATTGCGGCCAGCCCATCCGCTTCATGCAACAGGCGGCCGTGCGCGGTGCCGCCAATTTTCGCTTCTTTGCCGACAAGGCGCCGGAAGCCCGCAACGGCCTCGCGCTGCACCAGGATGAGCACACCAACTATACCCTGCGGACCCCGATCGGTCCGGTGGCGGTGATCACGCCCTGGAATACGCCCTTCATGCTGTCCACCTGGAAGATCGCACCGGCGCTGGCGGCGGGCTGTACCGTGGTGCATAAACCCGCGGAACTCAGCCCGCTGACGGCGATGATCCTGGCGGATATCAGCCGGGAGGCGGGGATTCCCCCCGGCGTCTGGAACACCGTCAACGGCTTCGGCGAGGTGGCGGGGAAGGCACTGACCGAACACCCCGCCATCAAGGCCGTGGCGCTGGTGGGCGAGACCGCGACCGGCTCCCATATCATGCGCCAGGGCGCGGCCACCCTGAAGCGGATGCACTTTGAACTCGGCGGCAAAAACCCCGTGCTGGTGTTCGATGACGCGGATTTCGAGCGCGCCCTGGATGCGGTGGTTTTCATGATTTACAGCCTCAATGGCCAGCGCTGCACCTCCAGCAGCCGCCTGCTAATCCACAGCGGCATTCGGGACCGCTTCATCAGCGCCCTGCAAGAACGGGTGAAGGCATTGCGGGTGGGCCATCCGCTGGACCCGGCCACGGAAGTGGGGCCGCTGGTCCACACCGGCCACCTCGACAAAGTCATGAGCTATATGGCCGCGGCCTGGCAGGACGGCGCGACTATCGCCGTTGGCGGTACCCGCCGGGAAGACCTGGGGCCGGGCAATTATATCAGCCCCACACTGTTCACCGGCGCCGATAACAGTATGCGCATCGCCCGGGAGGAAATTTTCGGCCCGGCCCTCACCGCCATCAGTTTTGACACCGAGGAAGAGGGGATACAGCTCGCCAATGACTCCCCCTATGGCCTTGCTGCCTATGCCTGGACCCGGGACACCGGTCGCGCCATGCGCCTGGCCAACCGGTTGGAAACCGGTATGTTGTGGATCAACTCGGAGAACAACCGCAACCTGCCATCGCCCTTCGGCGGCAGCAAGATGAGTGGCATCGGTCGCGACGGCGGCGACTACAGTTTCGATTTCTATATGGAGACCAGGAACGTCTGCATCGCCCATGATACCCACAAGGTGCCTGTGATGGGGTGCCCGGCTGAGGGGCGCCCGGCTGAGGGGTGCCCGGCTGAGGGGCTCCCGGCGGAGGGAAGGCAGGTATGAGCCTTTACTATCTGCAAAAGCTGTTGTACCAGCTGAATCGCGACCCGCGGCTGCAGCAGCAATTTTTCGCTGACAAGGCGTCGGTGCTGGCCGCATACAAGCTGGACGATCAGGAGGTCGAGGCCGTGGAAAAGCCGGACATCGGCATGCTCTATATCCTGGGCGTCAACGGCCAGATCCTCATGCACTATGCCGCCATGTGCGGCTACGCCTGGCCCGAGTACATCCAGGCCATGCGCGACGCCCTCGCGGTCCACGGCAATGTCAGGGCCGGGTTGTATGTCACCACCGATGGCAAGGGGGCAGTATGAGCCTGGTATTTGCGGGGGTGTGTTCCCACGGGCCGGGTATCACCGGCCGCAGGGCGATGGCCGCCAGCGACGATGCAGACAGCCTGTACGCGGCCATGGACGGTATGCGCCAGGCACTGGAAGCCAGCCGCCCGGACGCCCTGGTGGTGATTGCGGCGGAACACTTCGCCAACTTTTTCATGGACAACATGCCCGCCTACTGCATCGGTATGGGTGAGGAATACGAAGGCCCGATCGAGAATCCGCAGTGGCTGGGTATCCAGCGTACTCAGGTACCGGGTGCCCCGGACCTGTCGCGCCGCATCATCGAGCACACCTTGCAGGAGGTCGATGTAGCCTATGCCCAGGAGTGGAAATTCGACCACGGCATCATGGTGCCCCTGCATTTTTTGACGCCGCGCTATGACCTGCCCGTGATTCCCGTCAACATCAACTGCCAGGGCCCGCCCATTACGCCGCTGCACCGGGCCTGGGCCTTTGGCAAGGCCCTGCGCAAGGCCTGCGATGCGGTGCGGGAGCGGATCGCCATCGTCGGTACCGGCGGCATCTCCCACTGGCCCGCCACCCCTGATTCCGGCAAAATCAACGAGCCCTGGGACCGGGATTTCCTGCAGCGCTGGGCCAGTAATGACCGCAGCCGCCTGCTTGCCTATACGGATGAGCAGACCTATTTTGAGGCGGGCCAGGGAGGTTTTGAAATCCGCACGTTTATCGCGGTGTCCGGGGCCACCGAGGGCTGCACCGCCACCGTCCATTACTACCGGCCGATACCCATTTTTGCGGTGGGCTGTACCGTCGGTATCGTGAGCCTGGAGGGCCAGATCTGATGGCGCATTTCATCTACGAGTACTCCGCCAACCTGCCACCCGCCGAACTCGATCTGCAGGGGCTGATGGCGAAAATGCATACTGCGGCGGCGGCCACCGGCATTTTCCCGTTGGCGGGCATGCGCAGCCGCGCCATTTGCTGTGAAGACTATCGTATCGCTGACGGCAATCCGCAGTACGGCTTCGTCAACCTTAGCATGAAGGTCGGGCACGGCCGCGACCCGGACACACGGCTGGCGATGGGCCGCACCCTGTTTGAAATCCTCATCGAGCACCTGCAACCGGTTTTCGTCAGCCGCGGCCTGGCGGTCTCCTTCGAGATGCGCGAGTTGGAAGAACACGTCAAGTTCAACCACAGGAATATCTGAACGAAACGATGCTGACACCACAACAGATCGCCGGGGCGGTTGCTACTTTGCACAACGCGGAGCTGTCCCGCGTGCAGGTCCGCGCCCTGACGCTCTCCTACCCCCAGATGGATCTGGAGGACGCCTATGCGGTGCAGAAAGGCTGGGTGGAACGCAAGCTGGCGGAGGGCCGCAAGGTCGTCGGCTATAAAATTGGCCTGACCTCCCGCGCCATGCAGATGGCGATGAAGATCGACACGCCGGATTACGGCGTGCTGCTGGATGACATGGTTTTTCCCAACGGCGGCACCATTGCCGCGGGCCGGTTTTGCGATCTGCGGGTGGAAGTCGAGTTCGCGTTTGTGCTGAAAAGCGCGCTCTTCGGTGCGAACGTCAGCCTCGAGCAGGTATTGGCCGCTACCGACTATGTTGTGCCCGCGCTGGAGTTGATCGCGGCCCGCAGTTATCGCATCGACCCGGACACGGGCTACACCCGCACAGTGGTTGATACGATTGCCGATAATGCGGCCAACGCGGGTATCATTGTCGGCGATGCCGGGGTGAAGCCGGACGATATCGATTTGCGCTGGGCCGGCGCCATGCTCTTTCTCAATGGCGAGGTCGAGGAAACCGGCCTGGGTGCCGGCGTGATGAATCATCCGGCCCATGGCATTCGCTGGGTGTGCAAGCGCTTCGCGCCCCATGGGATCGGCCTCGAGCCCGGCCAGATTATCCTGTCAGGCTCCTTTACCCGGCCGGTTATCGTCCGGGCAGGTGATCACATCCGGGCCGATTACGGCCGCCTGGGAAACATCGACGTCTTTTTCAATTAACGGGACCTACCATGGAATTACCCCTCAATCGCTTCAGGCTCGCCATGGCCTCCGGGCAGACCCGGTACGGCCTGTGGTTGGGTCTGCCGGACAACACGGCAGCGGAAATCGCGGCAGGCGCGGGTTTCGACTGGCTGCTGATCGATCATGAACACGCCCCGTTTGAGTTGGCCGATATCCTGGCACACCTGCAGGCCATTGCCCCTTATGCGGTGGCGCCCATCGTGCGCCCGGTGGATGACGACCCCTCGCTCCTGAAGAAGCTGCTGGATATCGGCGTGCAAACTTTTCTGGTGCCCATGGTGGAGACGGCGGAGCAGGCCCAGGCCATTGTGCGCGCGCTGCGCTATCCACCCGCAGGGACCAGGGGGCTCGGCACCTCCCTGGCCAGGTCCGCGCTCTGGGGCCAGGTCCCACGCTACCTGCACCGGGCGAATGAAGAAATCTGCCTGCTGGTGCAGGTGGAAACTGTCAGTGCGCTGGCCAACCTCGCGAGCATCCTTGCGGTGGACGGCGTCGACGGCGTGTTTATCGGTCCCTCCGACCTATCCGCGTCCATGGGCCATGTAGGCGACCCGGCTCAGCCGGAGGTGGTCGCCGCGGTCGGTGATGGGCTCAGGGTCATCGCCGCCGCCGGCAAGTTCGCGGGGGTGCTGTGCATTGATCCCGCCCTGGCGGCAAACTACCGCGCCTGTGGGGCCAACTTTATCGGGGTGGGAGTGGATACGCTGATCCTGGCCCAGGGTGCCCGGCGGCTCGCGCAGTCGTTCATCCCGGGCCGGACGCCAACAGACGCGCAGGCCCCTACCGGATACTGATACGGCTCAGGCTCTCACCCGCCAACGGATGGGCAGCGACTTTACGCCCCGCTGGAAGTTCGAGCGCAGGTAGGTCGGCGGCGCGATCGCTTCGATCGATTCAAAGCGCTGTGTGAGCTCCAGGAATATTGCCCGCATCTGGGCCACCGCCAGTTGCGCGCCGAGGCAGAAGTGGGGTCCGTAGCCGAAGCTGAGATGGGGGTTCGGTTCCCGGCCGATATCAAATTTGGTGGGCTGTGAGTAAACCTGCTCATCGTAATTCGCCGACAGGAATGATACGACCACCTTGTCACCGGCCTTGATATTCGCGCCGGCATATTCGATATCCTGCGATGCGGTGCGGCGAAAGTTCATCACCGGTGTCCACCAGCGCAGCATCTCCTCCACCGCACCTGGTAGCTTCGCGGGATCGTCCTGCAGCGCCCGCCACGCCGCCGGGTGCTCCAGCAGGGCGATCATGCCCCCTGGGATGCCGTTGCGTAGTGTCTCGTTGCCCGCCACCGCGAACAGCCAGAACATATTCTCGAATTCCTCCAGCGTTACCCGACCGTCGACGTCGTCCACCTGGGCCAGCAGGGTCGAGACCACGTCATTGCCGGGGCTGCTGCGTTTGTGCTCGGCCAGCAGGTGGGCGTAGCGGTAGAGGTCATCCATTCCGCGGCGCGAGCGGGGGTCCGGCATGCGGCCGCGCTCATCAGGTACCGGTCGCAGCTTGAGGGCCTCGCGCGCCATGGCGCTGCCTTCCTGCTGGTCGAAGGCGCTGGACACCGCGTAATCCGGGTCCTGGTAGCCGATGACCCGGTTGGCCCAGTCGAACATCAGGTAGCGGTCCTGCTGCGGCAGGCCAAAAATGTCTGCAAGGCACAGCAGGGGCATGTCGGCGGCGATGTCCTTGACGAAATCGCACTCGCCCTCGGTCGCCGCGCCGATGACGCCGTCGACGATATGCCGGGCATGGGCGCTGATCTGCTGCTCCAGTTGGGTGATGGCCCTTGAATTGAAGGCGTTGATCAACAGCCGACGCAGGCGGGTGTGCTCGGGGGGATCCATGTTCAGCATCATCTTCTGCACGTAGGCCAGGTCCTCGGCTGTGGCCGGGTCGCGCAGTTGGGTGGCGCCCAGGTGCGAGGAAAACACCTTCGCGTTCTTGAGGACTTGCATGCACTGCGCGTGGCGCAGTACCAGCCAGAAACCGCGGCCGCCGGGCCACTGGGGCAGGGTGTGCTCCTCCACGCGGATAACTGCCGAATGCTTGCGCAGCGCAGCCAGTTCGGCGATGGGGGCACCGCGCTCGTAGCGTAGCGGATCGTACAGGAACTCGAGGGCGGTCTGGTCGTCGGTCATGGTCACAGCTTAGCAGAGAAGTCTGTGCCTTCTAAAGGCCGCAGATGGCTTATCAGCTTTACGGCAAAATATTTTAGATATAAAGTAATGTGTCTGTCGAAGGAGATGTGATCCGTCCCATGTGGAAACCCCCACAGCGCATCAAGTACATCCCGCTGGTCGATACCTGGCCCAGCCGCGAGGAGGCGGCGCGCGCGCGCCTGTTCTCGCCGGTGGAACTGGGCCCGCTGTGGCTGGAGCAGCGCACCTGGGTGCCTGCCATGGTGCCCTGGCGCGCCAGCGATGATGGAGAGGTCACCGAGGATGTGCTGGACTGGTATGGCCGCTTTGCCCGGGGCAGGCCGGGTGCCATCGTGGTGGAGGCCACCGGTATTCGCGACGTCCCCAGCGGGCCCCTGTTGCGCATCGGCGACGATCGCTTCCTGCCGGGCCTGCGGCGACTGGTGGAGCGGGTGCGCGAGGAGAGCGCGGGCCACACCAGGCTGCTGATCCAGATCATCGATTTCCTCGGCATCCGCCGGCGCCCGGAACGGGAAAAATTCCTGCGCCGGTTCCTGCGCATCACGGATCGGCATCGCCAGCTGTTGGGAGCCCCCGCGATGGATGACGAGGCAGTGCGCGAGCAGCTCTGCGCACTCGATGATGATCGTCTGGGCCAGGTGCTGGATGCGCGCGAGTGGGAAGCCCTGACCATGGGTCACCGGGAACGCGTCACCGATACACTCTTGCCCCATATCGCCGAGCTGCCCCGGGTACTGCCGGGCCTGTTCGCTGCTGCGGCCGGCCGGGCCCGCGACGCCGGCTTCGATGGGGTGGAACTGCATTACGCCCATGCCTACACCATGGCGTCATTTCTCTCTGCCACCAATACCCGCGAGGACGGTTACGGCGGCCCCCTGGAGCGGCGCCTGCGCCTGCCGCTGGAGGTGTATGCTGCCGTGCGGCGACAGGTGGGTGAGGATTTCGCCGTGGGCTGCCGCTTCCTCGCGGATGAATGCATCCCTGGCGGGAATGCGCTGGCGGAAGCGACGCAGATCGGCGTCGCGCTGGCAGCGGCTGGGATGGATTTCCTCTCTCTGTCCCGGGGAGGCAAGTTCGATGATGCGAAACAGCCCAAGGTGGGGGAGGCGGCCTACCCCTACACCGGGGTCAGCGGCTACGAGTGCATGCCCGGCTATATCTCGGACGAATTCGGCCCCTACGGGCGCAATATCGAGCCGACAGCCGCCGTGCGCGCGGCGGTGCGCGCGGCCGGGTACGACACCCCGGTGGTGGTGGCCGGTGGTATCCACACCTTCACCCAGGCGGAAACCTTGTTACAGCAGGATCGCGCCGATATTGTCGCCTTCGCCCGCCAGGCCCTGGCGGACCCGGACTGGTTCGAGAAAGTGCGCAGCGGTTGTGGCGCGCAGGTGCGGCTGTGCCAGTACACCAATTACTGCGAGGGACTGGACCAGAAGCACAAGCAGGTCACCTGCAATCTGTGGGATCGTCTGCAGCTGGACGAGCCCGGCGTGCGCAAGAGCCGCGATGGGCGGCGCAGGCTGACGGCCCCCGCATGGCAACGGGATTGAGGTTGTCTGCCAATCCGCCCGGGTTC
>Ga0209391_10001171_pt1 | contig 13413 bp, 13 predicted proteins | sample PPLLak3March2015_FD_187246 | JGI IMG/M metagenome (GOLD analysis project Ga0209391, IMG submission 187246) | Freshwater sediment microbial communities from Prairie Pothole Lake near Jamestown, North Dakota, USA - PPLs Lake P7 Core (1) Depth... | ecosystem: Environmental > Aquatic > Freshwater >... | reverse complement strand
CACCACCAGCCGGTGGCCGCCTGCGCTCGGCGTCGTGTGCGCCACGCCGAGGTAGATGAGGCGCGCCTCTTCGACGCCCGAGATGATCTCGATCGGATGGCCGAGCGACTCGCGGGCGCGATCGAGGAAGGCGCCCTTGCGCCTTGCCTTGCGCAGCGTGTTGGTGCCGACCACGCGCACGCGGTCGGCCTTCATGTCGGAGAGCCGCTGGCCGAAGCGTTCGAGGCACTGCAGGGCGCGGCCGACCGACTCGCGGCTCAGGCGCCCCTGGTCGTCGAGGCCGGCCGCGAGGCGCACCGTCTCGCGCAGGCGGTCGACGATGACGAGCTGGCCGTGCGAGTACCGCGCGACCACCATGTGGAAGCTGTTGGACCCGAGGTCGACCGCGGCGAGGACGTCGGGAAGGGAATCGGGGGACTTGGCCACCCGGCTCAGGCCGAGAACGAGGATCCGCAGCCGCAGGTGGTCGTCGCGTTCGGGTTACGGATCACGAACTGCGCGCCCTCGAGGTCTTCCTTGTAGTCGATCTCGGCGCCGGCGAGGTACTGGAAGCTCATCGGGTCGACCAGCAGCTTGACGCCCTGTGTCACGACGCAGGTGTCGCCGTCTTCCTCGTTCTCGTCGAACGTGAAGCCGTACTGGAAGCCCGAGCACCCGCCGCCCGAGACGAACACGCGCAGCTTGAGGTTCGGGTTGCCTTCCTCGCGGATCAGCTCGCCGACCTTGACGGCGGCGGAGTCGGTGAAGATGAGCGCCGGAGCTTCCGTCGCCACGGCGGCTTCGTTCGCTGGGTTCATCGTGCGGCTCTCCATCAGTGCGCTGGCAAGGGGGCGAATCTTACCATCGCCCGGATGACGGCATGGTGACGTCAGGCAGCCGGCGCGCCGTCGGCCTTCCAGGGGAAGGACTGCTGCACGGGTGAGCGCAGCTTGCTCGAACGCACCTGCACCTCGACCTCGAACGCCTGGAAGCCCTCGGGCAGCGTCACGGCCTGCTCGATCGTCTGGAAATACCGGAACGAGAATGGCAGCTGCGCCTTCGGGCGGCCAAGCAACTCTCCTACCGAGAACCGTGCCGGGCGGTCGCCCTGCATGCCGTGCACGACGATCTGCGCGAGGCCTGCGGCCACGCTCTCGTGGCGCATCGACTGAATGAGCGTCAGCTTGAGCTGGTACTCGCGCGGTTCGGCGCCGGGCAGCACCTCGAAGCGCTGGATGCGCAGGCCCTGGACGCCATCCGCCGGCGAGACGATGCTCTTGTAGAACGCGAGGTCGTCGGTCTGGCGGGAGAGCTGCGACTGCAGTTCGCCGAGCGTCTTCTCGACCTGGCCGTAGGCCTCGCGATCGAGCTTGCGGGCCATCTCGAGCTCCGCGACCCGGGCGTTCAGCCTGGCGTTCTGCCGCTCGAGGCGGTCGGCCTTCGCCGTGAGTTCGCGCCGCTCGAGCGCCACCTGGGCGGCCTGCAGGCCGGCGCTTGCCTGCCCGCGGTTGTAGGCGATGCCGATCAGCAGCGCCACCACGAACACTGCGCCGCCCAGCACCAGCCAGCCGACCAGCGGGCTGCGGCCCACGGACGCGGGGCCCGGGAGTTCCATCGTCAGTCGGCCGCCTGCGCCGCCGGACGCACGGCCACTCGGCGCATCGGGCCGTGCCGCGCCGGGCGCAACACGGCCTCCGACCACCAGTCCGGGCGTGGCGGCGGCCCGTCGGGGAAAGCCTCGCGGCCCAGCTCCTCGAGCGCCCGCGCATACACGTTGCGCTTGAAGTAGATCACCTCGCGGACCGGCGACCAGTAGTCGACCCAGCGCCAGCTGTCGAACTCGGGCTGGGTGGTGAGATCGAAACGCAGGCGATCCTCGCCGCCCAGCATCCGCAACAGGAACCAGCGCTGTTTCTGGCCGATGCACAGCGGCTGCGAGCGGCGCCGCACGTAGCGGCGCGGCAGGCGGTAGCGCAACCACGTGCGGGTGGCGGCCAGCACCTCGACGTCGACCGCCTCGAGACCGACCTCCTCGCGCAGCTCGCGATAGAGCGCCTGCTCGGCGGACTCGTCCTGGCGCACGCCCCCCTGCGGGAACTGCCAGCCGCGACCATCGCTGCGGCCGCCGAGGAATACGTCGCCGGCGTCGCGGATCAGCACGATCCCGACGTTGGCGCGAAATCCCTGGGCGTCGATCAAATCGCTCATGTCTGCGTAAGCTCCGGAACAGCCTGATCTTTTCACATTGCGACGACCGGGTCCAAGCAATCGCCCGGGGCACACGCCTTGTCGCCCGGCGCGGCCACACCGTAGGCTTCGCCAGGCCAAAGGCTTCCGATGCACCCTCGCCCCCCTCTTTTCGTCGCCTTCACCCTGCTCGCGTTCGCCGTCGCCGGCCTTTTCGGGCTGTCGCTGGCCTCGGGCAGCGTACCCCTGCGGGCCGGCGAAGTGTTCGCGGCGCTCAGCTCCGACGCGCCGTCGTTCGCGCGCGACGTGGTGCTCGAGCTGCGCCTGCCGCGCGCGCTGGCCGCGTTCGCCGTGGGTGGCCTGCTGGCGCTCGCCGGCGCGATGCTACAGGTACTCCTCCGCAATCCGCTCGCGGACCCCTACGTGATGGGCGTGTCGGGCGGCGCGTCGGTCGCGGCGCTGCTTGCGATCATGCTCGGCCTGCCCGCCGTGGGCGTGGACGGATTTGCGGCGCTCGGCGCACTCGCGGCATGCCTGCTCGTGTTCGCGCTGGCGCAGGGCCCGGGTGGCTGGACGCCGACGCGCCTGCTGCTCACCGGCATCGTCGTCGCGGCCGGCGCCGGCTCGGTGGTGAGCCTGCTGCTCGCGCTCGGCGACGAGACCCGCCTGCGCGGCATGGTGTTCTGGCTGCTCGGCGACCTGTCGGGCACGCGCCGCTGGCCGTGGCTGCTCGGGCTGCTCGCCGCTGCCACCGTGGCCGGAGTCGTGCTCGGCCGTCACTTGAACGTGCTTGCGCGCGGCGCCGCACAGGCAGCCACGGTCGGCATGGACGTGCGGCGGCTGCAGGCCGTGCTGTTCGTCTGCAGCTCGGTGCTGACCGGCTGTGCGGTGAGTGCCGCCGGCAGCATCGGCTTCGTCGGCCTGGTCACGCCCCATCTCGCCCGGCTCGCACTCGGCAGCGACAACCGCATCGTGCTGCCCGCCGCCGCCTTGCTCGGCGGCGCGTTGCTCATGGCCGCGGACCTCGCGGCGCGCGTCCTGATCGCGCCGCGTCAGCTGCCGGTGGGCGCGCTCACGGCGCTGGTGGGCGTGCCGCTGTTCCTGCTGCTCATGTCGCGCCAGCGGCCGTGACTGCCGGCTGCGGCGGAAACGTGACGACGTGGTCGGTCGCGAGCCGCACGCCGATCAGCTCGCCGATGCGGTGGTCGTGGTGGCTCGGCACCAGCGACAGCACGCGCCGGCCGCTCGGCAGCTCGAGCGTGTAGAGGAACTCCGCGCCGCGGAACACGCGCTCCACGATGCGCGCCTTGAGCGGCGCGACATCGTCGTGCACCACGTCGTCCGGGCGCAGCAGCACGTCCACCTCGCCGCCGCACGCCGTGCTGGCGTGTCCTTCCTGCAACGGCCCGAGCTCGGTCTGCAGCTGCCCGCTGCCGCCGCAGCACGCCGGCAGGAACGACGCCTGGCCGACGAACTCCGCGGCGAAGCGCGACACGGGCCGGTGGTAGAGATCGTACGGCGTGCCCCACTGCTCGAGTCGTCCGTTGCGCAGCAGGCCGACGCGGTCGGCGAGCGCAAACGCGTCCTGCTGGTCGTGCGTCACGACGAGCGCAGTGGCGCGCAACGACTTGAGCAATGCGCGCAGCTCGCCCACCAGGCGCTCGCGCAGCGCGACGTCGAGGCTCGAGAACGGCTCGTCGAGCAGCAGCGTCGCGGGCCGCGGCGCCAACGCCCGCGCCACGGCCACCCGCTGCTGCTGACCGCCCGACAATTGCGCGGGATACGCGTCCGCACAGTCGGCCAGTCCCACCAGCTCCAGCATCTCCCCGGCGCGGGCGCTGCGCTCGGCGCGCGCCAGTTGCCGCAGGCCGAACTCCACATTGCCGCGCGCAGTCAGGTGCGGGAACAGCGCGTGATCCTGGAACACGAGGCCGATGCCGCGCTCATGCGGCGGCACGTGCACTCCGGCACCGCTGAGCACGCTCCCCTGCGACAGGATCGCGCCGGCGTCGAGCGTCTCGAGCCCGGCGATGCAGCGCAGGGCCGTGGTCTTGCCGCAGCCGCTCGGGCCCAGCAGGCAGCCGATCTCGCCTTCCTCGAGCCCGAAGCTCACCCCGTCGAGCGCGCGCCGCTCGCCGAAGCGACGGGCGGCATCGCGTAGTTCAAGCCACATGGGTCACGCGCCTTGCGAGCAGCACCACGGGCAGCACCCCCGCGGCGACGATGAGTACGGAAGGAAGCGCCGCACGCTCCCACTCACCCTCGGCGGCCATCTCGAACACCCGCACGGCGAGCGTCTCGAAACCGAACGGGCGAGTCATCAGGGTGATCGGCAGTTCCTTCATGAGATCCACGAACACGAGCACGGCGGCAGCCAGCAGGCTGCCGCGCAGCAGCGGCAAGTGCAACCTGCGCAGCCGTGCGGTGCCGCGCGCGCCGAGCAGCATCGCCGCCTCGTCGAGATTGCGGTGGATGCGCTCGAGGCCGCTCTCGACCGGCCCGGTGCCCACGGCCAGGAAGCGCGCCAGGTAGGCCACGAACATCGTGAGCAGCGTGCCCTGCAGGAACACCTGCGGCGCCGTCGCGCCATACGCAAGGTCGAGGCGATCCTGCAACCACGCATTGAGTGCCGCCACCGGAGCGAACAGCCCGACTGCCAGCACGGTGCCCGGGATCGCGTAACCGACCGTGGCGAGGCGGCCGAGGCCGAGCAACCACGCACGCCGCTCCATGCGCAGCGCGTACCCGTGCGCCAGCGCCGCCACGACCACGACGAGCGCGCCCGATGCGGCGAGCGCCACGCTGCGGCCTGCGAACGCCCAGTAACGGGCGTCGAGATCCGTCGCAGCGTGCTTCACTGCCCAGGCCAGCAGCTGCGACATCGGCAGCACGAACGCGATGGCGAGCACCAGGGCGGCGATCGCGGTGGCTGCGAACGCGCGCGCGCCGGTCAGCTGCTGCCGCTGCAACGCTCCGCTTGGCCGCTGTCCCGCAAAGCTGCGGCCGCCGCGCAGGCGTCGCTCGATCCATACGCCCGCGAGCGCCAGCAACGCGAGCACCGCGGCCATCTGCAGCGCGGCCGCGATCGAGAACATGCCGTACCAAGCGCGGTAGATCGCCGTCGTGAACGTGTCGACGTTCAGCGCGGCGACCACGCCGAAGTCGGCGAGCGTTTCCATGCAGACGAGCCCGACGCCCGCGGCGATCGCAGGCCGCGCCAGCGGCAGGAGCGCGCGACGAAAGGCTGCGCGCCGGTCGAGGCCCAGCGTCTGCGCCGCCTCGAGCGTGCGGGCGCCGGCCGTCTCGAACGCCACTCGGGCGAGCATGTACACGTACGGATAGAGGCACAGCGACAGCACCAGCACCGCGCCGCCGAGCGAACGGATCGGCGGCATGCGCAAGCCGGGACCGACGACTTCACGCAACCACGATTGCAATGGCCCGGCAAAATCGAGCGCGCCCGCAAACACCACCGCCAGCACGTAACCCGGCACCGCGAGCGGCAGCAGCAGCGCCCAGGCGAAGATTCCGCGCCCTGGAAAGTCGTGGCCGGCGACCAGCCAGGCGAGCCCGGTGCCGAGCACCGCGGTGCAGAGTGCGACGCACACAAGCAGCAGCACGGTGTTGCCCGCAACGCGCGGCAGCACGTGCTGCAACTGGTGCTGCCACACTTCGCCTGCCGGCACTGCCCACGCCGCCGCGGCAGACAGCAACGGCAGCATCGCCGGCACGGCGAGCAGCGCCACCGCTGCGACGGCAGCGACGCGCTGCGGCACCAGCCTCATGCGTCACTCATGCTTCAACGGTAACCGGCCCGATCCATCAGCCGCACGGCGGCGGGCTGCAGCCGGCCGGCCTCCGCCACGTTGATCGGGCTCGCCTTGAACTTGCCCCACGACGCGACGATCGGGTCGATGGCCGCCGCCGGGTTGGCCGGGAACTCCATGTTCACCGCCGCGAAGTGCGCCTGCGCCGTGCCGGACGAGAGCCACTCGAGGAAGCGCGTGGCCGCGGCGGCGTTGCGAGAGTGCCGGGTGACGCCCGCACCCGAGATGTTCACGTGCGTGCCGCCCGCGCCCTGGTTGGCCCAGAACACCTGCACCGGGAAGTCCGGGCGCTCCTTGACGATGCGTCCGTAGTAGTAGGTGTTGACGATGCCGACGTCGCACTGGCCGGCGGCAATCGCCTCGAGCAGCTGCGTGTCGTTGGCGAACACGTCGGTAGCCAGGTTCGCGACCCAGCCGCGCACGATCTGCTCGACCTTTTGCTCGCCCTGCGCCGCGATCATCGTGGCGACCAGCGACTGGTTGTAGACCTTCTTCGACGTGCGCAGGCAGAGCTTGCCCTTCCACGCCGGCGCCGCGAGCGCCTCGTAGGTGCTGAGCCGCTTCGCGTCGACTCGCGCCGGGCTGTAAACGATGGTGCGCGCGCGCTGTGAGAAGCCGAACCAGCGGTTCTGCGGATCACGCAGGTGCGAGGGAATGTTGCGCGAGAGCACTTGCGACTGCACGGGGCGCAGCAGCCCGCGCTGCGCGGCATTCCACAGCTCGCCGGCATCCACGGTCATGAGGATGTCCGCCGGGCTGTTGCGGCCCTCGGCGGCGAGCCGCTCGATCAGCACGGCTGCATCGCCCGTCGTGAACTTGACCTCGACGCCGGTCTCCCGCGTGTACGCGTCGAAGATCGGCTTGATCAGCTGCTCGTTACGGGCCGAGTAGACGACCAGCGTCTCGGCAGCAACGGTGCTGGCCGCGAGCTGGATACCGGCAGCAAGACCGAACAGAGCGAAAGCGCGAGCGAAGGCGGTCCGGATCATGAAGATGGGCTCATCAGTTATTGCGAATGATTCTCATTGTATTGAATTGGCCGCATATTAGAAACGGCCGGCCGACGCCGCGCTCACGCCGGCTGGATCTCATAGCGGTCGCCGCCCGCCTGCTTGGCCCGGTGCAGGGCGGCGATCGCGTCGGCAATCAATTGATCCGCAAGGATTTTCCGATCCTGTCCCGGCTGCGGACGGCACCCGGCAATACCAATCGACAGTCGCAGGTCGCGCCGCTCGCCACCCCCCATCTCGACGGGACCGCTGCGAACCGCGGCCAGGATCCGCTCTGCCAGCGGCGCCGCGAGCACAGCCTCCGTCGCCGGCAGGATCACCACGAACGAATCGCTGCCGGCCCGGGCCGCCGCATCACTCGCGCGCACCTGCGACTCAATGCGCGCCGCGAGTTCCTGCAGCGCCCGATCGCCCGCACCGTAACCCAGTTCGTCGTTGAGCGCCTGCAGCCGATCGACGTCTGCCACGAGGCAGGTGACGCTGCTCCGCTCCCGCTGTGCGCGGGCGAGTTCCTCGCGCAGCCGCGCCTGGAGGTAGCGCGGCGAATTCCAGCCGGTGAGCGGGTCCACCAGCCCTCCACGCAGGACGCGCGCCCGGTCCAGGTGACGATCGAGGCCCGCGACGATGACATCGGCCGCGTGATCGAGCAGCGCGGCATCGAGGCCGGCGAAGGGCGCCGCCTCCGCCGTCGCCGCCATGTAGAGCCCGATCACCTGGCCGACGCGACACAACGGCAGGATCGCGACGAATCGCAGTCCGGCCGCGCTGGGAAACAGCAGCGCGTGATCCGCCAAGTGGTATTCGCCGCGCCACGCGGTGCGCATCGCGAGCAACTGCGGCGCGAGACCGGCGAGGCTCGGCACGAAGTTCACTCCTGGCATCGCACCGGGGGTGTCGCGGTTACCGAGCACCAGCGGGCGCATTTCGTGCGTCGCGTCGGCGAGCAGCAGGGCCGCGCTCGCACCGTCGGGCGTCGTCACGACGCGCTCCAGCCATTGATCGAGCGACTCGGCCTGCAGCAGGCCCCTCTCCCACGCCAGCAGCAGTTCCACCGGCTCGCCCATGTGGCCACCCTCCCTCAGAACGGTCCGGTCGCTCAAGCCGCGGTTTCGCGTGCCGCCTTGCGCACCTGCAGGTATTCCTGCCCGCGCCGCATCATCTCGGTGAAGGCCTGCGGGTCGTGCTCGCGCACGGCGCGGTGCAGCCGCTCGACGGCGAGACTCAGGGCCTGCAGCGAATCCTCGCCGTAGTCGTTCAGGCTCTGGATCTCGTAGTAGAGTTCCGGGCTCTCGCCGGCCACCCGCGTGGCGACGTCGAGCTGCGCGTCGAACGTCGTGCTCGACATGCGCGCGAGGCGAGGCGCGGCCTCGCCGCTCTCCGCCAGCGCAGTGAAAAACGCGATGTTGAGCGCGTGCGACAGGCCGAGCACGAACGCGATCAGCCGATCGTGCTCGTCGAGGCTCATCACGACCAGGTCGGCCATGGTCGAGGCAAACAGGCTGCGCGCCTCCTCGAGCGCCTCGGGCACGCCCAAATCGATGAAGATCACGTGGCGCCCGGAGAGCAGCTCGGTGTCGGGCCCGAACATCGGATGCACCGAAGTGACGCGCACGCCCGCGTCGCGCAGCGCCGCGAGCCCGGCCCTGAGCGGCGTCTTGAGCGAACCGATGTCGAACACCACGCCCTGCGGCCGGCGCGCCGCGAGCGCCGCGAGGATCTGCCCGGAAATCTTGAGCGGCGCAGCCACCACGACCAGGTCTTCGTCGAGCGGATCGGCCTGCCAGTCGGCACGCCACTCGTAGCCGGCCAGTTCGCCCGCCGGGTCGGCGATCACGACGCGGAAACCCTGCGACGCGAGGAAATCGGCCATCCAGCGGCCCATCTTGCCGCGGCCGCCGATCACGAGCGCGCTGCGGCCCGAGCCGCGCCCCTGCGCCGAGACGCGCGAACGTTCCTGGGTGGTGAGCGAGCCGCGGATCAGCGACTGCAGGATCGACTCGGCGAGCGCCGGCGACACGCCGAGCGCCTCGGCGTCGCGCCGCGCCTTGAGCAGCACCTCGCGTTCGCGGCGGAAGTCGCGCGTGGACTGGCCGGTGGAGCGCTTCACGGCCGCGATGTCGGTGCTGATCGCCTGCCGTTCGGCGACCAGTTCGAGCAGTTGACGGTCGAGGACGTCGAGGCGTGCGCGCAATTCGTCGAGCGATTTCATGCAGGGTCTGGGCAAGGCCTCGATGCAGGTCTTTTACCGGACTGCCCGCTCCGGCCGCAAGCGAACTGATGCCAAGCGATGCGCGGGTCACGCTGGGGCATAATCCTGAGCCCCTGCTGGTCACACCCGGGCCGCCGCGATGCTGAGCAAAGGTTTCCTGCCCTCCACCCTCCCCGACGACCCGATGCTGCTTTTCGAGGAGTGGTTCACCGGCGCCCGCAAGGCCAAGGCCCAGCCCAACCCCGACGCGATGTCGGTCGCCACGGCGACGCCCGACGGGCGGCCGTCGGTGCGGGTGGTGCTGTGCAAGCACCTGATCGTGGATCCGGGCTACATCGTGTTCTTCACCAACTACCACAGCCGCAAGGGCAGCGAACTGGACGCCAACCCGCACGCCGCGGCGGTGTTCCACTGGGACGCGTTCGGGCGGCAGGTGCGCCTCGAGGGACGCATCGTGAAGTCACCGGCCCCCGAGAGCGACGCGTATTTCACGAGCCGCGCGCTCGACAGCCGCATCGGTGCCTGGGCCAGCCTGCAGAGCCAGCCGCTCGACTCGCGCAGGACGCTGCTGAAGCGGGTGGCGGCGGAGGCGGCGCGTTTCGGCACCCACGTGCCGCGTCCTCCGCACTGGGGCGGCTACCGCCTGTGGCCGGAGACCGTCGAGTTGTGGATCGAGGGTCCGTTCCGCGTGCACGACCGCGCGCGCTGGACCCGCACGGTCGAGCCGCAGGGTGATGGCTGCACTGCGGGGCCGTGGTCCGCCACCCGCCTCTTTCCGTGAGCGCGTGGCCGAGCGCACCTTCTTCGGCACCCTGCGCGTCGCGATCCTGCTCGCGGTGCTCGCCTTCGTCGCGCTCGGCGCGTGGCTCGATCGCCACCGCAGCACCGACTGGGACACGCCGCTGCGTGTGACCGTGTATCCGATCGCGGCGGGCGACGCAGCAGCGCTGCGCAGCCACGTCACCGCGCTCACGGCGGACGATTTCAGCGCCGTCGCGACGTTCTTCGCGGATGAAGCCAGTCGCTACGATCTCGCGCTGGACGAACCGGTGCGCGTGCGCGTCTCGCACGCCGCCGCGACGCAGCCGCCGCTGCCACCCCCTGATCCAGGCTTTATCAACGTTGCCACGTGGAGCCTGCGCTTCCGTTATTGGGCGTGGCGCGTCGCCATGGACGACCCATTGCCCACGCCGGACGTGCAGGTGTTCGCGCTGTATCACGCCGGTGACGGTGCACGAGCCTTGCCGGACTCGCTCGGGCTCAGCAAGGGACTGATGGCCCTCACCCACCTGTACGTCGATCGCGGCGCGCACGGCAGCAACCAGGTCGTGGTGGCGCACGAGCTGCTGCATACGCTCGGCGCCACCGACAAGTACGACCGCGCGACCGGCCGGCCCGTGGCGCCGGACGGCCTCGGCGATCCGGAACAGTCGCCGATCTTCCCGCAGCGTTACGGCGAGATCATGGCCGGGCGCATCGCCACGAGCTCCGCCGAGGCGGTCATTCCCGACAGCCTGGCGCAGATGCTCGTCGGTCCGGCGACGGCGCGTGAGATCGGGTGGGTGCCATGAGCGCGCGCGATGCCACCGCGGTGCTCGAATGCCACCGCCTCACGGTGTGCGTGCCGGGCCGCGAACTGGTGCGTGAGTTCGACGCCGAGATCCGTCCCGGTCGCGTGCTCGCCGTCCTCGGACGCAACGGCGCGGGCAAGAGTTCGCTGTTGCACGTGCTGGCCGGACTCACGGCGCCGACTGCGGGCGAGGTGCGGCTGGCGGCACGCCCGCTCGCCGCGTGGCCGCGCCGGGAACTCGCCTGTCAGCTCGGGCTGCTGCTGCAGGCGAGCGAGGATCCGTTTCCCGGCACCGCGCTCGACACGGCGCTGGTCGGGCGCCATCCGCACATCGAGTTCTGGCAGTGGGAAAGCGATGCGGACCGTGCCGTGGCCCGGGACTGCCTGGCGGCGATGGACCTCGCGACCCTCGAGGCGCGCGACGTCGGCACGCTCTCGGGTGGCGAACGCCGGCGCCTCGCCATCGCGACGGTGCTGGCACAGGATCCGCAGGTCTTCCTGCTCGACGAACCGATCCAGCAGCTCGATCCCCAGCACCAGTTCGCGGTGTTGCGCCGCTTCCGAGCCCTCGCGGACGGCGGCCGCACCGTGGTGCTGAGCCTGCACGACCCGGGATTGGCCGCTCGCTTCGCCGACGAAGTGCTGCTGTTGTTCGGCGACGGCCGCTGGCAGCACGGGCCGGTGACCGAGGCGTTGCACGGGGGCGCGATCAGCGAGCTCTACGGCATCGCGGTGCAGGAACTCCGCTGGCCGGGCGGCCGCACCTTCGTGCCCGCCTGAATCCCGGGTAATCTGCGGTATACCCGCACCTACGTGCCGCCCGAGGACTCCGCGTGACCGCTTCGACCCAGGCCATGACGTCAACTTCGTTGATCGCCGAGCTCGAGCGCATCCTTGGCGCCGAGCGGGTGCTCACCACGGACGCTGATCGCCGCTTCTACTCCCAGGACATCGCCGGACCGCGCGAGCACGTCGCGGCCTGCGTGGCGCAACCCCGGACGGTCGAGGAACTGGCCGCAACGGTCGCGGTCGCCGCGGCTGCCGGGCACGCCATCGTGCCGCGCGGCGGCGGCACCTCGTACACCGGCGGGTACGTCCCGCCGAGCAATGCCTGCGTCCTGATCGACACGCGCAGCCTCGCGCGCGTCGTCGAGATCAACACGTCCGACATGTACGTGACCGTCGAAGTGGGTTGCACCTGGCAGGCGCTGCTGGCCGCGCTCGAGCCGCACGGCGTGCGCACGCCATTCTGGGGCCCGCTGTCCGGCGCCACGGCCACGGTAGGCGGCAGCCTGTCGCAGAACGCCATCCTGTGGGGCTCGGCGCGCTACGGGGTGTCGGCCGAATCAGTGCTCGCGCTCGAGGTGGTCCTGGCCGACGGCTCGATCCTGCGCACCGGTGCCGCCGCAAGTGCCGCCGCACGGCCGTTCTTCCGCTACTACGGTCCCGACCTCACCGGACTGTTCCTAGGCGACACGGGCGCGCTCGGCATCAAGGCGCGAGCCACGCTGCGATTGATCCGCCGGCCGGCGTGGGTCGAGACCAGTTCGTTCGGCTTTCAGACGCACGAGCAGATGGCCGGCGCGATGACCGGGATCGCACGCGAAGGGCTCGTGTCGGAGTGCTTCGCGATGGACCCCGTGCTCACCGCGCAGCGCATGAAGCGCGCCGGACTCGCGCAGGACCTGAAAGCCGTGACGGGCGTCATCACCTCGGCGCGCGGCCTGGCGTCCGGCCTCAAGGAGGCGGCCAAGGTCGCGCTCGCAGGACGCAACTTCCTCGACGAAGCACCCTACTCCATGCACGTCGGCACCGAAGGGCGCACGCAGGCGTCAGTGACGGAAGCGCTCGCGGAAGTGCGGCGCATCGTGGCGGCGCACGGCGGCCACGAGGTCGAGAACACGGTGCCCAAGGTGCTGCGCGGCATGCCGTTCGTGCCGATGTCGAGCGCGATCGGCCCGTCGGGCGAACGCTGGTTGCCGGTCCACGCGCTGGTGCCGCTGTCGGACGCGGCGGCGACGTGGTCGGCCGTGCGGGCGCTGTTCGACTCGCGACGCGCGGAAATCGACCGTTTCGGCCTGCAGATCGGCGTGCTCACGGCGATCGTTGGTTCGAACGCGTTCGTGCTGGAGCCGGTGTTCTACTGGCCGGCGCCGCGCACGCTCTACTACGAGCGGGTGCTCGACGAATCGACGCTGGCCAAGTTCGAGGATTTCGCGCCGAGCCCGGAGGCCGAGGCGCTGGTGTTCGCACTGCGCGGCCAGCTGACGCAGCTGTTCATGGAGCGCGGCGCCGCCCACCTGCAGATCGGGCGCACGTATCGCTACCGCGAAGGGCTGCGGCCCGAGCCGCTGCGGTTGCTCGAGGCAATCAAGCGCGCAGTCGACCCGAACGGCATGGTGAACCCGGGCTCGCTCGGCCTCAGCTGAACGGCCGGCGCGTCAGCTGCGGATAGCCGCGAGCACCGTGTCGTGCAGCCGGCCGTTGGTGGCAAGCACCGAGGTGCTCGCGAGCGTGAGCGGCCGGCCCTCGAGGTCGGTGAAGCGGCCGCCCGCTGCTTCGACGATCACCGCACAGGCCGCGATGTCGAGGATGTTCACGTCCGACTCGACGACCGCGTCGATCTTGCCG
>Ga0209391_10001170_pt1 | contig 13417 bp, 8 predicted proteins | sample PPLLak3March2015_FD_187246 | JGI IMG/M metagenome (GOLD analysis project Ga0209391, IMG submission 187246) | Freshwater sediment microbial communities from Prairie Pothole Lake near Jamestown, North Dakota, USA - PPLs Lake P7 Core (1) Depth... | ecosystem: Environmental > Aquatic > Freshwater >... | reverse complement strand
CGGATCGGCTTCGCCAGTATTGGCAGAGCCGCATCCAGTTCAGCGATCAGACGCGCCAGTTTTGGCTGCATGGGGCCGCTTTTCCTGTCAGCGCTTCACATACCGGTAACGTTCGCTCATGCGCTGCAGGCAGGCATCGAAGGTGCGGCTGATCTGGGTGGTGTTGCGGATGCGCTCGATCTTGGGCCAGGTCGCGCGGCGGCCTTCCAGCATCATCGCCTCCATCTGTTTCGGACCCAGGTTGTTGAACATCCGCGCGATGCCGAGCAGGTTGCGCTCGGGATGGATGGTGATGTCGCCGCTGTAGGTCTGGCGGGCCATGGCGTGCGCTTTCTTGATGATGGAACCCAGGCCGGGAATCTCGAAATGCTGCTGGACCAGTTCCAGCAGGTGTTCGAGCTGCACCATGGGCGCCTTGATCACGACGTCCTGGAGGAAAGGAATCAGCCCGGTCTCCTCGATGCCCTCGTTCAGGAACGGCACGACGTAGGGGTTGGTCTGGCTGACGATGTAATGGTTGACGTTGTGCAGCCGGCCGACCCGGTCCTTGGGGATGTCTTCGTGCACGGAACCGTCGATCCAGCGGTTCTGCGGCATGTAAGCCACGGATTTCCCCTCGAAATTCTTCGCTCTCAGCTGCACCGGCGGAAAGATGCCGGGAATGGCCGCCGAGGCCAGCGCGGCGCGCCGGACCAGCACGTTGGGCGCCGTCAGGTAGTTGAGCAGCCGCGGAAACTGGTGCGAATCCGCCGGCGACACGGTGATGTTCAGGATTCGGTTGGTGTGCTGGTACGCCTCCAGGAAGGTCATGTCCGGCATGTTCTGGTCGATGCAGCGCTGTAGCACTTTCTGATCCAGCAGGCCCTTATTGGACCCTAGGTCGGTCAGCCGGACCAGCCGCGCCCATTCGAAGCGCCACTCGCCGCCGCCGATCAGCCGCTCCCATTCCTGGTCCGTGTGCGTGGCCAGGATGCCCGCCACGATGGAACCGGCGCTGGAACCCGTGAGCACGCGGGGCAGGATGCCCTGGGCCTCCAGCTCGCGGACCACGCCGATGTGGAAGAGCCCCAGCGAGGCGCCGCCGCTGAGCAGCAATGCCGAGCGGCCGAAGCTGCGTGCGGTGCGCTTGAGAAAGATGCGTTTGCGCATGGGCGGCAGGGCTTCGACTTCGGTGTCGCACAGCAGGTTGAGGGCGGCGCAGACTTCGTCGATGTAATCCGTGACCAGTTTCTTGGTGCCCCCCCGGGCGCGCTGGTAGAGCGCGGGGTTCGCCATGTTGCCGAGGTTGCCGTGCAGCTCCTCGCGCAGGCGGAAGATCATCCGGTCGATGTCCTTGCGCCGGCGCAGCGAACGCAGCAACTTGACGCGCGCGGCCAGCAGTCGGTAGTCGTAGTCTTCCGATTCCGGCTCTTCGCGCCACCGGTCCAGGCCCTCGAGCCGGTCCAGCTCGCTGGCCGCGCTCAGCCACTCTGCGTAGCTGGTGGCCTCGGCCATGGCCAGCTCGTATTTTTTTGCCATGGTGCTCATTGCATCAGCCTACCATCGGAAATGTGCGCTTGCCTTGCCTGAAGTCAGCCCTCAACGCCCACCGCTTTCCAGGGCGCTGGTGTGGTCCGTCGCCGCGGGCGGCCATGGCTGGCAGGCGCGGACAATCCTGTCCCGCCGTTGTTCGGGGGATGCGATGACCTCGAAGAAGCCCCGCAGAAAGGCCGCGGCCGACTTTCTGCTGTTGCGGCTGAGGCCAGGGATGCCTTCGGCCATCGACATGATGGCCGGTTGTTGCGCCGCCAGCTGCTCGAACAGCGGCTCCCATTCGGTGCCCGGCTGGCAGTAGCCCAGGAAATAGCGCTCCCGCACCTCGTCGATCGGCAGCCCCGGCGCCGGGCCCGCGTACGCGGCGTTGACGAGGCCGGACATGTCGAGGTCATAGGGCACGGGCACCTGGCGGTCGCCGGCAAAGCGCAGCAGCATGGTGTTGCGTTCGCGGGCGATCGACCAGTCCGTGTTACCGATCATGTACTGGAAGAGCGCCAGGGTGGCGGCGGATTGCGCGTCCAGCCGGGTGTGGTCGAAGCTGCCGCGCGGCAGCCGTTCCGCTCCGAGCCGGGCGGCCAGCGAGTCGAAATGTTCCGAGAAAAACGCGTAATGGCCCACACCGCTGTTGTCGCTGCCCGGCTTGGGGTAGGCGATGCGCAGCAGACGTACCCGCAGGCTGCGGTCGGTGATGAGGTTGTAGAGCCGGTGGCCCAGGAACTCCCGCAGCAGGTATTGCTCATAGTCGGAGCGACGGATGGCGCGCACCGTCGGCTCCAGGGAAAAGCCCTTGCCGCAGTGCGTGGTCAGGGGCAGCTGCGACTGGCCTTCGAATGGCGTCCCGGCCACGTCGCTGGACTCGAAATTCACCCACAGCAGCGGCACCGAGCAGTTCTGGCTGAGCGAACGCCAGCCGCCCCGGATCTTGATCTGGATCGGAATGGACCGTTTCCGGCCTGATTCGTCCCGGTACTCCAGCCGCGAGGGCGTGAATGCGCACTCCTCGGTCTCGCGCGGACGGCAGAGCGACGGGAAATCCGCGGTGATCGATATTTCCATCGGCTGGTCGCTGGCGAACAGCGGGGCCGCGGCGGGTGCCTGGGCCAACACGTCGGCTGGCGCCTGGGCCGGCTGCGCGGCCAGTGCCGCGCACAACAGGAGCAGCCGCGGCGCGACGCCCAAGGCGGATTCACCGGATCCGGGCCAAATGCTCATTGCCGGTCGCCGAAGCGGGCTTTCGCCTCGGCCCGCCGCCGGTGCAGCAGGGGTTCGGTGTAGCCGCTGGGTTGCTCCCGGCCCAGGAACACGAGGTCGCAGGCCGCCTGGAAGGCGATGCTGTCGGCGAAATCCGGCGCCATGTTCCGGTACAGCGGATCGCCGTCATTCTGGCGGTCCACGACCCGGGCCATGCGCTGCAGGGTTTCCATCACCTGCTCCCTGGAGCAAACGCCGTGGTGCAGCCAGTTGCAGATGTGCTGGCTGGAGATGCGCAGCGTCGCGCGATCCTCCATCAGGCCGACGTTGCGGATGTCGGGGACCTTGGAGCAGCCGACGCCCTGGTCGATCCAGCGCACGACGTAGCCGAGAATGCCCTGGGCGTTGTTGTCCAGCTCCGCCTGGATCGCGGCCGCGTCGAGCCGGGCGTCGCCCAGTAGCGGCGGCGTCAGGATATCGTCCAGGCTGGCGCGCCCGCGCCCCAGCAGCTCTTCCTGCCGTGCGCTGACCTTGTAGCCCAGGTAATGCGTGGCGTGCAGCGTCGCCGCGGTGGGCGAGGGCACCCAGGCGCAGCTCGCGCCGGCCTTGAGGTGATCGATCTTGCTTTCGACCATGGCCCGCATCTCGTCGGGCATCGCCCACATGCCCTTGCCGATCTGGGCCTTGCCGCGAAAGCCGCACGCCAGGCCGATGTCCACGTTCCGGTCTTCGTAGGCCCGGATCCAGGGTTGCTGCTTGATGGCTTCCTTGGGCAGGACCGCGCCGGCCTCCATGCTGGTGTGAATCTCGTCGCCGGTGCGGTCGAGGAAGCCCGTGTTGATGAACACCACGCGCCCGCTGACCGCGCGGATGCATTCCTTCAGGTTGACCGTGGTGCGGCGTTCCTCGTCCATGATGCCCACCTTGATGGTGTGTCGCTCGAGGCCCAGCGCGTCCTCGATGCGGTCGAACAATACGTTGGTGAAGGCCACTTCCTCCGGGCCGTGCATCTTGGGTTTGACGATGTAGATGCTGCCGGTCCGGCTGTTCGGCATGGTGGTGTTGCCGCGCAGGTTGTGCAGCGCGCACAGCACCGTGACCATGCCGTCGAGGAACCCTTCCGGGATCTCGCGGCCCGCGCGGTCCAGCACCGCGCCGGTGGTCATCAGGTGCCCCACGTTGCGCACCAGCATCAGGCTGCGGCCGGGCAGGCTGAGTCCGTCGCCCGCGGGGGCCGTGTAGCTGCGGTCCGGCTCCAGCCGGCGGGTAATCATGCGGCCGCCTTTGTCGAAACGGTCCTCGAGATCGCCTTTCATCAGTCCCAGCCAGTTGCGGTAGACGCCGACCTTGTCCGCGGCATCCACGGCGGCCACGGAGTCCTCGCAATCCTGGATCGTCGTGATCGCCGCTTCCACGAAGATATCCTTCAGCCCGGCCGGCGACATCCGGCCGACCGGGTGCGCGCGCTCCACCTGCAGTTCGACATGCAGGCCGTTGCTGCGCAGCAGGATGCGTTCCGCGTCGCCCGCGCGGGCGAAGCCCGCGAACTGTTCCGCCCGGGCCAGCCGGGTCGCGCGGCCGTCCGCCAGCGCGGCGCGCAGGGTCGCCGGGCGCATGGATTCGTCCACCTGGTAGCGCACCACGTCGCCGTGTCTGCCGTCCGCCAGCGGCGCGACCTGGTCGAGCAGCGCCGCCGCCATCTGAATGACCTTCACGCCGCGCGCGGGGTTGAACCGGGTGCCCTTTTCGCAGCCGTCAGTCTCCGGAATCAGGTCGGTTCCATAGTATGCGTCGTACAGGCTGCCCCAGCGGGCATTGGCGGCGTTGAGGGCATAGCGCGCGTTGCTGACCGGCACCACCAGTTGCGGCCCGGCGATGCGGGCGATTTCGGGGTCCACGTTTTCCGTGGTGATCTCGAAATCGTCGCCCTCGGGGACCAGGTAGCCGATGTCGGCGAGAAAGCGTTTGTAGGCAGGCAGGTCCGGCAGGCCCGGGCGCGCGCGGTGCCAGGCATTGATCTGCTTCTGGAGATTGGCACGTTTTTCCAGCAGTTCGCGATTTTCAGGAGCAAGATCGGCGATGATCCTCGCAAACTCAGTCCAGAACCGATCTGGCTCGACGCCCGTTCCGGGCGCGATTTCGTCGTTGACCAGGTGGTACAGTTCGGCGGCCACGGACAGACCGCAGGTCTCGATTCTGGCGCTCATCGTTCCGGCCATCGCTGCAGTGCAGGCCCGCTCGGGCGGGCCTGCGTCATTCCGGTTGGCCAGTCGGTTGACTGGCCTGTTGACTGGCGTAATAGTGCATCAGCGCATCGATGTCCTGCGGGCTGAGATCGATGACCGTGCTTTCCATGGCCGGCGGCACGAGGTGCTCGCCGGTCGGGACGAAGCGGATGGCGGTCTTGAGGTAGGTAACCCACTGGCCGCCCAGCCGGGGGCCGCGGTCCGCGTGCTCGCCGCCGTCGCCGTGGCAGCCGTCGCAATGTTCATGGTGCAGCGCGGCGCCGGTCTCGGCGAGGACGGGGTCGAATGGCTGTGGCGCCGCCCGGAACGGCTGCGCAGCGTAGTGCTCGGCCAGCGCCCGCATGTCCTCGTCGCTCAGACCTTCGGCGATCCGGCACATATCGGTCTTCGGTCGCGTCGTATCGCCGGCGCGGTAGCTGCTCTTGATGCAGGGACGGCCCCATTCGCGGTAGGTGCGCAGCGCTTTCTCGAGGAAGGCCGCGTCCTGTCCGGCAATCGTCGGCACGTCCTCGTGCGCCGATACGCCGTCCGCGCCATGGCAGTCCGCGCACTGCGCGACCCGCTCGTCCAGCGTGGCGTCCAGCCCGGCGTCAGGCGTGGCGTTCGGGGGGGCGCCAAAAGCGGGAGCGGCGAAGCCGATCGCCAACAGCAGGACGTGGATGACTTTCATCATGGAGCTCCGCACACTCGTTTCCATTACAGACTATAGGGACGCCCCGACGATTGTACATTGACCCATATCACCGCGCAGACGGCGGCGGGCGTCGCTGCCGGCCGTGCGCGCGGACCAGCCAGGCAGCCGCCAACAGGCCCAGCACCGCGCAGCCCGCCAGGAACAGGAAATAGTCCTGGTGCCCCTCCGGTCCCGGCGAGCGGTCGAGGATGCGGCCGCTGACGGGCCCGAAGAAGATTTCCGGCGTGTAGCCGATCAACGAAACCGCGCCGACGGTGGTGCCGGTCAGGTGGCGCGGGGTGCCGGTTTCCTCGAGCAGGGCGAAATACACGCCGCGGAGGGCGAAAACGGCGAAGAAACTGACGAACACGTTGGCGTAAATGACCTTCAGCCAGCCCCCGGATGGCTCGGCCAGGCTGAGTGCCGCGAAGCTGAGCGCAAGAACGGCGAACGCGACCGCGATGGCGCGGCCCGCGCGGAAGCGATCGGCCGCCAGGCCGGTCAGCACGGCGGCCAGCGGGCGCAGCCAGGAGGCCCAGGCCGTGAGCCGCGCGGCCTCCACTTCGCCCAGGCCCAGCACCTGCACCGCATACAGGGAGTAGTTATCCAGGCCCTTGTAGGCGCAGTAGGCGCAGACGATCACGGCGGCCTGGGCCCACACCAGCGGTTGGCGCAGGACCACCCACATGCTGCGCAGCACCGGGCCCATGTTGCGCAGCATCGTGCTCCTGCTGCGCGGCTCCGGGCCGCGGTTCGGCGGCGCTCGGCGCTCGGGGCGCAGCGCCGATCCGCTGTCGGCGTCGGGCAGCAGGAACCAGGCCAGCACGCCGCAGGCCGCCGTCGCCGCAGAGTACAGGAGGATGACGCTGCGCAGGCCCTGCCGGCGCTCGAGGTTGTCGGACCCCAGGCTGTCCAGCGGCAAATACATGGCCAGCGCGCTGACCGCCAGCAGGGCGAAGCCCGCGGCGGCCAGGCCGCGCCCCCCGTCGAGGACGCCGAAGGCCAGGCCCTGCGAGGTGCTGCCGCCCCAGTCGCGCGCCATGCGGATCATCGCCGCCCAGAACAGGAAGATGGTCGTCACCCCCCAGTAGCCGTACAGCACGGCCATCTGCGGGAAACCGGGAAACGTCGCCATGTAGAGGCCGCCGGCCGCGGTCGCCAGCAGCGACAGGCCCATCAGTTTGCGCGCCGGGAAGCGGTCCGCCAGCGCGCCGCCCGGAAAATACGCGAGCATCGCGGTAACGCCGTAGACGGCGAAGACGTCGCCCAGCTGCGTGTTGCTGAAGCCGAAGGCGTCCAGCAGCGTCGGCCGGAAAAACCGCGCCGTGTGGAACGGCAGGCCGAAGATCATCTCGCCCGCCAGGACCAGCACCAGCATGTGAACGAGCCGCCTCATCAGCGGCTCATTATGCCTGTTCTCCTAGCCGCCGACGTCCATCGTCCAGAAGTACTTGTAGGTGTAGCCGTTGTCGGGATCGTGACCCTTGCCGACACCGACATGGGTGAAGGCGGGATTCATCAGCAGCTCACAGTGTCCGCTCGTGCTGCCCAACCACAGATTCACGACGTAGCCGTCCGAGCGATCGACCGAGGAGGCGGCGATGTTCTCGCCGACGGTGGTGCCGTTCCAGTAGGGAAACACGCGGGATCCCATGCTGGTCCCATTCAGCGAGGTATGGCTGAAATAGCCGTTTTGCGCCATGTCCATGGAGTGCTGCATCGCGATGTCCGCCAGCGAGCTGCTCCACTGGAGCGGCGGCGCCGATGGGTAAGTCGTGCCGTTGCAAACCCGCGGCTGACTCCGGACCTCGTTGATGTCGTCCAGCATCGACTGCAGGGTGGAGCCGGTGGTATTGCCCGGGTCCGAGGATTCCTCGACCGTGATGATGACGTCGTCGGTGTCGGTGGCGCCGTCGTCGTCGGTGACGGTCAGCCGCAGGCGGATGTCGCCGGCGGTGGCCGGCGCGGTGAACTGCACCTGCTGCGTCGCCGCGCCCGACAGGCTGACGGCCGTGCCGGAGATTTGCGTCCAGGACCAGCCGACGATGGCGCCGTCGGCATCGCTGCCGCTGCCGCTGACGGTCACGCTCTCGCCCGGCTGCACGCTGCGGTCGGCCCCGGCGTTGGCCGTCGGCGCCTGGTTGGGCGGCGGCTCCGGCGTCGGGCTCACGACCTTGATGACCACGTCGTCGCTGTCGCTTTCGCCCTGGTCGTCATGGACGGTGAGCCGCAGCCTGATGTCGCCGGGCTGAGCGGGGGCGGTGAACTCCACGAGCCACTGGTCGGCGCCGCTCAGCGTGACGCCGGGGCCGGAGACCTGTGACCAGGCCTGCTCGGCGATCAGCCCGTCAGGGTCGGTCCCGCTGCCCTGGACGGCCACCGTAGCGCCGGTCTCGACCGTCAGGTCCGGCCCGGCCTGGGCCAGCGGCGATTGGTTCTCCAGTTGCTGGCCCGCATAGGTGATCTTGTCGATCTGGAACTGCTGCGCGGTCCGGTCCCAGGCCAGCTCGACGTCGACGATCTCGCCCTGGACCTCGGCCCCCTCGATGCGCAGCCGGCCCCGGGCGGGGCTGCTGACGAGGGCGTCCTCGGTGCGCACCGCGGCCGGGTCGGAAATGAATTCGGCGTGGAAACGGGTGGTGCTGAAAAGCCGCTCCTGGGTGGTCTGGCTGCCGTCGTCCTCGGTGATGACGATGGTCAGCACATGCTCGCCCGGTTCGTGCAGGGCGTAGTTCCATTTCATCGACCAGCCGGAATGCTCGGCGTCCGGGTACTGGGGGAACGCGTTGGCGACGTCCAGGCGGCTGCCGCCGTACGGCACCAGGCCCAGGCCGGCGCCGTCGATGAAGGCTTCGACGGAAACGATTTCGCGGTCGCTGATGGCCCAGCCGGACACCTGCCCGATGCCGGACTTGATCGAGCCTTCCGCGGGCTCCCCGATGGCGAACTGGACTTCGGCCAGCGCCGGAACGGCGCCGGCGGCAAGCAGCAGGACCGCTGCCAGGCGCGTGAGCGTGATCATCCTCCATCCTCCTTGATGGGACCGTGGCCATCCCATGGCGCATGATCTGTTCTTTTTATACCACTGCCGGCAGGCCCCCGGCAAGGCGGCCGCGCGGTGAAGGCACTGAAAAAACAGCCTTTTCAGGGCATCGGGTCAATGTCTCCGGAGGGCCCCCTGGACACCGTGTAGCGCCGGCCCGCGGTGAATTCCTGCGCGATCTCGGAGCGCGTGCCGTCCCACCAGTCGACCACCACGCGGCTGACCCTGTCGAACCGGCCCAGGCCGAAATGCGCCTGCGGCGCGTCGAAGGACACGAAGCCGCCGCCGGATTTCAGTTCCCGCACCTGGTGCCGCTCGCCGTTTTCGCCGTAGGCGATCGTGACGCGGTTGCCGATGCCGAAGAAATTACCCGTGGCGTCGCGAAACTCGAAGACGATGGAATGGCCGTCCTGCAAACCGTTCACGTAGACCTGCAGGTCGCCCGCCAGCGAACGGGTGACGATGTCGAGGTCGCCGTCGAGGTCGAGGTCGAACAGGGTGAAGGCGTGCTGCTTGAGCAGGCTGTCGAGGCCGAATTCCTCCGCCCGGCTGTCGAAGCCCTGCCCCTGCCGGTTATGGAAAAAGTCGTTGGAGTACATCGAGGTCTCCAGCCACCAGCCGTTGACCAGGTACAGGTCCTGCCACTCGTCGTGGTCGAGGTCGGCGAAGCGCGCGTTCCAGGCCCAGTGTCCATCGAACACGCCCAACTCCTCGGACTGCTCGACGAAGCGGCCGTCGTCCTGCCGCACCAGTAGCACGTTGCCCTGGTCGCTCTGCGGGATGGCGCCCCGGTCGAGGTACTGGTAGCCGGGCACGTGCGGTTGCGCGGTGGCGTCGAACTCGGCGTAGGCCCGACAGACCTCGTGGTGCACCGGGAAGGTCTCCGCCGGAATTTCTGCGCAGAACGACCAGTCGCGGGCGATCAGCGCGTTCTTGATCTGCAGCGTGACCATGCATTCGTCCTGCTGCGCGGTGGTCGGCAGGCGGCGGCAGGGCGCGAGCCGCGTGCCGCGGATCAGGTCGTGATTGACGAACTCGGCCCGGCAGCGCTCGCGGTCATCGCCGTTTTCGAACAGCTGGCAATACTCCCGCTCGAAGGCCTGGCGCCGCTGGATGACGAAGCGCCGGCGCTCCTGCAGGCTGCCTTCGCGGTGCCGCACCATCGAGAAGTCGTTGATCTTGCCAGACAGGAACAGGTCGAGGTCGAGGTCGTTGTCGATGTCGGCGCTGTCGATGCTCATCGTCGCCAGCGGGCTGATCGGGACGCTGCCGCCGGCTTGCAGCATCTCGAATTCGCCGCCGCCGAGGCCGCGGTAGAAGATATCCGGCTCCTGGTAGTCGTTGCCGATGATGCGGTCGGTGAGGCCGTCGCCGTCGAAGTCGCTCAGCAGCACCGACAGGGTGGCGCCGTGGATCTCGTCCAGCGCCCGCGGCTCGAGGCGCAGGCCGCCCGGGGTCTCGATTCCGTGGTTCTCGACCATGTAATTGACGTTGCGCGGCGAGGTGGCGACGCGCGGGATCAGGAAGAACCAGTTGCCGATCAGCAGATCGAGGTCGCCGTCGCGGTCGGGATCGCCGAACGAGGCGGCCTGGGTCATCAGGCCCTCGCCTTTCGGCACTTCGACCCAGCGCGCCGCGGCAAAACCGCTGCAGCCGTTGAGCAGGAACCAGTCGCGCTCGCCGAAGCCGCCGCTGAACAGGTCCAGGCAGCCGTCGTCGTCGATGTCCACGAAGGCGACCAGCAAGCTGTTGACGCCTTCGGGTCGCGGTCCCGCCACGGGCGCCGGCTCGAAGCGCTCCCCCCCGATGTTGCGGAACAGGTTCACGCCGGTGTTGTTGGCCACGGCCAGGTCGGGCCAGCCGTCGCCGTCGAAATCGCCCGAGGCGATGCCGCGGCCCTGCGAGAACGGCAGCATCAGGTCGAGCAATTGGGGTGCGGCTGAAACCAGGCCCCAGGAATGCCCCGAGTGCCGTTCGAAGTGCGGGGCGCGGGCCGCCGAGCGCGGCCGGAACGGGGTCGACTCGATGCGCAGCGCGCCGGCCGCGTAAACCGTCTCGCCCGCGGCTGGCGCGAAGCCCATTTCCTCAGGCGTTGCGTCCGCCCCGGCTGCAGGCGCCGGGGGCGCCGCAGCGGATGGTGCCGCGATTTCCGCCGCTTCGCGCCCGGCGAACTGCTGCACGAAGGTCTGCTGGTTCTGCGCGCGCTGCCAGGCCTCGAAGGCCTGCGCGAAGTAGCCGGCGCCGAGCCCCAGCAGGGCCACCGCGCCGAACAGCAGCAGCGCGAAGCGCAGCGACAGCATGCGGGAGACGATCAGGAAGGGGTAGATGCTGAACATGCCCAGCGTGATCAGCAGGATCAGCGCGAACTGCGGCGGCAGGCCCGCGACCAGCAGCGCCTGGATGACCACGATGTCGAAAGCGATCGGCACCGGCGCGAAGGTGCCCAGCAGCGCCACCAGCGCCATGGCGCCGAAGCCGGCCCGCCAGCCGGCGAACGATTCCAGCGGCAGCAGGTTGGCCAGCGCGGCGCCCAGCAGACCCGCCAGCAGCATCAGCGGCACGGTGCGCAGCACGATGAACAGGAAATTGCGCAGCAGCGGCTTGACCAGTCCCGCGCCGGCCTCCAGCCAGCCCTCGGCCGCGCGCAGGCGCGGCGTCTTGGCACAGCTCGCCGCCGCGTCGCCGGCCGTCGCCGCGGCCTCCCGGGGCAGGCCGATGCGCAACAGCAGGGGAAGCACCAGCAGCAGGAACAGGAAGGTCAGCGCCACCTTGGTCACCGCCATGTACAGCGGCAGCAGGCTGAACATCATGGTTACCACGATGACGTTCAGGCTCGGCGAGGCGAACATGGTGGCCAGGCTGGTGCCGTGCTGCACGCCCTGGCGGTTCATGCCGTAGGCGATCGGCGCGGCGCAGTTGACGCAGACCCCGAGCGGGGTGCCGATCAGGATGCCCTTGAGAATGTCGCGGACGGAGTGGCCGGCCGACGGGCGCAGCGGCCAGAATTGCAGCAGGGTCAGCACCAGGCTGGCCAGCAGCACGCCGAAGGTCATGCCCTGGCGGTTGGTCAGGGTCCAGTTCACGGTGGACTTGCCCACCCGTTCCCAGAACGGGTCGTCGGGGCCGGCGCGCAGGGTCGCCTCGAAGCTCAGCACGTCCTCGAGCACGGCCTCGCCGGCCATGGCCGCCTTCTCGTCGATCGCCGGGTAGCGCGAGCCCAGCCAGAAATTCGCCAACAGGGCGGCGATCAGCAGCAGCAAAATGACGATGCGTTTCCGGTACAGCATGCGGGTTTGGAATTCAGCAGCAAACGGTTTCGCAGAGCAGCTTATAGCAAAACGGGGTGTCCGCGAGAGTGGCAGAACATGAGAGAAATCTCGCGGGCCCTGCTCCCACCCGCCCGGAGCCTTGTGCTACACTCGCGCGAAGCCGGCCCACGGCTCATGATTAAAACGAGGAGTGACTGATGACGAGGAGATCGGGAATATACGCACTGGCGCTGTTGCTGCTGAGCCTGTCCGGCGCGGCGATGGCGGCGGCCAAGGTGGAGTTCGGCCGCGACGGCCAGCCGCTGGGCAACCCGCTGGAAAACAACCTGGAGGCGCTCCCTGGCAGCAATTGCTACTTCAGCCATGGCGGCACGGGCTGCGACGACGCCGCCTGTGAAGCGACGGTCTGCGCGCTTGACAGCTTCTGCTGCGGTGTCGCCTGGGACAGTATCTGCGCGGATTTGGCGATAGCGAACTGCCCGGTCGACGGCTACGACTGGCCGGATCCGCCGGAAGGCGCCGAGGGCCTGGCGCGCATCCTGGTCTACAAGGAGTTCGCGGACGACAACACGCAGGAGGTCGACGTGCACATTTCCTGCACCACCGGTCTGCCGCTGGAACAGGATTTCTCGATCAGCGAAGGCGAGATCGTGATCTTCGTCCTCGAGGAATTCGAAGACGGCGTGCCGGACTGCACCGTGACCGAGACCGTGCCCGCGGGTTATTCCGAGACCTATTTCGATCATGAGGAGAACGAGAGCGCGGACGGCTGCGTTTTCGAGAACGTGCCGGACGGCGCCGGCTTCGCCTGCTACATCCTGAACGAGCCGGATCCGGTCGAGGTGACCGTGTATGCCGTGTGGGAAGTCGACGGCCCCGCCAACGACATTCCCGAACTGGCGAGCGCTGACCTTTTCTGCGACCCGGTCGCCTACGGCCCGTACTCGTTCGGCTGGGGCATCGACGGCGATACGACCTTCACCGCCAACGTCGTGCCCTACTGGGACGGCGGCACCGAGTGCACCGTTTCCTACGGCGCTTACAGCTCGGCCGTCGAGGCCAGCGGCTGCGAAGAGCCGCTCGAGGTCACGGTCGGCGGCGAGGGCCCGTCCTGCACGATCACCTTCACGGTGTTCTTCGAGGGCATCCCGACGGTCAACCGCTACGGCCTGGCCGTGCTGGTCTTGCTGATGCTGGGCGTCGGCTACGTCGGCTTCCGGCGCTTCGTATAGCAGCACCGCAAGCACATAAAGAGCTATGATGAACCCGCGGACGCCAGTCCGCGGGTTCTTTTTTGGCGCCCGAAAAAGCAGGCAGGCCCATGAAGCTCTCTTCTTTCGGTGAAAAATTCGCCGGCGACTCCGGCATCGTCGGCCTGATGGACGACCTCGGCAACGCCCTGCGGGAAAACCCCGACATGATCATGATGGGCGGCGGCAACCCGGGGCGCCTGCCGCAG
>Ga0209391_10001167_pt1 | contig 13443 bp, 10 predicted proteins | sample PPLLak3March2015_FD_187246 | JGI IMG/M metagenome (GOLD analysis project Ga0209391, IMG submission 187246) | Freshwater sediment microbial communities from Prairie Pothole Lake near Jamestown, North Dakota, USA - PPLs Lake P7 Core (1) Depth... | ecosystem: Environmental > Aquatic > Freshwater >... | reverse complement strand
CGCAGGGTTTTGCAGAGTTTCCCTAGCGGATCCCGGCGCTCACCATCTTCCTTCGGATGAAGGCGATCTGCGTCTGCAGCGGCAGTTCCTTCGGGCAGACGTCGTGGCAGCCGAGCAGGCTCATGCAGCCGAACACGCCGTCGTCGTCGCCGATCACCTCGTAGTAGTCGGCGTCGTCGCGCCCATCGCGCGGGTCGAGGCGGAAGCGCGCGATCTTGTTGATGCCGACGGCGCCGATGAAGTCCTCGCGCATCCGCGCCGTGCCGCAGGCGGAGATACAGCAGCCGCACTCGATGCATCGGTCGAGCTCGTAGATCTTCTCCGCCAGCTCGGGGTCCATCTTCTCTTCGATGCGGGTGAGATCGATCTCGGCCTGCTTCAGGTGCACCCAGGTTTCCAGGCGCTCGCTCATCGCCCGCATCCACTTGCCGGTGTTGACCGACAGGTCGCCGATCAGCTCGAACACCGGCAGCGGCGCCAGGATGATCTCCGGCCCGACGTCGCGGGTCAGCGTGCGGCAGGCGAGCGTCGGCCGGCCGTTGATCACCATCGCGCAACTGCCGCAGATGCCGGCGCGGCAGACGAAGTCGAACTGCAGCGACGGGTCGAGCTTCTCCCGGATCTCGTTCAGGGCGATGAAAAGCGTCATTCCGGCCGACTGCTCCAGCTCGTAGGCCTGCAGGTGCGGCCGGCTGTCGGGATCCTGCGGGTTGTAGCGCAGCACCCGGATCGTCAGCTTCTCGCCGTCCTTGACCTGGCGGCTGCCTGACCCGGCCTTCGCGCCTTCGGGCACGAATCGGATCGCTTGCTCTTTCGCTTGTTCCTTCATCAGGCGGCCCTCCTGCTCGCCGCGGCCAGCGGTTCGTCGATGCGTTCGTTGCGGCCGCGCAGCCGCTCGGGCAGCAGGTGCTCGTAGGGCATCAGCGCCTTCTGCCGCTCGAAGCGGTCGGCGATCTTCTCCTTCGCCGAGTCGACCTCTGCCTGCCGCGCCGGCGTGTCGGGGTGATCGACATAGTCCCTGGTGCCGTAACCGCGCCAGCCCGGCGGCAGTTCCATCCTGCCGATGTCGAGCGCTTCGTAGTTCAGGCTCGGCAATGTGTCGGAGTCGCCCTTCCAGGTCGCCAGCGTGCGCTTGAGCCACTCGGCGTCGTTGCGGCGCGGGAAGTCCTCGCGGAAGTGGGCGCCTCGGCTTTCGGTGCGCACCAGCGCGCCGTAGGCCACCGTCACCGCGAGCTTGAGCATCATCTGCGTCCGGTAGGCGGTCACCAGTTCCGGATTGACGCCCGGCGCGCGCGAGCGCAGGCCGATGTTGCGGCTCTTCACCAGCAGCTTCTGCAGCTCGTCGACTGCCTGCTCGAGATCCTTGCCGCGTCGGAAGATGCCGACCTTGCCCGTCATGATCTCCTGCATCCGCGCCTTGATGGCGCTTGCATCCTCGGTACCGTTGCCGAGCAGGAAGCCGTTCAGGCGCGCCTGCGTGCGCTGCATGAACTCGCGCACCACGCCGGTCGGGATGCTGACGTCGTTCTCGGACTTGTCGCAGAAGTCGGCGATGAACTCGCCGACGATCATGCCGGCGACCACGGTCTCGGCGACCGAATTGCCGCCGAGACGGTTGAAGCCATGCATGTCCCAGCAGGCGGCTTCGCCGGCGGCGAACAGGCCCTTCATCGTCGGGCTCTCGCCGGTGGGGTTGGTGCGCACGCCGCCCATCGTGTAGTGCTGCGCCGGCCGCACCGGGATCATCTCCTTGGTCGGGTCGACGCCGAGGAAGTAGTGGCAGATGTCGAACACCTCGCGCAGGTTGCGGTGGATGTGCGCCTCGCCCAGCAGCGTGATGTCGAGCCAGATGTGCTCGCCGAAACGCGACTTCACGCCCTTGCCCTTGGCGATGTGCTCCTCCATGCGCCGGCTCACCACGTCGCGGCTGGCGAGTTCCTTCTTCTCTGGCTCGTAGTCGGGCATGAAGCGGTGGCCGTCGACGTCCTTCAGCAGGCCGCCGTCGCCGCGGCAGCCCTCGGTGACCAGGATGCCGGCCGGGAAGATGCCGGTCGGGTGGAATTGCACCGCCTCCATGTTGCCGAGCGCCGCGACGCCGGTTTCCAGCGCGATCGCGTGACCGATGCCCTCGCAGATCACGGCATTGGTGGTGACGCGATAGATCCGCCCGGCGCCGCCGGTGGCGATCGCGGTCGCCTTGGCGACGTAGGCGGTCAGCTCGCCGGTGATGAGATTGCGCACGATGGCGCCGTAACAGCGGCCGGCATCGTGGATCAGGGCGAGTGCCTCGGTGCGTTCGTGCACGGGGATCGACGCCGCGATCGCCTGGTCGCCGACCGCCTGCAGCATGGCGTGGCCGGTGCCGTCCGAGACGTAGCAGGTGCGCCACTTCTTGGTGCCGCCGAAGTCGCGCTGCGCCAGCAGGCCGTGCGCCTCGTCGCGTTCGGTGATGTTGACTTTCTGGCCGTTGATGATCACCGTGCGGTCGCCCTTGCGCACCCGGCTCCAGGGCACGCCCCAGGCGGCGAGTTCGCGCACCGCCTTCGGCGCCGTGTTGACGAACATCCGCACCACGTCCTGGTCGGCGCCCCAGTCGGAGCCGCGGACCGTGTCCTCGAAGTGCACGTCCTCGTTGTCGCCCTGGCCCTTGATCACGTTGCCCAGGCTCGCCTGCATGCCGCCCTGCGCTGCCTTGCTGTGCGAGCGCTTCGGCGGCACCAGAGACAGGATGATGGCGTCGTGGCCGCGCCGTTTCGCCGCGATCGCCATCCGCAGGCCGGCCAGCCCGCCGCCGATCACCAGCACGTCGGTGTAGATGACGTTCATGTCAGGGCCTCGTCGGGTTCAGCCACGACGGCCACCACGAGGGCGGTGCGGCCTGCGGCGGGTTCGTGAGCCAGGCCGGCGTGTAACTGGCGCCGGGCACTTCGCGGATCGCGTAGCCGATCTTCAGGTAGGCGGCCATCGTCGCCAGCCCGAGCACGATGAAGAACACCGACAGCGCCCACTTGAGGATCTTCAGGTTGCGGCGCGTGGCGTTGTCGTTGGCTCCGGCAAACCAGTTCCACTTGACCGCCAGCCGGTACAGGCCGATGCCGCCGTGCAGTTCGACTGCGAACAGCAGCACGAGGTACAGCGGCCACCAGCCGTTCCACATCCGGGCACCGGATTCGTACGGGCCGATCAGCCCGGGATGCATCAGCATCTGGTACAGGTGCACCGAGGCGAGGAAGAACATCGCGAACCCGGTGACCACCTGCCACCACCACAGCGTGGTGTCCTCGTGCTTCATCATGCCCATGTGGTCGCGGTAGGCGCGGTACTGACCGTAGTTGCTCGGGAACTTGCGCAACGCCAGCGCGGCGTGGGCGATGAACAGCGCGAACACCACGGCCACCACGCCGGAGACGACCACCGGAAAGGCCCGGCCGAAGAGGAAGTAGCCCTCGAACATCTTCGTGATCGCCCACATCGCATCCTTGCCGAGAAGGATCGACGACACGAAGAACATGTGGCCCCACATGAACAGGCCGAGCGCGAGGCCGGTCGCGCTTTGCGCCAGGTCGAGCCGTGCCGGCCAGCGGCTCTTGCGCACGGGCGTGCGCGGCGCGGGCGCGACGACGGCCCTGACGGTTGTGCTCATCGCTTCTGCCCTCCGATGGTGCTCATCGCGACGCGGCAAGTGTCTTCGACCGAACCTCCCGCCTGTTGATGGGGATCAACGCGCCGACCACAAAGAAGTGAGGCCGGATTGCCGCACTGCGGAATCGGGACGCGCATGCCGAAGCCGTTGATCGGCGTCAACGACGCTTCAGAGCAGGATGCGAGCATCCGCTCGATTTCAACGGAGCGACGCGTCGTCGCAACGCAATCGTCCGCTGTCGCAGGACGAAGAGGCTAGGTATGTACTCGATCACTCGCCGCGAAGCTTTCTCGGACACCACTTTCCTCTGGGACGTCGAAGCGCCCGACGTGGCGAAGTCGGCCGAGCCGGGCCACTTCGTCATGCTGCGGCTGCGCGAGGGAGCCGAGCGCATCCCGCTGACCGTGGCCGACTACGACCGCGACCGAGGCACGGTCACGCTGGTCATCCAGGCGCTCGGCAAGACCACGCTGGAGATGCGGGATCACTACAAGGAAGGCGACACGTTCGCCGATTTCGTCGGGCCGCTGGGCCTGCCGCAGCACGTCGGCAAGGTGGGACACGTGGTTCTGGTCGGCGGTGGCCTGGGCGTCGCTCCGGTGTTCCCGCAGCTGCGCGCCTTCAAGGAGGCCGGCAACCGCACCACGGGGATCATCGGCTTCCGCAACAAGGACCTCGTGTTCTGGGAGAAAAAGTTCGGCGCCTGCTGCGACGAACTGATCGTCTGCACCGACGACGGCAGCTACGGCAAGCCGGGTTTCGTCACCGCGGCGCTGAAGGAAGTGCTCGAGCGCGACAAGCCGGATCTCGTCATCGCCATCGGCCCGCTGCCGATGATGAACGCCTGCGTCGAGACGACGCGGCCCTTCGGCGTCAAGACCATGGTGTCGCTGAACGCGATCATGGTCGACGGCACCGGCATGTGCGGCTCCTGCCGGGTCACGGTAGGCAACGAAGTGAAGTTCGCCTGCGTCGACGGGCCGGACTTCGACGGCCACCAGGTCGACTTCCGCGAGCTGATGCTGCGGCAGAAGCGCTTCAAGGGCGAGGAGTCGGCCGCCAGCACCGACTATGCGCACGTCTGCCAGGTCGAGAAGACGCTGTTCGAGCAGAACAAGCGCAACTACAAGAAGTACAAGGACCTGGCGCCGCACGCGACGCCGATGCCGGAGCGCGACGCGCTGGAGCGCTCGCGCAACTTCAAGGAAGTGAACCTCGGCTACTCGATGGCCGACGCGTTGGCCGAGGCCGAGCGCTGCATCATGTGCAGCAAGCCGGCCTGCATCGAGGGCTGCCCGGTCGGCATCGACATCCCGCGCTTCATCCGCCATCTGCTGGTGCGCGACCTCGACGGCGCGCTGGCGGTGATCAACGAGTCCAACCTGCTGCCGTCGATCTGCGGCCGGGTGTGCCCGCAGGAGTCGCAGTGCGAGGCGCAGTGCGTGGTCGGCCGCAAGCTGGAGTCGGTGGCGATCGGCCGGCTGGAGCGTTTCGTCGGCGACAACGCGCATACACGGAAGCCCGAGCCGCTGCAGATCGACAAGCCGCTCGGCAAGGTGGCCGTGGTCGGCTCGGGCCCGTCGGGGCTGGCGGTGGCGGCCGACCTCGTCAAGCTCGGCTGCGACGTCACCGTCTACGAGGCGCTGCACGTGGTCGGCGGCGTGCTCCAGTACGGCATCCCGTCGTTCCGTCTGCCGCGCGAGATCATCAGCCGCGAGGTCGACACGCTGCGCGCGATGGGCGTGAAGTTCGAGACCAACAAGGTCATCGGCAAGACCTTCTCGATCCCGGCGCTGCTCGGCGAGATGGGCTTCGACGCCGTGTTCGTCGGCGCCGGCGCCGGCGCGCCGTCCTTCCTCGGCATCCCGGGCGAGTTCGCCGGGCAGGTCTACTCGGCCAACGAGTTCCTGACCCGGGTCAACCTGATGGGCGGCGACAAGTTCCCCTACCTCGACACCCCGGTCACCATCGGCAAGAGCGTGGTCGTGATCGGCGCCGGCAACACGGCGATGGACTGCCTGCGGGTGGCGAAAAGGCTGGGCACGCCGACGGTGCGCTGCGTCTACCGCCGCTCCGAGGCCGAGGCGCCGGCGCGGATCGAGGAACTGCGCCACGCCAAGGAGGAGGGCATCGAGTTCTTCTTCCTGCACTCGCCGGTCGAGATCCGGGTCGATGCCGACGGCAATGTCGGCGGCATGAAGGTACAGAAGATGATGCTCGGCGAGCCCGACGAAAAGGGCCGCCGCAAGCCGATCCCGCTCGACGAGTTCGTCGAGCTCGAGTGCGACACCGTGATCTACGCGCTGGGCACCAACGCCAACCCGATCATCACCAAGTCGACGCCGGGCCTGTCGCTCAACAAGTGGGGCTACATCGTCGCCGACGACGCCACTCAGGCGACCAGCGTGCCCGGCGTGTTCGCCGGCGGCGACATCGTCACCGGCGGCGCCACCGTGATCCTGGCGATGGGCGCCGGCCGCCGCGCCGCGCGGGCGATCGGCGCCTATCTCGCCAGCGGCAAGAGCAAATGGCCGATCACGAAGGAGGACGCCGACGCCTTCGTGCCGCCTGGCGCGGCGCCGAAGGCCGAAGCCGCCGATGCGGCGGCTGAGGTGAAGAACTGAATGAAGCACTGAAAGGAAGACCGAGATGAACGTCTGCCCACGCTGCCACCGTCCGCTCGACGACGAGGAACCCTACATCTGCTGCGCCGGAGTCGAGCTGCGCTGGCGCTGCGACGACTGCGGCAAGGTCAGCGAAGGCTTCGCCTTCCCCTACGGCATGTGCCCGCACTGCAAGGGCAAACTGGCGATGCTCGATCGCGGCGCGATCCAGGGCGACGAGGCGATGAACGCCGTGCGCAAGGCCTTCGAGATCGAGCTCGGCGGCCACGCCTTCTACCAGCGTGCCGCGCGCGAATCAAAGGACGAGGCGCTGCGCGAGCTGTTCGAGCGCTTCGCCGAAATGGAGAAGGAACACATGGCGACGCTGTCGCGCCGCTATCACACGGAGCTGCCGGCGCCGTCGGCCGACTACCAGATCGACCGCGCCGCGATCTTCGCCGGCGTCGACCGCAAGCCCGGGGATCCGGCGAACCTGTTTCGCATCGCCATCGCCTTCGAGGAGCGCGCCGTCGAGTTCTTCGCCCGTGAAGGCGAAAAGGCACCCGAGGGCTCGGTCGAGCGCGAGCTGTACAAGGAACTCGCCGCCGAGGAACGCGAGCACGTCGCCCTGCTGACCACGGAATACCGCCGCTGGCAGACGGGCAGGGCGGGCATCCTTTGATCGCCGATCACGGATCACCGCCATGACTGACCGCTTCCACGTGCTCGACGGCAACGAGGCCGCCGCGCGGATCGCGCACTTCACCAGCGAGGTGATCGCGATCTACCCGATCACGCCTTCGTCGACGATGGGCGAGCTGGCCGACGCGTGGTCGGCGGCCGGCCAGAAGAACGTCTGGGGCATGGTGCCGCAGGTGATCGAGATGCAGAGCGAGGCCGGCGCCGCCGGCGCCGTGCACGGCTCGCTGCAGGCCGGCGCGCTGACCTGCACCTTCACCGCATCGCAGGGGCTGCTGCTGAAGCTGCCCAACATGTTCAAGATTGCCGGCGAGCTGACGCCGGCGGTGTTCCACATCGCCGCCCGCACCCTGGCGACGCATGCGCTGTCGATCTTCGGCGACCACTCCGACGTGATGGCGGCGCGCACCACCGGCTTCGCGCTGCTGGCCTCGGCCAGCGTGCAGGAAGCGCAGGACATGGCGATGATCGCCTTCATGGCGACCCTGAAGTCGCGCGTGCCCTTCCTGCACTTCTTCGACGGCTTCCGCACCAGCCACGAGGTCAACAAGATCGACCTGCTGTTCGAGGAGGACGTGCGGGCACTGGTGGACGATGACCTGATCCAGGCGCACCGCGCGCGGGCGCTCAATCCGGACGCGCCGAAGCTGCGCGGCTCGGCGCAGAACCCGGACGTGTTCTTCCAGGCGCGCGAGGCCTGCAACTCCTATTACGCGGCGGTGCCGGGAATCGTGCGCGAGTCGATGGACCGCTTGGAGAAGCTGACCGGCCGCCGCTACGGGTTGTTCGACTACACAGGCGCGCCGGACGCCGAACGCGTGCTGGTGCAGATGGGTTCGGGAGTCGGCGCCTCGCACGAGGCGGTGCAGCGGCTGGTGCGCGAGGGGCAGAAGGTCGGCCTGGTCAACGTGCGCCTGTACCGGCCGTTCGATGTGCAGGGCTTCATAGCCGCGCTGCCGAAGACCGTGCGCGCGATCGCCGCGATGGACCGCACCAAGGAGCCGGGCGCGATCGGCGAGCCGCTGTACCAGGACGTGGTCACCGCGCTGGCCGAGGCCTGGCCGGAGGGCTCTGCGCTGCCGCGCGTGATCGGTGGCCGTTATGGCCTGTCGTCCAAGGAATACACGCCGGCGATGGCCAAGGCCGCGTTCGACGAACTGATGGCGGCGCAGCCCAAGCGGCACTTCACCGTCGGCATCAACGACGACGTCTCGCGTCTGTCGCTGAAGGTGGACGAGGGTTTCGACACCGAGGGCGAGGGCGTGACCCGCGCCGTGTTCTACGGCCTGGGCGCCGACGGCACGGTCGGGGCGACCAAGAACACGGTGAAGATCATCGGCGAGAACACGCCGCTGCACGCGCAGGGCTACTTCGTCTACGACAGCAAGAAGTCGGGCGCGATCACCGTGTCGCATCTGCGCTTCGGCCCGCGGCCGATCGAGTCGACCTATCTGATCCGCAAGGCGGACTTCATCGCCTGCCACCAGTTCGAGTTCATGGAAAAGCTCGATGTGCTGGAACTCGCTCGCGAGCGGGCGACGTTCCTGCTGAACAGCCCTTATGGGCCGGGCGAGGTGTGGAGCAAGCTGCCGCGCGAGGCGCAGCAGAGCATCATCGAGAAGAAGCTGAAGTTCTACGTTGTCGACGCGCTGGCGGTGGCCAAGCAGGCCGGGCTCGCCGGCCGCATCAACACGGTGACGCAGGCCTGCTTCTTTGCCATCTCGGGCATCCTGCCGCGCGAGGAGGCGATCGCCAAGATCAAGGAGGCGATCCGCAAGACCTACGGCAAACGCGGCGAAACGGTGCTCGCCCGCAACTTTGCCGCCGTTGATGCCTCGCTGGCGTCGATGCACGAAGTGAAGGTGCCGAGCCGCGCCGACTCGCTGCTGTCGCGACGGCCGATCGTGCCGCGTGCCGCGCCGGAATTCGTGCAGCGCGTCACCGCGATGATGATGGACGGCAAAGGGGACCTTCTGCCGGTCTCGGCGATGCCGGTCGACGGCACCTTCCCGACCGGCACCACGCAGTGGGAAAAGCGCAGCATCGCGCACGAGATCCCCATCTGGGACGAAACCATCTGCACCCAGTGCGGCATCTGCCCGCTGGTGTGTCCGCATGCGGCGATCCGCATGAACGTGTTTTCGCCCGAGGAGATGAAGCGCGCGCCGTCCACCTTCAAGGCGGTGCCCTGGGCGCGCAAGGACGGCGGGCCGCTGGACAGCATGATGTACAGCCTGCAGGTCGCTCCCGACGACTGCACCGGCTGCGGCGCCTGCGTCGATGTCTGCCCGTCGCGCAGCAAGCAGGTGGTCAAGCACAAGGCGATCAACATGTCGCCGAAGCTCGAGCACCTGGAGGCCGAACGCGCCAACTATGACTTCTTCCTCGGCCTTCCCGAGGTGCGGCCGGCGTTCGACACCATCGACGGCCTGCGCGGCTCGCAACTGCGGCAGCCGCTGTTCGAATACTCCGGCGCCTGCTCCGGCTGCGGCGAGACCCCGTATATCAAGCTGCTGTCGCAGTTGTATGGCGACCACCTGCTGATCGCCAACGCCACCGGCTGCTCGTCGATCTACGGCGGCAACCTGCCGACCACGCCGTACTCGCAGAACGCCGACGGCCAGGGCCCGGCCTGGGCCAACAGCCTGTTCGAGGACAACGCCGAATTCGGGCTCGGCATGCGGCTGGCGATCGACGCGCAGCGAGACCTGGCACAGATGCTGGTGGGCGAGCTGAAGGGGGAAATCGGCGACGAACTTGCCGAGGCGCTGCTCGCCGCCCCGCAGGACACCGATGCCGAGATCAAGGCGCAACGCGGGCGGGTGAAGCAGCTCAAGGGCATCCTTGCCAGCCTGCGTTTTCCCGAGGCCGGCCGGCTGCTGGCGGTGGCGGACAACCTGGTGGTGCGCAGCGTCTGGATCGTCGGCGGCGACGGCTGGGCCTACGACATCGGCTACGGCGGGCTGGACCACGTGCTTGCCTCCGGCCGCAACGTCAACATCCTGGTGCTCGACACCGAGGTCTATTCGAACACCGGCGGCCAGGCGTCGAAGTCGACGCCACGCGGCGCGGTGGCGAAGTTCGCCGCCGCCGGCAAGTCGATCGGCAAGAAGGACCTCGGCATGATCGCCATGGCCTACGGCAACGTTTACGTGGCGCAGGTGGCGATGGGCGCCAACCCGGTGCAGACGGTACGCACCTTCCAGGAGGCGGCGGCGTGGAACGGGCCGTCGCTGATCATCGCCTACAGCCATTGCATCGCCCACGGCATCGACATGACCACCGGCTTCAGCCACCAGCGCGATGCCGTCAAGAGCGGCTACCTGACGCTGTACCACTATGACCCGCGGCTCGGCATGGGCGGTTCGGACCAGCCGCTGAAGCTCGACTCGCGCAAGCCGACGCTGCCGCTGGAACAGTTCGTGATGAAGGAAGGCCGCTACGCGATGCTGGCGCAGTCCGATCCCGCGCGCTCGAAGCTGCTGATGAAGGCGGCACAGCACGATGCCGATGCGCGCTGGCAGCTGTACGAGCAGGTGGCTGGCGTGCACCGCAAGGTGACCGAGGAGGGCCAGGTGCCGGCCACGGCAGACGGAGACCAGCCGGAGGCAGCGAAATCCGAGGGGGCAGCAGAATGAGTGTCGATCTTCGTACCCGTTACCTCGGCTTCGAGCTGGCGCACCCGATCGTTGCCTCGGCGTCGCCGCTGACCGGCTCGATCGACAGCCTGAAGCGGCTGCAGGACGCCGGCATTGCCGCGGTGGTGCTCAAGTCGCTCTTCGAGGAGCAGATCGAGCACGAGGACATGTCCGCGCACAACCTGATGATGTACGGCGCCGAACTGTCGCCGGAGGCGCAGGGCTTCTTCCCCGAGATGCAGTACGCGACCGGGCCGGACACTTACCTGGAGCTGATCGCGCAGGCCAAGCGGGCGCTGCGGGTGCCGGTGATCGCCAGCCTGAACGGCCACACGCCCGGCGGCTGGACCAGCATCGCGCGCAAGTGCCAGGAATCCGGGGCCGACGCGATCGAGCTGAACGTCTACTTCCTCGCCGCAAGCATCGACGACACCAGTGCCGAGGTCGAGCGGCGCTACGTCGAACTGGTCGAGTCGGTGACGAAGCAGGTCAGCATCCCGGTCGCGGTCAAGGTGGCGCCGTACTTCAGCGCCATGGCCAACATGGCGTCGCGGCTGGCCGGCGCCGGTGCGCGCGGGCTGGTGCTGTTCAACCGTTTCGTGCAGCCCGACATCCTGCTCGACGAACTCGAGGTGGCGCCGCACCTGGTGCTGTCGACCTCCGAAGAACTGCGGCTGGCGCTGCGCTGGATCGCCATCCTGCGCGGCCGCGTCGACGTCAGCCTCGCCGCCACCGGCGGCGCGCACACGGCCGAGGACGTGCTGAAGCTGCTGCTTGCCGGCGCCGACTGCGTGATGCTCGCCAGCAGCCTGCTGATGCGCGGGCCGAACCATGTCGGTGCGCTGGTCAAGGGCATCGAGGCGTGGATGAGCGACCGCGAGTACGCGTCGGTGGCGCAGATGAAAGGCTCGCTGTCGCAGGCGTCCTGCCCGGATCCCGACGCGTTCGAGCGCGCCAACTACATGAAGGCGCTGAAGTCGTACACGAGCGAATTTGCCTAACCCGCGTCCGGCGCCGCCAGCCGGAGGCAACCCGAGGAGAAGTCAAGATGGCCCTGTTGATCAATGACGACTGCACCGCCTGCGACGCCTGCAAGCCGGTGTGCCCCAATGAAGCCATCGCCGTCGGCAGCCCGATCTATGTGATCGAACCGGCCAAGTGCACCGAGTGCGTGGGCGCCCACGACGCGCCGCAATGCATCGATGTCTGTCCGGCCGACTGCATCGTTCCCGACCCGGCCCATGCCGAATCGAAGGACGAGTTGCTGGCCAAGTACACGGGCCTGCACGGCTGACCGCGAGACCGCCTCCGATTGACGGCCATCAACAACAACCGGCGGCACTACGCATACGGTAGCGAAACTGCGAAGCGGGCTGGAACGGACTGCGTAACACCGCTCGCCGGAAACCGACGACAAAGATGCAGGACGAACGCGAGGGGACCGCGTAACGCATGTGCCTGAAGGCACGGCGTCGAACGGCGCTGCTCCAGCCGACCCCGAATCCGGACCGAGAAGACGACGAAGACTGCCGCCGATGAACCCGTATGCCGTCTTCCTGCTGTACCTGATCGCCATCCTCGGCGTCGTCGGCCTGATGCTGCTGGCCAACAAGCTGCTCGGGCCGAAGCCGGCGATGACGGCGATGAAGCAGGAGACCTTCGAGTGCGGCGCCACGATCATCGACACGCGAGGCGTGCACTCGGTGCCGGTGAAGTACTACGCGGTGGCGATCGTCTTCATCCTGTTCGACCTGGAGACGGTGTTCCTGATCCTGTGGGTGCTCGGCGCGCAGCCGCTCGACGGCTTCATGCTGGCCACCTTCTCGATCTTCATGTTCCTGCTGATCCTGGCGCTGCTGTGGGTGTACCGGGCGCGGCTGCTCGAAGCGGTGACCGACTGATGGTCGGCCCCCACGCTCTCTGCGTTCGCTGCCCCCCGCGGGGGCGCTCAGCGCCCTTCGGGCGGCCGGTCGGGCACTGAGATGAACCAGCGCACGATCCCGATCCGGCCGGAAGGGCAGAAGTCCGGCGCCTTCGAGTACATCTCGACGCGCAAGGACGAGCTGGTCGGCTGGGCGCGCAAGTTCTCGCTGTTTCCCTATCCCTTCGTCACCGCCTGCTGCGCGATGGAGTTCATGGCGGTGAGTTCGACGCCCTACGACACCGACCGCTTCGGCGCCGCGCTGCCGCGCTTCACGCCGCGGCAGTCGGACCTCTTGATGGTCGTGGGCACGGTGACGCACAAGCAGGCGCCGGTGCTGCTCAGAGTGTGGGAGCAGATGTGCGAGCCGAAATGGGTGCTCGCCTTCGGCGTCTGTGCCACCAGCGGCGGCTTCTACAACAACTACGCGGCGGTGCAGGGCATCGACCGCATCCTGCCGGTCGATATCTACGTGCCGGGTTGCCCGCCGCGGCCGGAGATGGTGATCGACGGGATCATGCAACTGCAGGACAAGATTGCCGGGCAGCAGCACCTGATCGTCAACGACAGGTTCTGAGAAATGGTTCGCCCCCACGCTCACTGCGTTCGCTGCCCCCCGAGGGGGCTATCAGTGCCCTTCGGGCGGCCGGGCGGGCACTGATGAGCGACATCTTCGACCGCATTCGCCAGAAGCTGGCCGCCCAGGTGGGCGAGGCTTCGGTGGCGCACGGCGTGCTGGTGCTGGCGATCGCACCGGCGGCGCTGCTCGACGTGGTGAAGGTGCTCCGCGACGAGTTCCGCTTCGACATGTTCTCCGACGTCACCGCGGTGGACTGGCTGGGGCAGGAGCCGCGTTTCGAGGTGGTCTGGCACTTCTACTCCACGCTGCACCGGCTGCGGGTGCGGATCAAGTCGCGGGTGGCGGAAGCGCTGCCCGAG
>Ga0209391_10001166_pt1 | contig 13447 bp, 12 predicted proteins | sample PPLLak3March2015_FD_187246 | JGI IMG/M metagenome (GOLD analysis project Ga0209391, IMG submission 187246) | Freshwater sediment microbial communities from Prairie Pothole Lake near Jamestown, North Dakota, USA - PPLs Lake P7 Core (1) Depth... | ecosystem: Environmental > Aquatic > Freshwater >... | reverse complement strand
TCGAAGGCGTTGAGCACACCGCCGAAGCCGGCCTCCGCGTCGGCGACGATCGGCGCGAAGTAATCGAACTCGTGCTTGCCTTCCATGTGCTGGATCTGGTCGGCGCGCTGGAACGTGTTGTTGATGCGCCGCACCACCTCCGGCACGGAGCTCACCGGGTACAGCGACTGGTCGGGGTACATCGCGCCGGCATTGTTGGCATCCGCAGCCACCTGCCAGCCGGACAGGTAGATTGCCTTGAGCCCTGCCTTCACCTGCTGCATCGCCTGGTTGCCGGTCAGCGCGCCCAGCGTATTGACGAACGGCTCGTCGTTCAGCATGCGCCACAGCTTCTCCGCGCCGCGGCGCGCGAGCGTGTGCTCGATGTGGATCGAGCCGCGCAGGCGCACGACGTCCTCCGCCGTGTAACCGCGCTTGATGCCGCGCCAGCGCGGGTTCTCCGCCCAGTCCTTCTTCAGTCGTGCCGCCTCGAGGTCGTAGTTCATGTTTCCCGCTCCCATCAAATGCGCATTGGCCAAGCCGCCGCCCCTCCCGGGGCGCGGCACTTTGGTCGGCGGCACGGCTGTCGCCTCCCGGCGGCGAGCGCGCCACGCTTGCGGAAACCCCGGCGGCCCCAGGCCGCCGGCGCCCCGCTGCACGGACCCGGCGAGGATCGCTCGTCCGGGTCGGCGGGCATGGATGGGGATGAAAAACCCAGGCCCTGCACCTGCCGGCCGCTACCGCGATGCTCGTCGCGGCCGTCGTGACAGTTCGAAGCTACCAAAGGCCCACCGTGTTTTCAAGGGCGAATGCGGCACCGCATCACAAAAAAATCAAAACAATATCAATGACTTTGAAATCGTTTCCACCAAGCGGAAAGCCGTTGTACATATTTCCCGAATAGTGTTGCTGCGCCGCACAGGAATGTCCGGCTGCGCGCGACCCTTCGAGCGGCGGGGCCCGCGGCAAACCCTTGAGCGAGCACGGGTCGCAGGTGTGAACCCAGGTGGATTCAGGCGAACCGGTTGGTTCCGCAAGGCGGAAATCGTTTCCGTTTGCGCAAGCTGACGCAGCGCTTCAGGCGAGCGTGTGACGCGCGCCGAGCGCGGGCACCTCGACGCGGGGGAAGCCGAGACGCTGTTGCACAAGCGCGGCGAAACTCTCCGCCACACCGCGCTCGCCGTGCACGACGAAGGTCCGCGCGGGCTTGCGACGGAACGCGCCGAGCCAGCCGAGCAACGCGGCCTGGTCGGCGTGCGCCGAGAGCCCTCCGATCGTGTGGACCGACGCACGCACGGCCACGTCCTCGCGGAACAGGCGCACGCTGCGCGCGCCGTCGACGAGCGCGCGACCCAGCGTGCCGGCAGCCTGGAAGCCGGTGATCACCACCGCGGTCGACTCGCGCGGCAGGTTGTGGCGCAAGTGGTGGCGCACGCGTCCGGCATCGCACATGCCCGACGCCGCGACGATCACCGCGCCGCTTCGCACCGCGTTGATCGCCATCGAGTCTTCGACGCTCTCCGTGAAGCTCACGCGCATGCGCGCGGGATGCGCGGCCTGCCACGCCGCGAGATCGCGGCTCTCGCGATCCAGGATCGGGGCGTAGCGCGCGGTGATCGCGGTGGCTTTCGTTGCCAGCGGCGAGTCGACGAACACGGTCAGCGGCGGCACGCGCGCAGCCCGCGCGAGGTCGGCCAGCACATGCAGCACCTCCTGTGTGCGCCCGACCGCGAACGCGGGCACGATAACGTTGCCGCGCGGCAGCGTGGCGGAGAGCACCCCGGCGAGCTCGTCGTAGGTCTCTCCGAGCGTCCTGTGCAGGCGGTTGCCGTAGGTCGACTCGACGAGCAGCGCATCGGCCTCGGCGATCGGCGTGGGGTCGGCGAGCACCGGCCGCCCCGGCTGGCCGAGGTCGCCCGAGCACACGAGCCTGAAGCGCCGCCCGTCGTCCTCCAGGTCGAGCTCGACGATCGCCGAGCCGAGGATGTGACCGGCGTCGCGGAAGGTGGCGGTGATCCCGGGCGCCGGCGAGAACGCGGTGGCGTAGGGCACGGTCTCGAACTGGCGCAGCACGCGCTCGGCGTCCTCCATGCCGTAGAGAGCGGCGGCCTCCTCACGGCGGCCGTCCTTGCCGCCCTTACCGCCCTTGCCGCCCTTGCCGCCATTGCGCTCGCGCGCCCACTGCGCGTCCTTCTCCTGGATATGCGCGGAATCCGGCAACATGACGCCGCACAGGTCCGCGGTCGCCGGGGTCGCGTACACACGGCCGCGGAAGCCCAGCGCGGCGAGCCGCGGCAGCAGGCCCGAGTGGTCGATGTGCGCGTGCGTGAGGACGACGAAGTCGAGCTTCGCGTCGCGCGGGGAGAGCGCCGTGCGGTTGCGCTCTTCGGCGCTGCGGTCGCCCTGCACGAGTCCGCAGTCGACAAGGAAGCGCCTCCCGGCCGCAGCGACCTCGTAGCAGGATCCGGTCACCTCGCCGGCCGCGCCGCGGAACGTGATCTCGATGCCCAATTCGACCTCCGTAGGCGCCGGCGCTCGCCGGACGACCCGGCGCGCTCATGCGCTGCGCGGCGTATGCTTCGAACCAATCCACCGGCCCACGCGCCGCGAACGGGATTATCCTATGCGGCTATGAGCGGCGCGCGAGACGCCGCGTGTGGATCGGCGGCGCGGCCGGCGAAGGCTTCCGCGCCGCAAAGCATACTCAAAGGACCACCGTCGCACTTCCAGGAGGAAAACGTGAAGCTCACAGGTTGCATCCTGGCGGTCGCGCTCGCGACCGCCGCCACCGCCGCGCACGCACAGGGCGGCATCCCGGACGCCGACCTCGGCCGAAGCCTCGCCGCGACGTGCGCGAACTGCCACGGCACGGGCGGCAAGGCCGTATCGGGCAGCACTGTCGCCTCGCTCGCCGGGCGGCCCAAGGAGGAGCTCGTTCGGCTGATGAACGAGTTCCGCGACGGCAAGCGACCCGCGACGATCATGCACCAGCTCGCGAAGGGCTACACGCCCGCGCAGGTCGACACGATGGCCGCGTGGTTCGCGGCGCAGAAGTGAGGAGCCGGCCATGACGATGCCAAGACGCGATTTCCTGAAGGCCGCGCTGACTGCGGGCGCGGCGGGCGCGCTGCCCGGCTGCGCGACGATGCCGGGCGGACCCTCGGCCGGCCGCGTGGTGGTGGTGGGCGGCGGCTACGGCGGGGCGACGGCAGCGAAGTACATTCGCATGTGGAGCGGCGGGCGGGTCGAAGTCACGCTCGTCGAGCCGAACGAGGCGTTCGTCTCCTGCCCGCTGTCCAACCTCGTGCTCGGCGGCAGCAAGACCATCGCCGACCTCACCGTGCCCTACGACGCTCTCGCGCGCAACCATGGCGTCAAGGTCGTGCGCGACATTGCCACCGCGATCGACACCGAGAAGCGGATGGTGCGCATCGCCGGCGGCGACCCGCTGCCCTACGACCGCCTGGTGCTCTCGCCCGGCATCGACTTCATGCGCGTGCCCGGCCTCGACAACGCCGAGGCGCAGGACACGGTGCTGCACGCGTGGAAGGCCGGCCCGCAGACGGTGGCGCTGCGCCGCCAGCTCGAGGCGATGCGCGACGGCGGCGTTTATGCGCTGGTGATCCCGGTGGCGCCTTACCGCTGCCCACCCGGGCCCTACGAGCGCGCCTGCCAGGTGGCGTGGTATTTCAAGCGTGCGAAGCCGCGCTCCAAGGTGCTGATCCTCGACGGCAATCCCGACGTGACCTCCAAGGGCCCCCTGTTCAAGCGCGCCTGGGCCGAGGAGTTCAAGGGCATCGTCGAGTACCGCAACAACCACGTGGGCACCGGCGTGGACGCGAAGACGCTGACGGCGAAATTCGAGACCGCCGAGGACGTCAAGGCCGACGTGCTGAACTACGTACCCCCGCAGGCCGCCGGCGACATCGCACGCCAGGCAGGCGTGATCACGGCGAACAACCGCTGGTGCGAGGTCGACTTCACGACGTTCGAGTCGGTCAAGGTGAAGAACGTGCACGTGCTCGGCGACGCGATCCAGATAGCGCCGGGCATGCCGAAGTCGGGGCACATGGCGAACCAGCACGCGAAGGTCTGCGCGGCGGCGATCGTCGCGCTGCTGACCGGGCAGCAGGTCAACCCCTCGCCGGTCGTCACGAACACCTGCTACAGCTTCGTCACCGACAAGGACGTGATGCACGTCGCCTCGGTGCACCAGTACGACCGCGACAAGAAGACGCTGATCGCCGTGCAGGGTGCGGGCGGCGTGTCGCCCGGCTGGACGGCGCTGGAAGGCGAGTACGCGTTCAACTGGGCGCGCAACACCTGGGCGGATGCGCTAGCTTAGCAATCGGCGAGAAACGCGGGCGGAAGTGATGCCCGCGTTTCTCGCCGAGATGACGTCAGGGCGGCGGCTTCGGGTGGCCGTGCGACCGCCTTTTGCATCGGCCTGCTAGGCGACCGGCTCCGCCTCCTTCGGCGCCTCCTCCTCGAAGGCGAGCGTCACCTTGTCGGCGTCGTCGACGTCGATGGTCACCTTGCCGCCGTTGACCAGCCGCCCGAACAGGAGCTCGTCGGCGAGGGCCTTGCGGATCGTGTCCTGGATGAGCCGCGCCATCGGCCGCGCGCCCATCTGCGGGTCGAAGCCCTTCTTCGCCAGCAGCGCCTTGAGCTTCGCGCTGAACGAGGCCTCGACCTTCTTCTCGTGCAGCTGGCTCTCGAGCTCGAGCAGGAACTTGTCGACGACGCGCAGGATCACGTCGTGGTCGAGCGCGGCGAAGCTCACGGTGGCGTCGAGCCGGTTGCGGAACTCCGGCGTGAACAGCCGCTTGATCTCGCCCATCTCGTCGCCGGCCGCGCGTTCGGTGGCGAAGCCCATCGTGCTCCGCGCGAGGTCGGCCGCGCCCGCGTTCGTCGTCATGATGATGACGACGTTGCGGAAGTCGGCCTTGCGCCCGTTGTTGTCGGTCAGCGTGCCGTGGTCCATCACCTGCAGCAGCACGTTGAAGATGTCCGGGTGCGCCTTCTCGATCTCGTCGAGCAGCAGGACGCTGTAGGGGTGCTTGGTGATCGCCTCGGTGAGCTGCCCGCCCTGGTCGAAGCCGACATAGCCGGGCGGCGCGCCGATCAGCCGGCTGACCGCGTGGCGCTCCATGTACTCGGACATGTCGAAGCGGATGAGCTCGATGCCGAGGCAATAGGCGAGCTGACGGGCGGCCTCGGTCTTGCCCACGCCGGTGGGGCCGCTGAACAGGAAGTTGCCGATCGGCTTCACCGGGTTGCCGAGTCCCGAGCGTGCCATGCGGATGGCCGAGACGAGCGCGTCGATCGCCTTGTCCTGGCCGAACACCACGTTCTTGAGGTCGCGGTCGAGCGTGCGCAGCGCGTTGCGGTCGTCGGAGGAGACGTTCTTCGCCGGGATGCGCGCGATCTTCGCGACGATCTCCTCGACCTCGCCCTTGCCGATGATCTTCTTCTGCTTGCTCTTCGGCAGGATCTTCTGCGCCGCGCCCGCCTCGTCGATCACGTCGATCGCCTTGTCGGGCAGGTGCCTGTCATTGATGAAGCGCGCGGAGAGCTCCGCCGCGCTGGTCAGTGCCGCGGGAGCGTACTTCACCCCGTGGTGCTGCTCGAAGCGCGACTTCAGCCCCTTGAGGATCTCGACCGTCTCCGCGACCGACGGCTCGGGCACGTCGACCTTCTGGAAGCGCCGCGACAGCGCGTGGTCCTTCTCGAAGATCTGGCGGAACTCGTTGTACGTCGTCGCGCCGATGCACTTCAGCGCACCGGTGGACAACGCAGGCTTGAGCAGGTTGGACGCGTCGAGCGTGCCGCCCGAGGCCGCACCGGCGCCGATGATCGTGTGGATCTCGTCGATGAACAGGATCGACTTCGGGTTCTCGGCGAGCTGCTTCAGCACGGCCTTGAGGCGCTGCTCGAAATCGCCGCGGTACTTGGTGCCGGCCAGCAGCGCGCCCATGTCCAGCGAGTACACCTGGTACTCGCGCAGCAGGTCGGGCACGTCGCCCTCGTTGATGCGCCGCGCGAGCCCCTCGGCGATCGCGGTCTTGCCCACGCCGGCCTCGCCGACCAGCAGCGGGTTGTTCTTGCGGCGGCGGCACAGCACCTGCACGACGCGCTCGAGCTCCAGCTCGCGGCCGATCAGCGGGTCGATCTTGCCGTTGCGCGCCAGGTGGTTGAGGTTGATCGTGTAGGCGTCGAGCGCGCCCTGCGACTCGGTGCCGCCCTCGCCCTCCTCCTTGCCGCCCTCCGGCTTCTCCGGCTTCGCCTGCGGCGTCTTGGTGATGCCGTGGGCGATGTAGTTGACGACGTCCAGCCGCGTCACGCCGCGCTGGTTGAGGAAGTAGACGGCGTGCGACTCCTTCTCGCCGAAGATCGCCACCAGCACGTTCGCGCCGGTGACCTCCTTCTTGCCGGAGGACTGCACGTGCAGGATGGCGCGCTGGATCACGCGCTGGAAGCCCTGCGTGGGCTGCGTGTCGGCATCCGAGTGGGGGGGCAGCCGCGGCGTGTGCTCGGCGATGAAGTCCGCGAGCACGCCGCGCAGCTCGTCGAGGTCGACGCCACAGGCCTTCAGCACCTCGGCCGCGGACGGATTGTCCAGCATCGCGAGCAGCAGATGCTCGACGGTGATGAACTCGTGCTGCTTCTGTCGGGCCTCGACGAAGGCCATGTGGAGGGAAACTTCGAGTTCCTGCGCGATCATGCGTAGCTCCGTGGCGCCAGGCCGGCTGCCGGGCTCGCGCCCGGGACGTACCCCTTAACGCTCAAGTCTCCTCCATCGTGCACTGCAGGGGATGCTGGTGGCGGCGCGCCAGGCCGACGACCTGGTCGACCTTCGCCGCCGCGATCTCCCGCGTGTAGGTCCCGCATTCGCCCCTCCCGTTGCGGTGCACCTGCAGCATCACGCGCGTCGCCTTTTCCCTCGACATGCCGAACACAGTCTGCAGCACCACGACGACAAAGTCCATCGGGGTGTAGTCGTCGTTCAGCAGCAGCACCTTGTACAACGGTGGCTGCTTCGGCTTGGTCTTCTCGGCCTCGAGGAGGTCGCCGCGTTGCTCGTGGACGGCCATGCTGGGGGGGTGAAGCCGGGAAGCTCCCGGAAGGTGGGGGTATGTTTGATGATTGCAACAGTTTTTTCAAGGGGAAACGACGCGCGGGCCGCCCCGTCTTGACGCACGGGAGACATTCCGCGTAGAAGAAGGGCGTTTGGCCGAGGGGAGCTCGTGTTCCGGTTTGTCGCCGTTCCACGCCGTTTCGCGCCGTCACGTGTGCCTGCCGCCCGCAGTCGACCCTCCCGAACGAACTCTTCCATCCCTGTAAGGAACAAGCTGTATGGCAACCGGAACCGTCAAGTGGTTCAACGACGCGAAGGGGTACGGATTCATCACGCCCGACGACGGCGGCGAGGACCTGTTCGCGCACTTCTCGGCAATCCAGATGCAGGGCTTCAAGTCCCTGAAGGAGGGCCAGAAGGTCAGCTTCGAGGTCACGCAAGGCCCGAAGGGGAAGCAGGCGAGCAACATCCAGAACGCCTGAATTCGAGCTTCCGCTGCGCCTCCGGCGCGGTGGGAGCGAAGAAGCCCGCCTGACCGGCGGGCTTTTTTTTCGCCGCGCGGCGCGCGTGAAGGATGGGCGGCGGCCGGTTCGGTTCGCGACGGTCGGGCGGCCCCGAAGCACGAAGGCCCGCGCGACGGCGGGCCCTCGTTCACTGCGGCGTGGCCGCGCGCGTCACATCCGCGCGATCATCGCCTGGCCGAAGCCCGAGCACGACACCTGGGTGGCGCCCTGCATGAGGCGCGCGAAGTCGTAGGTGACCTGCTTGTCGTCGATCGCCTTCTCGAGGCTTTTCACGATCAGCGCGGCAGCTTCCTTCCAGCCCATGTGCACCAGCATCATCTCGGCGGAGAGGATCTCGGAGCCGGGGTTGACGTAGTCCTTGCCGGCATACTTCGGCGCCGTGCCGTGCGTGGCTTCGAACATCGCCACCGAGTCGGAGAGGTTGGCACCCGGCGCGATGCCGATGCCGCCGACCTCCGCGGCGAGCGCGTCGCTGATGTAGTCGCCGTTGAGGTTCAGCGTGGCGATCACGCTGTACTCGGCGGGGCGCAGCAGGATCTGCTGGAGGAAGGCGTCGGCGATCACGTCCTTGACGACGATGTCCTTGCCCGTCTTCGCGTTGCGGAAGCTCATCCACGGACCGCCGTCGAGCAGTTTGGCGCCGAACTCGCGCTCCGCGAGCGCGTAGCCCCAGTCGCGGAACGCGCCCTCGGTGTACTTCATGATGTTGCCCTTGTGCACCAGCGTGACCGACGGCTTGTCGTTGTCGACCGCGTACTGGATCGCCTTGCGCACGAGGCGTTCGGTGCCTTCCGAGGACACGGGCTTGATGCCGATGCCCGACGTGGCCGGAAAGCGGATCTTCGTGACCCCCATTTCCTTCGTCAGGAACTCGATGACCTTCTTCGCCTGCGGCGAGTCCGCCGCCCACTCGATGCCGGCGTAGATGTCCTCGGAGTTCTCGCGGAAGATCACCATGTCGACCTTGCCCGGTTCCTTGACCGGCGAGGGCACGCCCTTGAACCAGCGCACCGGCCGCAGGCAGACGTAGAGGTCGAGTTGCTGGCGCAGCGCGACGTTCAGCGACCGGATGCCGCCGCCGACCGGCGTGGTCAGCGGGCCCTTGATCGACACCACGTAGTCGCGGAGGATCGCCAGCGACTCGTCGGGCAGCCAGACGTCGGGGCCGTAGACCCGCGTCGACTTCTCGCCGGCGTAGATCTCCATCCAGTGGATCTTCCGCTTGCCGCCATAGGCCTTCGCCACCGCCGCGTCGACGACCTTGATCATCACCGGCGTGATGTCGAGGCCCGTGCCGTCGCCTTCGATGTAGGGGATGATCGGGTTGTCGGGGACGTTGAGGCTGTAGTCCTTGTTGACGGTGATCTTCGCACCGCCCGCGGGGACCTTGACGTGCTGGTAGCCGGGCATGGAATCTCCTGGTGGAAAGCGGGGCCGGAAGGAAGGGTGGGGGCGCGGTCGCCGGCCGCGGCAAACGTAAGCCGGTCGGCGTGCCTTCCGCAGTGGGAAGCGCGGCAAAAAACAGCCAATTATCATCGATTTTGCCAGCCCTCGTCACCCCGCGCCCGCAGCGAACGCGAGCCTCGCGCCCTGCCGGCAGCGTCGTGCTGCTGAACAAGCCGTACGGAGTGCTGTGCCAGTTCACCGGCGCGGCGGGCGTGCCAACGCTGCGCGATCTGGTCGCCGTCCGCGGCGTGTACCCGGCGGGTCGCCTCGACGCCGACAGCGAAGGACTCGTGGTGCTGACCTCGCGCGGCGACGTGCAGGCGCGCATCGCGGACCCGCACCACAAGCTGCCGAAAACCTATTGGGTTCAGGTCGAGGGCGCCCCGACGCCGGAGGCGCTCGCCAGGCTGGCGGGCGGCGTGGACCTCGCCGACGGCCCCACGCGGCCGGCGCAGGCGCGGCAGATCGCGGAGCCGGCCGGGCTGTGGCCGCGCGAGCCGCCCGTGCGCTTCCGCAAGACCGTCCCCACCGCGTGGCTCGAGATCGTCCTGCGCGAAGGCCGCAACCGCCAGGTGCGGCGCATGACCGCTGCCGTCGGCCTGCCCACGCTGCGTCTGGTGCGCTGGTCGGTCGGGCCGTGGACCCTGGCGGGCCTGGTCCCCGGGCAATGGCGGAGGGCGAGCGTCGCCGACCTCTCGGCACCACAGGACGCCGGGACCAAATCCACTCAGTGAGCGGCCACTTACACAGCGCGGGAGGGCCAGCGCCTGCGTGGTAACATCATCCGCCCTGCGTGCCGGCCCAGCCGACACCTGCCTACGCGCCGCGCCCTTCCCTGCCGCAACCTCTCCTCCGATGATCCGCCGCCTGCTCGCCCGGTTGCTGCCCGGACCGCGCCCGGGCGAGCCGCGCGTGTATGGCCCGGACAAGCACGCGGTGCGCGCCGAGCAGGTGAGCGCCGGCGCGCGTCAGGTAACCCGCCGCCTCAAGGAAGCGGGCTTCAAGGCCTTCGTCGTCGGCGGCGCCGTGCGCGACCTCATGCTCGGCATCCCTCCGAAGGACTTCGACATCGCCACCGACGCGCACCCCGAGCAGGTGAAGCCGCTGTTCCGCCGCGCGTTCGTCATCGGCCGCCGCTTCCGCCTCGTGCACGTGCACGCCGCGGGCGAGGTCGTCGAGGTCTCGACGTTCCGCGCGGCGCAGGGCACCGACGCCGCCGACGAGCACGGCCGGCTCATCTCCGACAACGTCTACGGCAGCCAGGCCGAGGACGCCGCGCGCCGCGACTTCACCGTCAACGCGCTGTACTTCGACCCGGAGACCGAGGAAGTCTGGGACTACGTCGGTGGCGTCCCCGACGTGCGTGCGCGCCGCATGAAGCTCATCGGACCGCCGGTGACGCGCTACCGCGAGGACCCGGTGCGGATGCTGCGCGCCGTGCGGCTCGCCGCGAAGCTCGGCTGCACGATCGAGAAGAAGACCGCGGAGCCGATCGCGCGGCTCGCGGACCTCATCGGCAACGTGCCGCCGGCGCGGCTGTTCGACGAGATGCAGAAGCTGCTGCTCTCCGGCCACGCCGTCGAGACGCTGCGCTCGCTGCGCGCGCACGGACTGCACCACGGCCTCCTGCCGCTGATCGACGTCGTCCTCGAGCAGCCGGGCGGGCAGCGCTTCATCGAGGTCGCGCTGCAGCAAACCGACGCGCGCGTGCGCGAGGATCGCAGCGTCTCGCCGGCGTTCCTGTTCGCCACGCTGCTCTGGCACGAGGTCCTCGGGCAGTGGGGCGCGGCGAAGGGCAAGGGCGAGCGGCCACTGCCGGCGCTGCTCGACGCGATGGACGCGGTGCTCTCGCAGCAGGCGGAGCGCATTGCGATCCCGCGCCGCTTTGAGGCGACGATCAAGGAGATCTGGTCGCTGCAGCCGCGCTTCGAGCAGCGCGCGGGACAGCGCCCGCACCGGCTGCTCGAGCATCCGCGCTTCCGCATGGCCTACGACTTCCTGCTGCTGCGCGCGGAGGCCGGCGAGGCGCCGCAGGCGCTCGCCGACTGGTGGACACGCTTCCAGGAGGCCGGGGAGGATGAGCGCGAGGCGATGCTCAAGCCCGACGAGGCGCCAAAGAAGCGGCGCCGCTCGCGCGGCCGCGGCCGCAAGCAGCGCGAGGACGACGCGCCGGCGACCGCAGCGGACGCGCCCGCCGACGACGGCGCGCCGGACTGAGCGCTCGCAACCTCGCCGCATGACGCTGGCCTTCGTCGGGCTGGGCAGCAACCTCGCGCACCCGCGACGCCGCATCGCCGGCGCGCTGCGCCGCATCGCCGGGCTGCCGCGCACGCGAATCGTCGCCGTCTCGCCCAACTACCTCTCGGCGCCGGTCGGCACGAGCGTGCCGCAGCCCGACTACGTCAACGCCGTCGCGCTGCTCGACACGCGGCTCCGCGCGCGCGACCTGCTCGCGCGCCTGTTCGCCGTCGAGCGCGCGCAGCGCCGCCGGCGCGTCGCCGGCGTGCGCAACGCGCCGCGGACGCTGGACCTCGATCTGCTACTATTCGGTCGCCTGCGGATGGCCACGCGCGAGCTCACGCTGCCGCACCCGCGCATGCACCAGCGGGCCTTCGTGCTGCAGCCGCTCGCCGCCATCGCGCCTGCCGCGCGGGTTCCCGGCCGGGGCGTGGCCGCGGCGCTCGCCCGCGGCGTTTCCGGACAGCGCATCGCCCGCACCCGCAGCCACCCGCTTTAGACGCTGATGCAACTCGCGCTCTGCCGCTACGTCGTCGTCGAGGGCCCGATCGGCGCCGGCAAGACCAGCCTCGCGCGCGCGCTCGCTCAGCACCTCGGCGCCGACGTGCTGCTCGAGCTGCCGGAGGACAATCCGTTTCTCGCCCGCTTCTACGAGGACATGGCGCGCTACGCGCTGCCCGCGCAGCTCAACTTCCTGTTCCAGCGCGTCGACCAGCTGCGCGGCCTTGCCCAGCCCGACATGTTCGGCCGCCCCACCGTCGCGGACTTCCTGTTCGACAAGGACCCGCTGTTCGCGCGCCTCAACCTGACCGACGACGAGTTCGCGCTCTACGACAAGATCTACAGGCACCTGAAGCCGCAAGTACCGGCGCCCGACCTCGTCATCTACCTGCAGGCGCCGGTCGCAACGCTCGTCGAGCGCGTGCACCGCAGAGGCGTGGACAGCGAGCGGCAGATGCCCGAGTCCTACCTCGCGCGGCTGGCCGACGCCTACGCGCGCTTCTTCTACACCTACGACGAGGCGCCGCTGATGATCGTCAACAGCGAGCGGCTCAACTTCGTGGACAATGCCGAGCACTTCGCGCTGCTCGTGTCGCGGATCGACGGCATGCGCGGTCAACGGGAGTTCTTCAACCTTGGCAGCGCCTAGAATGACGGCCGGCGCGACTGACATGACCGCCGCGCCGTACGCCGCGCCCGCCGCACCGCGTCCCGCGCGCGTGAGCGTGGCCGACCTCGCGCGCATGGCCGCGACCGGCCGCCGCATCGCGATGCTCACGGCCTACGACGCGAGCTTGGCGGGCGTCGCCGAACGGGCCGGCGTGGACGTGCTCCTCGTCGGCGACTCGCTGGGCATGGTCGTCCAGGGCCACCCGACGACGCTGCCCGTGACGCTCGCCGACACGCTCTATCACACGCGCTGCGTCGTCGCGGGCTGCGCGCGGCCGCTGGCGATCGCCGACCTGCCGTTCGGCACGTTCCAGGGTCGCGCGGAGGACGCCTATGCGGCCGGCGTGGCGGCGCTTCAGGCTGGCGCCCAGATGGTGAAAGTCGAGGGCGGCGCGTGGATGGCGCCCACCGTCGAGTACCTCGTGCGCCGCGGCATCCCGGTGTGCGGCCACGTCGGGCTCACGCCGCAGTCGGTGCACACGCTCGGCGGCTTCCGCGTGCAGGGCAAGTCCGACGCGGCGGCGGCGGCCGTGGTCGCTGACGCGAAAGCGCTCGCCGCGGCCGGATGCGCGCTCCTCGTCGTCGAGTGCGTGCCGCGCGCGCTGGGCACGCGGCTGACCGCCGAGGCCGGCGTGCCGACGATCGGCATCGGCGCCGGACCCGACTGCTCGGGGCAGGTGCTGGTGATCCACGACGCGCTGGGCATCCAGCCGGGCAAACCGGCCCGGTTCGTCCGCAACTTCATGCCGGGACACGACTCCATCGAGGCGGCGCTGGCCGCCTACGTCGCGGCAGTGCGGGACGGATCGTTCCCCGCGCCCGAGCACTGCTTCTGAGCGCTGCGCCGGCGCCCTGGAAAGGAACGCATGCAGATCTGCCAAACCGCCGCCGAGCTCGCCGCGCACCTCGAGCGTTTCAAGCAGGTCGCTTTCGTGCCGACGATGGGCAACCTGCACCGCGGCCACCTGTCGCTGATGGACATCGCGCGCGAGCGCGGCGACTGCGTGGTGAC
>Ga0209391_10001164_pt1 | contig 13447 bp, 10 predicted proteins | sample PPLLak3March2015_FD_187246 | JGI IMG/M metagenome (GOLD analysis project Ga0209391, IMG submission 187246) | Freshwater sediment microbial communities from Prairie Pothole Lake near Jamestown, North Dakota, USA - PPLs Lake P7 Core (1) Depth... | ecosystem: Environmental > Aquatic > Freshwater >... | reverse complement strand
CCCACCTATGCCTATCGCGACCAGCGGGTGGGCGAGTCCGATGCCGCCTACTGCGCCCGCCTGATCGCCGAGGTGGAAGATGCCTTCGACCGCGTCGACGGCGATCGCGTGATCGCCTTCGTCGCCGAAACGGTCGGCGGCGCAACCAGCGGCTGCCTGACCGCACCTGCCGGCTACTACCGCAAGCTGCGCGAGCTCTGCGACCGCCACGGGGCGCTGCTGATCCTCGACGAGGTGATGTGCGGCATGGGCCGCACCGGCACCCTGCACGCCTGCGAGCAGGAAGGCATCGCGCCCGACCTGATGGCGATCGCCAAGGGGCTTGGTGGCGGCTACCAGCCCATCGGCGCGGTGCTGGCGAGTAGGCAGCTGATCGATGCCATCGCCGGCGGCAGCGGCTTCTTCCAGCATGGCCACACCTACATCGGCCATCCGATGGCCTGCGCCGCCGCGCTGGCGGTGCAGCGCGTGCTGGCGCGCGACCGGCTGGTCGAGCGCTGCCTGGTCCAGGGCGAGGCGCTGGCGGCGCGGCTGGATGCGGCCTTCGCCGCGCATCCGCATGTCGGCGACATCCGCGGCCGCGGCCTGTTCCGGGCGCTGGAACTGGTGGCCGATCGCGACAGCAAGGCGCCGTTCGATCCGTCGCGGAAGATCGCCGCGCGGGTCCGCGCCGAGGCGATGGCCGCCGGCCTGCTGTGCTACCCGATGTCGGGCACCCTGGACGGCCATCTCGGCGACCACGTCCTGCTGGCGCCACCGTTCATCGTCGCCGACGACGAACTGGATTTGCTGGTCGATCGGCTCGGCCGCGCCATCGATGCAGCAACTCGCGCTGCGCCCTAGGCTGGAGTAGCGTTCGCTTTGGGAAGGAGTGTCGCGGGCCGCTGTCGGGGGACGGCGGCCCGGAACCGTTCCGCAATCGTGGCCGCGGCGGACGCGGCCGTGTTCCGACATATCGAGGAGATCCGCATGCGTCTGACTGTCACCCTTTGCGCCGCCGCCATCGCCATCGCCGCTGCAGCCGCCGTGCCGGCGCCGGCCGCGGCACAGCAGCGGTTCATCACCATTGGCACCGGCGGCGTCACCGGCGTCTACTACCCGGCCGGGGGCGCGATCTGCCGCCTGGTCAATCGCGACCGCGCCAAGCATGGGCTGCGCTGTTCGGTTGAATCGACGGGAGGTTCGGTGGCCAACGTCAACCTGCTCAAGGCGGGCGAGATCGAGTTCGGTGTCGCGCAGTCCGACGTGCAGTACAACGCCACCAACGGCGCAGGGCAGTTCCAGAAGGACGGCGCCTTCGGTGACCTGCGCGCAGTGTTCGCACTGCACCCCGAGCCCTTCACCGTGGTGGCGCGCAAGGAAGCCAACATCACCAGGTTCGAGGACTTCAAGGGCAAGCGCTTCAACGTCGGCAATCCGGGCTCCGGCACGCTGGCGTCGATGAACGAACTGCTGGCGACGATGGGCTGGAAGATGGGCGACTTCGGCCTGGCCTCCGAACTGCGCCCCGACGAGCACGGCGCGGCGCTGTGCGACGGCAAGATCGATGGTTTCTTCTATGCCGTCGGCCACCCGTCCGCGAACATCCAGGACCCGACCACGATCTGCGGCGCCAAGCTGGTGTCGCTGACCGGCCCTGCGGTCGACCGGCTGGTCAAGGAGCGGCCGTACTACGCCGTCGCCACCATTCCGGGGGGCATGTACCCGAACAACCCGCAGCCGACCACGACCTTCGGCGTGCAGGCCACTGTCGTCAGCGCGGCCAAGGTGCCGGCCGACGTCATCTACACGGTGGTGAAGACGGTGTTCGACAACCTCGAGGAGTTCAAGAAGCTGCATCCGGCGCTGGCCCACCTGAAGCCGGAGGACATGGTCAAGAACGGCCTGTCGGCGCCGCTGCACGAGGGCGCCGCGCGCTTCTACCGGGAAAAGGGCTGGATCAAGTAGGCGGTCGTGGTCCGGCCCTAGAGTCCGACGGGCGGCTGCGGCCGCCCGTTGCGGTTTCAAGAGGGATCGTGGACAAGAACAAGATCGAGGAAGAGCTGGCGCCGACCGCCGAGATGCAACTCGGCGACTCCGAGGTGCAGCGGCTCGCCAAGGACACGGACTTCGGCGGCCGCTCCACCGACGGCCCGGTCGGCCTGCTGATGCTGGTGCTCGGCCTGTCGTGGGCGCTGTTCCAGCTCTGGTACGCGTCGCCGCTGCCGTTTGCGCTGCGTTTCGGCGTCTTCAACGACACCGAGGCGCGGTCGATCCATCTTGCCTTCGGCATGTTCCTGGCCTTCCTCGCATTTCCGGCGACGCGGCACTCCCCGCGCGACCGGGTGCCGGCGCTCGACTTGCTGCTGGCGGCAATAGGCGCCGCCAGCGCGATGTACCTGATCGTGTTCTATCGTGAGCTGGCGCTGCGGCCCGGCAATCCGACCGGGCTGGACATCGCCGTAGGCATCGCCGGCGTGCTGGTGCTTCTGGAGGCGACGCGGCGCGCGGTCGGCCTGCCGATGACGGTGCTGGCGGTGCTGTTCCTCGCCTACTCGATCGCCGGGCCGCACCTGCCCGACGTCATCGCGCACAAGGGGGCGTCGATCCCGCGTCTCGTCTCGCATCAGTGGATGGTGACCGAGGGCGTGTTCGGCATTGCGCTCGGTGTTTCGGTGAGCTTCATCTTCGTCTTCGTGCTGTTCGGCACGCTGCTCGACCGCGCCGGCGGCGGCAACTACATGATGCAGGTCAGCTTCGCGCTGCTCGGCCACCTGCGCGGCGGCCCGGCGAAGGTCGCGGTCGTGTCGTCGGCGCTGAACGGGCTGATTTCCGGCTCGTCGGTCAGCAATGTCGTCTCCGGCGGCATCTTCACGATCCCGCTGATGAAGCGCGCCGGCTACGGCGGCGTGAAGGCGGCGGCGATCGAGACTTCGTCCTCGGTCAACGGCCAGATCATGCCGCCGGTGATGGGCGCGGCGGCGTTCCTGATGGTCGAGTATGTCGGCATCCCGTACTCGGACATCGTCAAGCACGCCTTCATCCCGGCGGTGATCAGCTACATCGCGCTCTTCTATATCGTGCACCTCGAGGCGCTGAAGCTGGGCATCATGCCGGCGGCGCGCGAACGCGACCGCACGATGCGCAACCGCTTCGTCTCCTGGGGCCTCGGGCTGTCGGGCACGATCGCCGCGATGGGGCTCGTCTACGCGATCGCTCTCGGCGCAAAGGCGATGTTCGGCGAGGCGGCGCCCGTGCTGCTCGGCGTGCTGCTGGCGATCGCCTACGTCGGCAGCGTCCGGGTCGCCGCCAGACAGCCCGACCTGCCCACGGAGATCGACGTCAAGAATCCCGTGCTGCCGCCGACCTGGCCGACGGTCAAGGCCGGGCTGCACTTCCTGATCCCGATCGGCGTGCTGATCTGGTGCTTGATGGTCGAGGAGTTGTCGCCTGGCCTGTCGGCCTTCTGGGGCGTCGCGGCGCAGGTGCTGCTGATGGTCTCGCAGCGGCCGCTGCTGGCCTGGTTCCGCCGGAAGGCTGACCTCGGCGGCCAGTTCAGTGTCGGCATGAAGGAAGTCATAGACGGTTGCAACGACGGCGCGCGCAACATGATCGGCATCGCCGTGGCCACCGCCTGCGCCGGCATCATCGTCGGCAGCATCACCCTGACCGGCCTCGGCCTGCGGATGACCGAGTTCGTCGAGTTCGTCTCGCAGGGCAACATCCTCGTCATGCTGCTGTTCACCGCCTTCGTCTGCCTGGTGCTCGGCATGGGCGTGCCGACCACCGCCAACTACATCCTGGTCGCCACGCTGATGGCGCCGGTGATCGTCGAGCTCGGCGCGCAATCCGGGCTGGTGATCCCGCTGATCGCGGTGCACCTGTTCGTCTTCTACTACGGGATCATGGGCGACATCACCCCGCCCGTGGGGCTGGCGAGCTTTGCCGGCGCGGCGATCGCCAAGGAGGACCCGATCGCCGTCGGCCTGCAGGGGTCGGTGTATGCGTTCCGCACCGTCGTGCTGCCGTTCATCTGGATCTTCAACCCGGCACTGCTGCTGATCGACGTGCACGGCTGGGGAGAGGCGCTGCTGGTGGCGGCGGCCTCGACGCTGGCATCGCTGCTGTTCGCCGCTGCGACGATGGCGTACTTTCGTGTCAAGTGCCGCTGGTGGGAGGTGCTGCTGCTGCTGGTCGCCACCTTCTGCCTGTTCCGGCCCGACTGGTTCGCCGATCAGGTCGCGCCCGAGTACACCGAGGCGCCGGTGTCGAGGTTCTACGAACTCGCGGCCAGGCTCGACGAAGGAGACCGGCTTGTGTTCCGGATCCAGGGCCAGACGCTCGAAGGCGAGGACAGGGGTAAGACAGTGGCGGTGCAACTCGGCCCGAAGACGGGCGACGGTTCCAATCCGGTCGCCGACGCGCGCAAGCGCCTGGCCGATGCCGGGCTTGCCGTCACCGGCATGGGCGAGATGCTGCAGGTGGCCAACGTGCGCTTCGGCAGCCGCGCCGCCAAGGCGCGGATCGAGCAGGGCTACGACATCGTCGGCGTCGAAGTTCCAACCGATCGCCTCAACGCGCACTGGTTCTATCTGCCGGGGCTGCTGCTGGCGGCGCTGATCTGGCTGCTGCAGGGATGGCGGCGTCCGCGCGGCGGAGGCTGAAGGGTCGTCCGCGGCGCTTCGTACTGCATAGGCGGTGCGCTCGTGATTTCGCGGCAGGCGTCGATGCCCGCCGCATGGTCGCAGGGAGGAGAGTCATGTTCAGGAAACTGCTGTTGGCCGTAGATCTGCAGGAAACCACGAGCTGGATCCATGCGCTGCCGGCGGCGCTCGACCTGTGCCGGCTGTCGGGGGGCGCGCTGCACGTGGTGACGGTGGCCAGTGAAGTCAACGTGCAGGTGGCGTCGTTCTTTCCCGCCGACGCCAACCAGAAACTGCAGCAGCAGATGGTCGCCGACCTGCACGCCTGGATCGTCGCCCATGTGCCGGCCGGCATCGACGTGCACCAGATCGTCGGCCAGGGCAGCGTGCACCGCGAGATCCTCGCCGCCGCCGAGAAGATCGACGCCGATCTCATCGTCATGGCGTCGCACACGCCCGGCATTGCCGACTACGTACTGAGCGCCAACTCCGCGCATGTCGTCCGGCATGCGGCATGTTCGGTGATGGTGGTCCGCGGCTGAGCAATCTGTCCATGACCGGTCCAGTGCGCCCAGGACCGGCGCTGGTCGCCGTCCGGATTGCGGCGTGCCGCTGCCACGGCGCTTGAGTCCTGCGCCGGACGGCAGGGCCGCGGCGACGGCGCTGCGGCAACTGCAGCGCGAGCGCCTGGCCGGCGGCGATGCCGCCGCCGGGCGCAAGCTCCTGGCCCTGACCGTGCTGGCGCGAACACGCCTGGCTTCCGCCGGCCAGGTGCGGCGGCTGCACGAGACGCTGTGTTTCCTGCGCGCGCATCCGGGCGATGCGCGGGTCCTGGCGGCCGTGGAGCGCCTGCTGGCGCGTTTCGACCGCCGCGCCGATCTCGCCGCGCATCGCGAGGCGCTGGCGAGCGACGGCATCGCCGGCACCGCGGGGCGGTATCCCTTCTTCTGGCCGACCGCGCGCTGGCTGGCGTCGCGCTGGCCGGGCCGGCTGCGCTTCGACCGCAGCGACTTCGAGGCCGACCTTTCGCTGGCCCGGGCTGCGCCGCTGCTGGCACCGCCCCTGGTGGCCGCCGCGCTGCGCGAGCGAAAGCACGCCGGGTTCGCCGCCATCGACCGGCTGCGCCGTCGCGGCGAGACGGATGCCGCCTGCCTGGTGCGGCTGGTCGCTGCCATGCCGGGCGACGAGGCCACCCGCGAAGGCTTCTACGACGCCATCAATCCGAGTTGCGAACTGCGGGCCGGTCCAGACACGCCCGCCCGCTGCCGCGAGAAGTTCGGCCCGGCGCCGGTCGTGTTTCGCGACGCACCGCTCGATCGCGGACGGCCGAAGCTGCGCCAGGAAATGGCGCGGCCGCCGTTGTCGCTGCGGCGCCTGGGCCGCGACGAAGGCAGGCAACTGATCGACCTTGCCCGCGGCGTCATGGTCACCCGCAATCGCGACCTCGATGCCTTCGCCTATGGCAACGCCGACGATGCCTGGCTGATCGACGACGGCGGCGGCCGTGCCTTCGCGCTGAACGGCGTGCTGCTGGAGCGGCGACCGCCGATCGCCTCAATCTACGGCGGGCTGACGCTCGCCAATGGCGTTCCGGTGGGCTATCTGCAGGCCGACGTCGTCGGCCGCAGCGCGGCGCTGTCGTTCAACACCTTCGAGACCTTCCGCGGCGGCGAAGCCGCGCACGACTTCGCGCGGCTGCTGGCGGCGCTGCGGCATTTCGCCGGTGTCGACGCCTTCAGCATCGAGCCCTACCAGCTAGGGCTCGGCAACGACGAAGGCATCGCCTCCGGCGCCTGGTGGTTCTACTTCAAGCTCGGCTTTCGCCCGCGGGCCGCCGCCGCGCGCCGGATCGCGGCCGCCGAGCTCGCGCTGATCGATCGCAAGCCGTCGCACCGCTCCTCCGCGGCGACCCTGCGTCGGCTGGCGGCCCACCCGCTGTTCTTCGATCTCGATCCGAGCCGGCACACGCCGCTGCCGCCGCTCGCGGACATCGGGCTGCGTGTCGCGCGGCTGCTCGCCGGCCGGGGCGACTCAGCGCCCGCTCGAATCGAGGGCGATGCCGCTGCCCTGCTCGACGCCAGGCCGGCGTCGATGACGGCGAGCGAGCGCGCCGCCTTTGCCAACTGGGCGCCGCTGGTTCTTCTCGCCGGCGCCGCACGCTGGCCGAGGCCGCAGCGGCTCGCGCTGCGAGGACTCGTCGGCGCCAAGGCGGCGGCGAGCGAGCGCGATTACGCGATGCGGCTCGCCGCGCACGCGCCGCTGTGCCGGGCGCTGTTCGGGCAGTAGCCGCTGCCGCGCCCGGCGCGGCGGGCAGGCCGGTTCGGGTTCAGCCGGCGGCCGGCAGCCATTGCTGCGGGACGATTTCGACGGTCGTCGATGCATCCGCAAGCCAGACGTGCCCTTCCTGCAGCGTCGCCGTCAGCCGCATCGACCGCGCGGCGAGCGTCAGCAGGGCCGCGAGGTCGGATTCGGTCAGCGCCAGCACCCGCAGGTTCGACAACCGCGCCAGCGCCGCACGGTTCTCGTCCCGCCACAGCGGCGCCCTGCGGCCGTAGGCGAGCACGACGACCTCGCGGGCGCGGCCGCAGGCCTTGCGAAGGTCGCGCTCGTCGGGCAGGCCGACATCGATCCACTGCGCGATGACGCCGGTCGGGTCGTGCCGCCACAGATCCGGCTCGCCCTCGGTGGACAGGCCGCGGCCGAAGGCCAGTGCCGCATCGGCATGCAGCACGAAGGCCAGCAGCCGCACCATCATCCGCTCTTCGGTTTCCGACGGATGCCGCGCCAGCGTCGGCGCGAATTCGCCATAGACGCCGCGATCGATGTCCGACAGCGACAGTTCGCAGCGATACACGGTGGCGCGCAAGGCCATGGCTCGTTCCGCTCGTTGTTGGTCCGCTCAGCGCGCCAGCAGCGCCAGCACCAGCGGCACCGTCAGCGACGAGGCCGCCGTCGACAGCACCATGGCGGTGGCCACCGGTGCCTGCATGCTGTCGAACTCGCGCGCCATCAGGTAGACGTTGACGCCGACCGCCAGCGCGGAGAGCAGCACCACGGCCTGGGTCTCGACCGCCGGCAGTCCCAGCGCCAGCGCCAGGCCCCAGACCACCAGCGGCTGCGCCACCAGCTTGACGGCGGTGATCGCCGTCGCCTCTCGCCAGCCGCTGCGGACCCCGTATTCCGCCAGCCCCATGCCGAGCACGATCAGCGACAGCGGAACCGCCGAGCTGCCGAGCAGATCGAGCGGCCGGTCGATGACCATCGGCAGCGAGAGCCCGGTCATGCCGAACGCGGCGCCGATCAGCACCGAGGCGACCACCGGATTGGTCAACACGTTCTTCAGCGTCTGGCCGAAGCCGCGCACGGACAACTCGCCATGCCGCGCCCACTCCACCGACACCGTGACCAGCGTCCACAGCGTCAGCGAGTTGAACACCAGCACCAGCGCCACCGACGGCATCGCCGCCTCGCCGAGCGCGGCGCGGGCGATCGGCACCCCGAGCAGCACGTTGTTGGCGAAGATGCCGCCAAGCGCGAACACCGACTGCTGCACGCCGTCGAGGCCGAAGAGCCACCGTCCCAGCAGCCGGCCGAGGACGAACACGATCAGGCAGCCTCCGAAGAAAGCGATCAGCAGGCGGGAGTCGACCGGCGGCAACCGCGACAGGTCGCTCATCAGCCGGAACAGCAGCGCCGGGATCGCCACGGCGAAGACGAACTTCGCCAGCGCGTCGCTCACACTCTTCGGCCAGCGGCCGGAGGCGGCGAGCAGATAGCCCGCGAGGATCAGCACGAACAGCGGCGCCGAAACCTCGAGCTGCTGAAGGAAGGTGGACACGGGGGCGCGCAAAAGCGGCGCAGTGTAGGCGGCGCGCGCCGCTCCTTCGCGCGCCGTCGGTGCGGCCTCGAGGAAACGCCGGGCCGCGCCAGGTTTCCTAACCCCCGCCTGCCGGGGGCGGGCGGAGCGCAATCCGGCCGCGGGGGTGCTTACGAGGCTGGCGTCGAATAGGCGATGACGTGGATCGCCGCGCCCTGCGGGTCGATGATCACCGCGAAGCGGCCGACGTTGGGAATGTCGGCCGGGCCGTGCACCACCTTGCCGCCGAGTTCGGCCGCCTTCTTCGCAGTGGCGTCGACGTCGTCGACCGTGACATAGCTGCCCCAGTTGGGCGGCATGCCGCCGGCGGCGGCCTCCGGCGGCATCGCCATGATGCCGCCGACGGAGGTCTCGCCGGCCTTGACTACGTGATAGTCCATGCCCGGCATCTTCATCACCTGCACCGTCCACCCAAGCAGCGCGGTGTAGAAGGCGACCGCCTTGTCGGGATCGGAGGTCATCAGCTCGTTCCAGGAAAAAGCCCCGTGGGTCTTGTAGGCATCCATGCCGGTCTCCTCGTTTTGGCCGACGCTCTGCGACGGGAGCCGAATGCTAGGCGGGCGGTGGTTGCCGGCCAATGACGCAAGCATGAGTGCGGAGGCCGAGCGGACGAGCGCGCCGGGCCGTCCCAAGCGCTCGCCCCGCAGCGCGCAGCGCGGAGGGAAAGCTGATCACTCGTTACGATGCGGGCCGTCGCCACCGACCGGAGCCCATGATGATTCTCGAACTCGCCGACATCCGCATCCACGCCGGTCAGCAGGCCGCCTTCGACGAGGCGATCCGCCGCGGACTCGACACCGTGATCAGCCGGGCGAAGGGCTTTCGCGGCTACAAGGTCAACAAGGGCATCGAGTCGCCCGAGCGCTACCTGCTGATGATCTTCTGGGAGACGCTGGAGAACCACACCGTCGACTTCCGCGGCTCGCCGCAGTTTGCCGAGTGGCGGGCGATCGTCGGCCCGTTTTTCGCCACGCCGCCGCAGGTCGAGCACTACACGCTGCTGGCGAAGTCGCAGGGCGCCTGACGGCCCATCGGCGCCCGGCGCGCACCTGAGAACCTGCCGGCATGCACGGAGAGCCGCTGCTGCTCTGGATGCTCATTCTGCCGCTGGCCGGCAGCGCGGTGGCGATGTTCATGCCGGTGCACGCGCGCAATGCGGTGGCCTGGCTCGGCGCCAGCGCGGCGATCTTCCACACCATGAACCACGCCACCTTCAAGGCGTCGCCGTTCAAGGCCACCGGCGTGGCGACCGGCGTGGTCGCCTTCGTCGCGATCGCGGCGCTGACGCTGCTCGGCGCGCTGGGCCTGTTGCGGATGCCGACCTTCTACGAGCGCGTGCACGCGCCGACGCTGGGCACCACACTCGGCACGTTCCTGATCCTCGCCGCTTCGATGCTGCTGTTCTCGGTGCTGGCGTCGCGGCCGGTGCTGCACGAGATCGCCATCGCCGTCTTCGTGACCGTCACCACACCGGTCACCTACATGCTGCTGCTGCGGGCCGCCGTGCGCCGCCAATGCTCCGGCGACGGCTCGTAGACGACGATGCGGCTGCGGCCCAGCCGCTTGGCCTCCAGCACGCACTGATCGGCGGCCCGCAGCAGGTCGTCGGGGGACTGCGGCACCCGCTGCGAATCGGCGACGCCGGCGGAGAAGCTGGCGCCGCCCAGCACCACGTTGTCGAAGGCGAAACTCTGGGCCCGCCACAGCCGCAGCAATGCAGCCAGCTTGCGCCGCGCCGCGCGGGCGTCGCTGCGCGGCATCAGCAGGCAGAACTCCTCGCCGCCATAGCGGCAGGCGACATCGCTCCGGCGCAGTCGCTGCGCCAGCAGGCGGCCGAACTCGGCCAGCAGCCGGTCGCCGGCAAGGTGGCCGTGGCGATCGTTGACGGTCTTGAAGTGGTCGAGATCGATCACCGCCACCGCCAGCGGCTGCTCTTCGCGCCGGGCCAGCGCCCACATCATCGGCAGCACGTCGTTCAGGTGGCGGCGGTTGAACAGGCCGGTGAGGAAGTCGCGCGTCGCCTGTTGCTGCAGGGCCGCGCGCAGCGACTCGACTTCCTCGACCTTCTGCGACAGCTGCCGGTTCATCGACGCTAGCTGCTCCTGCGCCCGCTCGCTGGCGAGGCGCCGCTGGTCGATCAGGTCGCGCTCGCGCTGCATCCGCAGCAGCTCGGTCTTCAGTTGCGCCGCCTGCCGCCGGGACTGCTCGGCGCGGCGCATGCGCTCGACCTGCAACTGCTGCCAGCAGCGCAGCTCGCGCAGCGCGCCGGGTTTGTCGCCTGCACGTTCGAGCGCGTCGGCATGGGCGAGGCGATACAGGCAGTGGGCGCGCAGGTTCAGACCCTCGGCCGGCAGCGGCAGCGCCGCCTGCAGCCGCTGCGCCGCGCCGCGGGCGTCGCCCCGCAGCGCCAGCAGTTCGGCCTCGGCCACCGCCACCTCGACCCGTTCGTCCGGTTCAGTGGCCGCCGAGCCGAGCGCCCGCGCCCGTTCGACCAGCGTCGCGCCCAGCTCGCCTTCGCCGGCGCGCAGCGCCGCGATCGCCATCGTGCCGAACGACGCGCCTTCGTCGCTGCTCCCCTCGGGCAGCACGGCGAGCAATGCCTCGACGTCGGGCAGCGCCTCGCGCGGCCGGCCGAGGTCGGTCAGGCAGACGATGCGGTTGACGCGCAGCACGCCGTCGATGCGCGGATTGGCGAGCGCGCGGCCGCGCTCGATGCCTTCGTGCAGGTAGGCGAGCGCCTCGTTGTACTCGCCGAGTTGATACAGCTCGTGCGCGAGGTTGCCGTAGAGCACGACGTCGAAGCCGTGACCGCGCGCCGGCTGCGTCTCGCGCAGCGCCTCGTACATGTAGGCGAAGGCCTGCGCCGAGTCGCCCTGCGCCGAATAGCAGCCGGCGATGCCGTTCAACAGCATGCCGCGCGCTTCGTGGCGCAGCACGCGCAGGCCTTCGTCGCGCAGCGGCAGCAGCCGGTGCAGCGATTCGCGGTAGTTGCCCTGCTTCCAGTCGCTGCGGGCGATGCCTACCGCTGCCAGGATGTGGCCGCCGCGTTCGCCGCAGATGTCGAAGCAGCGCTGCGCCTGCGCCAGCTCGCGCGCGGATTCGGCCGGCGCCGTGTAGCGCAGCCAGTGAAAGCCGCGCGCCAGCCGCGCCCAGGCCTCGGCCGCGGTGTCGCCCACGGCCACGGCGCGGACCAGCGCCTTTTCCGCCACGGCGACCGAGCGGGCGGAGTCGCGGTACTGCAGCCGCCAGGCGCTGCGCGCCAGGCGCAGCGCCGCGACGGAAGTCGTCGATCGTTGCGTTGCGAGTCGTTTCATGACGGGCGCTTTGTCGCCCGGCGCCTCATCCGGGTCAAGCTGAGGATTCACATTGCGCGGACGGCAAAGCTGTGCTTGCCGGGGGACGCGTCGGCGCAGGGCAACACGAACACGGGGCCTTTGCAACCTGGCAACCGGAATGATCCCGCATTACCGGCACCTTTTGCATCAGCAATTTACAGGGCAAAACCGCTGCGTTACTTTAATTTCAAAGACAGGGGATGGGGCTTAGATGCAATCGCAAGCTGGAGGAGCTCTGCGCCGCAGATGAACGCGCCCTTCGATCCGTTCCGCAAGCGCACTGACCTGGCCTTGCAGGGGGTCGATGCCGTCGCCACCCTTTCGGCGGCGGTGGCCGACGCCAGCGGCGCGGCGGTCGTCGCGCCTTCCGCGTTCTTCGAGCGCGTGCAACAGGCGGCCACGGCGCCAGGCTCGTCCTTCGGGCTGATGCTGGTCGACCTGCATCGCTTCCACGTCGTCAACACCGCGCACGGCTATGCCGCCGGCGATCAGTTGCTCGAACAGGTTGGCCGCCGTCTTGCGGCACGGCTGCGGCCCGAGGACTGGGTGACGCGCCTCGGCGCCGACGAGTTCGCCGTGCTGCTGCTCGACATGTTCGATTCCGCCAGCGCCGTCGGCGCCGCGCGCGAAGCGCTGATGGCCCTCGATTCCGCCTTTACGTTGCGCAGCCGGCCGCTGGCGGTGACCGCCTGCGCCGGCATGGCGCTGTGCCCGGCGCACGGACGCGACGTGCGGGCGTTGCTGCACGCGGCGCGCAGTGCGCTGCACGCGGCCAAGGAGATCGGCATCGACGTCGTCGTCGCGCAGCCGCGCGGCGGCGGCGCACCGCCGCCGCGGCCGATGCGCACCGTCACCGATGCACCCAGCGGCCGCGAACTGCGCGACGGCCTGGTGCGCGGCGAGTTCAAGGTCCATTTCCAGCCGATCCACAACTTCGGCGCCCGGCGGGTCGACACGCTCGAGGCGCTGGTGCGCTGGCGCCATCCGACCCGCGGCATGCTGGCGCCGGGCCTGTTCCTGCCGGCAGCCGAGCAGGTCGGGCTGTCGCACGTGATCAGCGTGCGCGTGCTCGACACCGCCTGCGGCAGCCTGAGGTACTGGCGCTCGCGCGGCCATCCGGAGCTGCGTGTCGCTGTCAACCTTTCGGCGCACGACCTGCGCCACGACGACTTCGCCGGCACCGTGGCGGCGACGCTCGAACGCCACAAGCTGGCGCCGTCGGCGCTGGAGCTCGAACTCACCGAGCACGAGCAGCTCGACGACGACCGCGCCGTGGCGCAGGCCGACGAGCTGGCGCGGCAGGGCGTGTCGCTGGCGATCGACGACTTCGGCGTCAAGTACTCGTCGCTGCGCTACCTGCACCGCCTGCCGGTGCGGGCACTCAAGGTGGACCGCAGCTTCGTGCGCGACATCGGCCGCTCGGCGGCCAGCGAGTCGATCGTCGCCGCCGTGGTCGGCATCGCCGCGAAGATGGGCCTGCGGCTGGTCGCCGAAGGCGTCGAGGAAGTGCAGCAGATGACCGAGCTGCGCCGGCTCGGCTGCCACATCATGCAGGGCTTCCTCTTCAGCCCGCCGGTGCCCGGCGACGACGTGATCGGCTACCTCGACCGCAG
>Ga0209391_10001163_pt1 | contig 13451 bp, 14 predicted proteins | sample PPLLak3March2015_FD_187246 | JGI IMG/M metagenome (GOLD analysis project Ga0209391, IMG submission 187246) | Freshwater sediment microbial communities from Prairie Pothole Lake near Jamestown, North Dakota, USA - PPLs Lake P7 Core (1) Depth... | ecosystem: Environmental > Aquatic > Freshwater >... | reverse complement strand
CGGTGACGATGATGTCGGCGCTCATCGGGGATCCTCTCGGTTGGTTGCAGCAGTTTGCGCCTCGGTGGCTCGCGGGTCGCGCCGCGGCGCCCACGAGAGAAGCCCCGCGATCAATCCCGCGTCGCCCGCACCGGTTTCGATCACATGAAATCCGTGCGACCGCGCGCGTGCGGCGATGCGGGGATGCGGCGCGAACACCGTAAGGCGCGTCAACAGCGCCCGCCCCTCGCTGCCCGCAACGTTGCACAGATTGTCGATGCCCTCGCTCGACGTCACGGTCACCACGTGCACGCGCCCTTCGCGCAGCGCGTCCAGCAGCCCCGCGGCGCCGGAGGAAGGCGCCGCGCGCCGATAGCAGACGACGTGGTCGACGTGCGCGCCGCGGGCAGCGAGCGCCGCGGCGAGGGTCTCGCGCCCGCCCTCGCCGTGGAAGATCACCACGCGCTTGCCGCGCACGTCCGCGAGCTCGGGCAATGCGAGCAGGCCCTCGCTGTCGAAGGTCGTGGCGGGAATGCGCACGTCGTGCACGCCGACTGCCCCGAGCGCCTCGGCCGTGCCGGGCCCGGGCGCGAACGCGACCAGCTGCGCCGGCCAGGATGTCGCTTCCGGCGCGCCGAATTCGACGGCATTGGCCGATACGAAGAACGCGAGGTCGTAGCTCGTGAGCCGCGCGTGCGCGAGGTCGAGCAAGGCGCGGTCGACGGGCGGCAGGATCACGATCGCCGGGAACACGATCGGCGTCGCCCCGAGTGCGGCGAGCTTCTGCGCGAACGCCCCGGCCTGCCGCGCCGGCCGCGTGACGAGGACGCCGATGCCCGCGAGCGGACCCGGCTCCGGAGGCTGCTGCGCGAGGGCGTAGGTCACGGCCGCGAGTCCGCGAAGCTCACTGGACGACCCTCCGCGCTGACGCGCTGCGGGGCGGATTCGCCCTCGGGGCGGCCCTTCGGGCTCACTGGACGACCCTCCGCGCTGACGCGCTGCGGGGCGGATTCGCCCTCGGGGCGGCCCTTCGGGCTCATGCGGCGACGATGAGGCGCGCAGCACCGCGCGCGACGAATTCTTCGGCAAGGGCGCTGCCAAGCGCGTCGGCATCCGCGGCGTCGACCGCCTGCGACTCGCGCTCCCCGCGCAGCACCTCGCGCCCGTCCTGGCTCGCGATGAACCCGCGCAGCCACAGCGTGCCCTCCTGCCACGTCGCGTACGCGGCGAGCGGCGTGTGGCAGCTGCCGGACAGCGCGCGCGAAAACGACCGCTCCGCGGTGACGGCGAGCGTGGTCGCAAGGTCAACGAGAGGTGCGAGCGCCGCCGCCACTTCGGGCCGGTCGGCACGGCATTCGAGCGCAAGCGCGCCCTGCCCCGGCGCGGGCAGACTGTCCTCCGGATCGATCAGGTCGCGGATGCGCTCGCCGAAGCCGAGGCGCTTCAGTCCCGCCGCGGCGAGGATGATGGCGTCGAACTGGCCCTCGTCGAGCTTGCGCAGCCGCGTGTTCACGTTGCCGCGCAGCGGCCGTACCTCCAGGCCGGGATGACGCTCGCGCAGCTGTGCCTCGCGACGCAGGCTCGACGTGCCGACGATCGCGCCCGCCGGGAGCCCGGCGAACGAAGCGAAGCGGTTCGACACGAATGCGTCGCGAGGATCCTCCCGCGCGGCGATTGCGGCGAGTGCGAACCCGGGCGGCATCTCCATCGGCACGTCCTTGAGCGAGTGCACGGCGAGGTCGGCGCGGCCCTCGGCCATCGCGACTTCGAGCTCCTTGATGAACAGGCCCTTGCCGCCGATCGCGGCGAGCGGCCGGTCGACAATCTGGTCGCCTTGCGTCGTGAGGCCGAGCAGATCCACGCGCGCGCGCGGGTACAATGCCTCGAGCCGGCCCTGCACGTGGCGGGCCTGCCACATCGCGAGCGCAGACTCGCGCGTGGCGATCACGAGCCGGCGCGGCGCGTGCGGAGGCGTCATCGAAGTGAAGCGAAGTGAGGACGTTGATTCGGGTCTGCGGCGCGCGCGCCGCGATGCGCTGCGACGGATTCTAGCATCGGGGGCGCTCGCACTCGCCCCGACGCCCGCCCTCGCGCAGGCGTCGAAGGTGAACGCCACCTCGGCCGGCACGGGCAGGTCTGCGGTGCGCCGTCGCGCCGAACTCCCTGCCGCGAACAACCTTGCGGCCGATGCGGTGGCAAGCCGCCGGGAGCGCCTGCCGATCCTGCTGTTCTTCGACCGCGACGAGTGTCCGTACTGCGAACAGGCGCTGCGCGAGTACCTCGTCCCCTTCTCGCGCGAGGAGTGGCAGGGCAAGGCGCTGTTCCGCCAGGTGGGGATCGACCGCCGCGATTCCGTGCTCGACTTCAGCGGCGCGCGCACGACCCATCGGGCGCTCGCCGAGCGCTACGGGGTGTTGCTGTCGCCGACGGTGCTGGTCGTCGACGCGAACGGACTGCCGCTCGGCGAACCGATCGTCGGGCTCCTTACCGTCGATTTCTACGGCGCGTACATCGACAACGCGCTCAAGTCGGCACGGGCGAAGCTCGCCGGATAGCGCAGCCTGCGGGCGCATGCGCGTCACGCACGGCGCCTGAACCAGCCGGTGAGTGCGAGGCGCTCGCGTGAGGCGGGAAGTACCTCGTGCGGGAAACGGTCGGACAGGAACGCGACCAGCGTCCCGCCTTCGGGTGCCACGTCGCGCGTCACGCCGTCGCCACGCTCGATGCGCAGCGCTCCGCCGTGCGCGTCGATCCACGCGTCGTTCAGGTAGACGATCAGCGTCAGCACCCGCGCGTCGTCGTCGCGGAAGCGGTCGAGGTGACGCGCGTAGCCGGCGCCGGGCGGATAGATCGCGTAGTGCCCCTCGAAATCGAAGAGCCCGAGATACAGCGCCTCGTTCACGGCGACGCGCAGTGCGTCCACCAGCGCGAACCATGCGGTCTCCGCGGGCTTCGCGTCCGCCGGCTCCAGCCAGCGGATGCGGTCGCCGCGCACGTTGGCGCGCTCGACACGCGCGGCGGCACGGCCCACGCCCGCGGCGTGGAACTCGCCAGCGGCGTCGCGTTCGCGCGCGGCGTCGCGCAGTGCGCCGACCAGCGGGGCCGGGATCGCCCCGCGCACGACCGCGAGTCCCTCGGTGGCGACGGCCTCGACGATTGCGCCGACGGCGTGCGCGGCGCGCACGCCGGAAGTGCCCGTCGCGACATCGGAAGTGTCGATCGCCATCCCGTTTCGGCCGCTGCCGCGCGACGCAGTCGCGGAGCGCGACGTATCATACGTCGCGTCCACTCACGGGAGAGCGAGCGATGCGTGTCGTGATCACCGGCGGTGCCGGATTCCTCGGGCGGAGGCTCGCGCGTGCGATCGTCGAGCGCGGCCACCTCCGCGATGCGACGGGGGCGCAGCGCGAAGTCTCCGAAGTGGTGCTGGCCGACGTCGCCGCAGCCGAAGGTCTCGACGATCCGCGTGTGCGGCCGATGGCCGGCGACGTCGCCGACCCGGCGTTCGTCGCCGCGGCGATCGGTGGGGACACCGACAGCGTGTTCCACCTCGCGGCCGTGGTCAGCGGCGAGGCCGAGGCGAACTTCGACCTCGGCTGGCGCGTGAACGTCGACGCGACGCGTCACCTGCTGGAACGCTGCCGCGCACTCGCGCGCCCGCCGAAGGTCGTGTTTACCAGCTCGGTCGCCGTGTTCGGCGGTGCGCTGCCCGACGTCGTTCCGGACAACCAGGCGCTGACGCCGCAGTCGTCCTACGGCGCGCAGAAGGCGGTGGGCGAGCTTCTCGTGCACGACTACACGCGCAAGGGCTTCCTCGACGGTCGCAGTCTCCGCTTGCCGACGGTCAGCGTGCGGCCCGGCAAGCCGAACAAGGCCGCTTCGTCCTTTGCGAGCGGCATCCTGCGCGAGCCGCTCGCCGGCGTCGAAGCGACTTGCCCAGTGCCGGCCGAGACCCGCATGTGGCTGCTGTCGCCGCGCCTGGTGATCGAGAACCTGCTGCTCGGCCACGAAACACCGGCGGCGACACTGACGCAGGGCCGCTCGGTCAACGTGCCCGGCATCTCGGTGACGGTCGGGGGCATGGTCGACGCGCTGCGGCGCGTCGCCGGCGACGCGGCGGCCGCGCGGGTGCGCTTCGCACCGGACCCCGCGATCGAGCGCATCGTGCGGACGTGGCCGCGCGACTTCGATCCGGCCTACGGACGCTCGCTCGGCATGCGCGCCGACGCGGACTTCGACGCGATCGTGCGCCAGTACGTCGACGACGAGCTCCGCAGGTAGCCGCGCGGAGTTCCCGGCAATCGTGGACGCGCGGCGCACGCGCCGCCGGTGACAGCGTCAGGTCGTCGCGTGCACCGGCTCGACGGCCGTGAGCGCTTCGAGCAGCAGCCCGGGTCCCGCGTCGCGCAGCCGCGTGGCGTCGGAGAGGATCTGGCGGAAGCGCCGGCCGCCGCTTTGCCCGTGGTAGAGCCCGAGCACGTGGCGGGCGATCGAGCGCAGCGGCGTGCCGCGCGCGACCTCGCGCTCTGCGTAGGGCACGAGGTCGCGGATCACCTGCGCGCGCGAGCGCGCCGGGCGCTCGTCACCGAATATCTTCCAGTCCGCGCTCGCAAGCAGGTACGGGTCGTGATACGCGGCGCGGCCGAGCATCACGCCGCCGACGTGTGCGAGCTCGCGATCGATCGCCGTCCAGTCGCTGATGCCGCCATTCAGCACGATCACGAGCCCGGGAAAGTCGCGCGCGAGCCGGTGCACGACCTCGTAGCGCAGCGGTGGCACCTCGCGGTTCTCCTTCGGGGACAGACCCTTCAACACCGCGTTTCGCGCATGCACGACGAACACCCCGCAGCCCGCCGCGGCGACCGTGCCCACGAAGTCGCGCACGAAACCGTAGTCCTCGACCGCGTCGAGGCCGATGCGATGCTTGACGGTGACCGGGATCGACACCGCGTCGCGCATCGCTTTCACGCAGTCGGCGACCAGCGCGGGCTCGGCCATCAGGCACGCGCCGAAGCTGCCGGTCTGCACGCGCTCGGAGGGGCAGCCGCAGTTGAGGTTGATCTCGTCGTAGCCCCAACGCTCGCCGAGCTTCGCCGCGTGTGCGAGCAGACGCGGGTCGCTGCCGCCGAGCTGTAGTGCCACCGGATGCTCGGCGGGGTCGAAGTCGAGGTGGCGTGGCACGTCGCCGTGCGCAAGCGCCGGTGCGGTCACCATTTCGGTGTAGAGCCGTGCGCGACGCGAGATCAGGCGCAGAAAGCACCGGCAGTGCCGGTCCGTCCAGTCCATCATCGGCGCGACGCAGAAGCGCCACGCGCCGCGGTCGAGGGTTGCGCTGCTCACGCCGGCGATTGTACGGGTGTGCCCCGGCAGAGCGGCCGGCGTGCCGCGCAGCGGCCGAGCAGCGCGGACGTCGCGCACGCGATTCCCGACGGCGAGGCCGAGAAGTCGCTTCGTCGCCGCCGGTCGCCGGCTACACCCTGCGGATGAGCAGCAAGGGCGTTCGGCAGGTCGCCGCCACCCGCCACGCGACCGAGCCAAGAAATGCCGACGTGAAGAGCCCGCGCCCGTGCGATCCCATGACGAGGATGTCGGGTTTCGCGGTCCGGGCATAGGCTGCGATCTCCGCAGCCGCGTTACCGACGAGGCGCGCTTCCGCGGCGACGACGCCTTCGGCCGCGAACTGGTCGCGGGCCGGGTCGAGCACGCTCTCGAACACCAGCGGAACGGGGGCTTCGGCGACGTGGAGCAGCGTGAACTCGGGACGCGGACCGAACAGCGCCCGATGGCTGACGATGTAGCGTACCGCGGCGGCACCGTAGGCGCTGCCGTCGAGGGCGATCGCTACCTGGAGCGACTTGCGCCGGGGCGCCTTCGCTTCGCGGATCGCGAGAACCGGCACGTGCGTCGCCGCAAGCACCTTTGCGGTCACCGACCCGAACAGCAAGCCCTTGACGGCCGTGTGGCCGTGGGAACCCATGACGATCAGGTCGGTATCGTGCTTGTCCGCCCAAGCGGCGATTTCGAGCCCGGGGTCGCCGACGCGATAGGCCCACGCCGGATCCATGTTGGCCCGCCACAGCGTATTGATTGCGGGCTTCAGCACCTTCTGCGAGTTGGCCTCGTGCCAGGCGCGCACGATATCCGCGCCCACCGCGCGTCCGGCCCGGGGTGGTACGGGCCATTGGACATTCAACAGGTCGATCTGCGGGTGATCGCCATTGCGCAACGGCCGTGCGGCGACGAACTCGAGCGCGGCATCGCTGTAGGGGCTGCCATCCACGGGGATCAGGATCTTCATCGCGCCTCCCGTCGTCGGTAGTCTCCATTCGGCCCTTTGGGGCCGCCAGCAGCGATGATGACCCGGTTTGGCCCGGCCGGTCTTGCGCCGGCTCAAGGCCGCTGCCGGGACGCGCGACCGGCGTGGCAGCGGGAAACGAACAGGCAATTCACTCGCGCGAGCCTGATTGGGGTCGGGTGGGTCAAGCGTGGATTTTCGGCGGGCAATGGGCTGCTTCGCGCGCTTGTCGTCGGGCTTCTGCACGGGGCGCCGGCGCGAGCAAGCCCGGCGGCCACTTGCCGCAGGGATGACGTCGGGGCTGTGCTCGGGTCAGCGGGCGAGCAGGACGGACGGGAGGAACGTCGTCACCGCCGGCCAGACCGTGATCAGCGCGAGGACGGCGAAGAGCGGCACGAGATAGGGCAGGACCGCGTGCGCCATTCGCTCGAAGGGCACGTTGGCGACCTTCGCGGTCACGTAGAGCACCACCCCCACCGGCGGCGTGATCGTGCCGATCATCAGGTTCAGCACGAACACGATGCCGAAGTGCACCGGATCGATGCCGAGCTTGGCCGCCACCGGCACGAGAATCGGAATCAGCACCAGCATCGCCGCGAGCGCCTCCATGAAGCAGCCGACGACGAGCAGCAGCACGTTGACGATCAGCAGGTAGACGAGCGGGTTCTGCGTGAGGCTGGTCAACCAGCCGCCGAACTCCTGCGGCAGCCGCGACACCGAGATGCAGTAGCCCAGCAGCGACGCCGTCATCACCAGCGCCATCACCACGCCGGTCGTCTCGACGGTGTCGAGGATGACCTTCGGCAGGTCGGCGATGCGGAACTCGCGGTAGACGAAGACGCCGAGCACGAGCGCGTACACGACCGCGACCGCGGCCGCTTCGGTCGGCGTGAACACGCCCGAGAACAGGCCGCCGAACAGCACCACCGGCGCCATCAACGCCCAGAACGCGCGCCGGAATGCGGTCCACAGCACGCGACCGCCCTCGAACGGGTGGCGCGGCAGGTTGCGGCGGATCGCGAGGTGCCGGACCATCAGCATCAGCGCGCCCGCCATCAACAGGCCGGGAATCACGCCGGCGAGGAACAGCGCACCGATCGAGGTCTCAGCGGCCACGCCGTACACGATCATCGGCAGCGACGGCGGGATGATCGGGCCAATCGTCGCCGACGCGGCCGTGATCGCGGCGGCGGTCTCGCCGTCGTAGCCCTCGCGCTTCATCGCCTCGATCTCGACGGTGCCGAGCCCCGCCGCGTCGGCTACCGCCGAGCCGCTCATGCCGGCGAAGATGACGCTGCCGACGATGTTCGCCTGGGCGAGTCCGCCGCGCATCCAGCCGACGATCGCCTTCGCGAAGTCGAAGATGCGATAGCTGATGCCCGAGGCGTTCATCAGGTTGCCCATCAGGATGAACAGTGGTGCGGCCAGCAGCGGGAAGGAGTTGGCGGCCATCGCGACCTTCTGCGGAATCACGATGCCCGCCACGCCCGCGAGTGCGAGGAACGCGAAGCCGGCGAGCCCCATCGCCGCGTAGATGGCCGGACCCGCGAACAGCGACAGGAACCACGCGCCCAGTACGGCGAGCATCAGCGTGATCATCGCCGCGCCCCGCCCGTCCGCCACGCCGTCCATGCCGCCACGGCATCGGCGATCGCGTAGCAGCCGATCGCCAGCGCCGCGAGCGGCACGATCGCGTAGACGACGCCGGAGGTGACCGCGAGCGCGGTCGTCTCGACGTCCCAGTTGCGCTCGGCGATGCGGACGCCATGGACGACCAGCACGACGGCGAAGACGAGCGCGGCGAGCGCGCCCACGAGTTGCAGCGCGGCCTGCACGCGCGGCGACATGCGGTCCCGCCCGATCGTCACCGCGAGGTGGCTCCTCCTGCGCGCCGCGATCACCCAGCCCAGAAAGGCACACCACACGAACAGGTAGCGTGCGAGCTCGTCGCTCCAGGTGAGCGGCGAGTCGAGGAAGTAGCGGAACACGACCTGCGCGAGCACGCAGGCGAACATCGCGACGAAGAAGGCGATCGCCAGCGCGTCGGTGACGCGCGCCGCCCACGCGGCGAGTGTGCTCATGAAGGGACGGGGCGCCCCCGGGCGCCCCGCTGACGGGTCAACGGATGGCCTGGATCGCCTCGAACGTGCCGGCGCCCCACTTCGACTCGAACATCTTCGGCACCTTGGCGAGCACCGGTGCGCGGAATGCGTTGGCGTCGGGCGTGATCACGGTCATGCCGGCGGCCTTGAACGTGTCGACCAGCGACTTCTCCTGCTTCGCGAGCTCCTCGTCCTGCCAAGCGATGCCGGCGCGGATCGCGTCCTCGAGGAGCTTGCGGTCGGCGGCGGACAGCCCCTGCCAGAACGCCTCGTTCACGACGACCAGCCGCGGCGTGATGATGTGGCCGGAGAGCACCAGGTACTTCTGCACCTCGTCGAACTTGCCGGACTTGATCGTCGGCAGCGGGTTCTCCTGGCCGTCGACGACGTTCTGCTTGAGCGCCAGGTACAGCTCGCCGAAGTTCATCGGCGTGGGCTTCGCGCCCCAGGCCTCGGCCATCGCCTTGAACACGTCGTTCTCGGGCACGCGCAGCTTGAAGCCGACCATGTCGGCCGGCGACTTCACTTCCTTGCTGGTGGTCGTGATGTGGCGCGTGCCGTAGTACGTGGTGCCGAGGATGCGCATGCCACGCGCCTTCACCAGCGTGTCGTTGAACTTCTGGCCGACCGGCCCGCTCATCGCCTTTTGCAGATGCGCCGCGTCGCGCCAGACGTACGGCGCCTCGACGACGGAGATCGACGGCACCCAGGCGCCGAAGTTCGCGGCGCCCTCAGTGACGATCTGCTGCGCGCCATTCGCCACCGCGTCGATCATGTCGCGCGAGCCGCCGAGCTGTCCCGCGGGAAATGCCTGTATGACGATGCGGCCGTTGGACTTCGCCTTCACGTCGGCGGCGATGCGCTCGATCATCTGCACCGACGGGTGCGTGGCCGGGACGACGTCGCCCCAGCGGATCGTGACGGTTTGTGCGTGCGCACCGGCCGCGAGCGTGGCGCCAATGGCCAGCGCGGCGATGGAAAGTCGCTTCATGTTCGTTCCTTCGTGGGTTGGCGGCGCACCTGGAGCACGCTCAAGGCAGGCGGTCGAACGCCGCGGCGAGCGTACGGGCATCGGATTCAGGCAGGTCGACGAGCGGCGGTGCCGCACGCAGGTAGGCCGGATCCCGGCTCACGTGCGCGACCAGCGCCTTGATCCCGGGTGTGACCGGGTAGCGCAGCAGCAGGTCGACCAGCGCGCTGACCGCGGGCACCTCCTCGCCGCGCTCGATCATCGGTAGCAAGCGCGGCGTGCAGAAGTTGGAGAAGCCGTTGATCGCCCCGCTGCCGCCGTGGCGCACCGCACGGGCGAGCAGGCGCTCGTCACCGACGAGGATGTGCAGGTCGCGGTGCGCGGCGAGCAGCCGCTCGGTGTAGGGCCACTCGCCGCCACTGTCCTTGACGCCGGCCACCACGCCCGGAAAAGCGGCCTTCAGGCGTCCGATCAGCTCGACCGACAGCGGCACGGCGGTCACCGACGGCAGGTGGTAGAGGAATACGCCGCGGGGCGCGCGCATCGCCTCGATCGCCCGCGCGAACCAGTCGTACAGCCCCGCGTCCGGCACGCCCTTGAAGTAAGTCGGCGGGGCGAGGAGCACGCCAAGACCGCCGGCGTCCAGCAGCGGGTTCGCCTGCTCGCCGGCGTCGTCGGGTGCGTTCGCCATCACGCCGACCAGCGCGAGGCCCGGCGCGAGCCGCGCGAACACGCGCTCCATCGTGCGCTCGCGTTCGCGGCGGCCGACGGAGGAGCCTTCACCGGTCGTGCCGAACAGCGTGAAGCTCGAACAGCCTTCGGCGAGACAGCGTTCGAGGTGGGTGACCAGCCGGGCGTCGTCGACGCGGCCGGCGGCAGTGAAGGGGGTGATCGTCGCGCAGGACAGGCCGAACCGGTCGGCGAGCGGACGCATGGTGGACGCGGACGGGGAGCTCATCGCCGACATGCTAGTGGGTCGCCGCAGGACCGGCAAGGCACATCGGCACGCGCCGGCAGCACTAGAACTTCGGGATGCGCAGCGTCTTGCTGATCATCAGCGTCCCGGACAGCACGAACAGCAGCGCCAGCGGATGCAGCACGGCCGGACCGATGGTCCACGCACCGCCGAGGACGGCGTCGCCCACCCGACCCTGCCACGCCGCCCAGGCGAGCACGGCCACCAGCACGATGCTGGTCGGGATCGGCGTGCCTTCGAAGTACTTGACCTTCGCGCCGCCGCCAGACAGCGATTCCGCGGTGACGTTGTAGCGCGCGAGGCGGCTCACGCCGCAGCAGACGAAGTAGATCAGCGCCACCCAGTCCCAGCCGCCGTCGAGCCCCGCCGCGTAACCCAGCGCCGCCGGCGCGACACCGAACGAGATGACGTCCGCCAGCGAATCGAGCTCGCGACCCAGCGTCGAGTGCTGCTGGCGCGCACGCGCGATGCGACCGTCGAGGACGTCGAGGACGAACGCCGCGGGCGCGAGCGCCGCGGACGCGAAGAACCACCGGGGGTCCGACCCCGCGACATAGGCCATCGCGCAGAAGATCGCCGCGACGCCGCACGCCGCGTTGCCGAGCGTGAAGAAGTCCGCGAGGTGGAAGCCGCGGAGCATCGAGAAGTGGCGGGAAGGCTCGCGCGATCCGGAAGTCATCGTGTCGGATTCCGTGGGGTCGATCGACCGGCGCACCGGCGTGGCAGCATTGCAGGCCCGGCGCCCGTGCGGCCCGCTGCGAGACCGCACGACACGGTAGCATGTGCCGTCGAACCGCGCCCGTGACCCGATGACCCTCTCCGCAGTGCCCGAGCCCACGCCACCCGCCCCACTGCCGACGCGCGCGCTCGGCCGCAGCGCGATCGCCGTGACCGCCCTCGGCTTCGGCGGCGCGCCGCTCGGCGACCTCTACGGCGTGCTCGACGATGCCACGGCGATCACCGCGGCCGAAGCGGCAGCGGGCGCCGGCATCACGCTGTTCGACACGGCGCCGCTCTACGGCCGGGGCCTCTCCGAGCACCGCATCGGCACCGCACTGCGGCGGCGGCCGCGCGCGAGCTTCGTGCTGTCGACGAAGGTGGGGCGCGTCTACGCGCCGGCGCCCGCGGGCGTGCGCGATCGCGGCGGCTACGTCGGCGGACTGCCGTTCGAGGGCCGCTTCGACTACAGCCGCGACGGCTGCCTGCGTTCGCTCGAGCAGTCGTTGCTCCGGCTCGGCATGGCGTCGGTGGACATCGCGCTCGTGCACGACCTCGACCCGTGGGCACACGGGGACGCGCTCGACACCCGCATCCGCGAGGTGCTGAACGGCGCCTGGCGCGCGCTCGTCGAGTTACGTGCGCAAGGCGTCGTGCGGGCGATCGGCCTCGGCGTCAACGATGCCACGGTCTGCACCCGCTTCGCCCGGGAGGCCGACCTCGACTGCGTGATGCTGGCCGGCCGCTATTCGCTGCTCGAGCAGCCGGCGCTGGCGTTCCTCGACCTCGCTCGCGAGCGGGGGATCGGCGTGATGCTGGGTGGCGTGTTCAACTCCGGCATTCTCGCCACCGGCCCCGTTCCCAACGCGAAGTACGACTACCGCGATGCGCCGCCCGACGTCCTCGCACGGGTCGGGCAGATCGACGCGGTGTGCCGTGGGCACGGCGTCGCGCTCGCGCATGCCGCAGTGCAGTTTCCGCTTGGCCACCCCGCGGTGTCGTCGGTGGTCCTCGGGGCGGTGACAGCGGGCGAGGTGGCCCGCAACCTCGAAGCGTTTGCGCGCCCGGTGCCAGCGGCGTTGTGGCGCGACCTCGTTGCCGAACGCCTGCTGTCCGCCGACGCGCCTCTGCCCCGATGATCGACGCCCACCAGCACTTCTGGCGCCTCGCGCGGGGCGACTACGGGTGGCTCACGCCGGCGCTCGCGCCGATCCACCGCGACTTCGGACCCGACGATCTCGCGCCGATCCTCGCGCGCCACGGCATCGGACAGACGATCCTCGTACAAGCGGCACCGACCGTGGCCGAGACCGAGTTCCTGCTCGCGATCGCGCGCGCGACGCCCTTCGTCGCGGGGGTGGTCGGCTGGCTGGACTTCGAGGCGCGGGACGCGCCCGACGCCGTCTCACGCCTTGCTGCGGACCCGCGGCTCGTCGGCCTTCGTCCGATGGTGCAGGACATCGCCGACGACGACTGGCTCGCACGCCCGGCACATGCGCCGGTGTTCGAGGCGATGGTCGCTCACGGCCTCGTCTTCGACGCGCTGGCGCTGCCGCGACACCTGCCGCGGCTCGCGCGCGTCCTCGAGCGCCACCCGGCGCTCGCGGTGGTGGTCGACCACGCCGCGAAACCGCGCATTCGCGAGCGCGAGATCGACGCCTGGCGCGCCGACCTCACGACGGTCGCGACGCACCCGCTGGCCCACTGCAAGCTCTCGGGTCTCGTCACCGAGGCGCCGACGAACGCGGGGCTGGACGTGCTCGTCCCCTACATCGACACGCTGCTCGGACTGTTCGGCCCCGACCGCCTCCTGTGGGGCAGCGACTGGCCGGTCGTGGAGCTCGCCGGCGGCTACGATCGCTGGCGGGAGATCACGATCGCGGCGCTCGCCGGCCTCTCTGCCGCCGAGCGCGCGTCGGTGCTGGGCGGCACTGCGGAGCGCCTCTACCTCCATCGCAAGTAGGGCCAGAAAGCGGGGTCAGGCGAAAGTGGGGTCAGACTCGACTTTTCGAAGTCGACGGCCGATCGAGCAAACTGCCGGCGCTCGAAAAGTCGAGTCTGACCCTACTTCTCCCAGAAAGGTGCGCGCATCTCCCGCTTGAGCGTCTTGCCGGCGGCGTTGCGCGGAAAGTCGTCCATCACGATCACGCGGTCGACGCGCTGGTAGCGCGCGGCGACGTGCGCGTTGATCCACTCGCACAGATCTGCGGCGGACGCCGCGGCGCCCGGCTTCAGCACCACCGCGGCGACCGGCGTCTCGCCCCACTTGGCGTGCGGAATGCCGAACACCGCGACCTCGCGCACGTCGGGGTGCCGTGCGGCGACCTCCTCGACGTCCTTCGGGTAGACCTTCACGCCGCCCGAGTCGATCATGTCCTTCTTGCGGTCGACGAGGAACAGGAAGCCGTCCTC
>Ga0209391_10001162_pt1 | contig 13453 bp, 12 predicted proteins | sample PPLLak3March2015_FD_187246 | JGI IMG/M metagenome (GOLD analysis project Ga0209391, IMG submission 187246) | Freshwater sediment microbial communities from Prairie Pothole Lake near Jamestown, North Dakota, USA - PPLs Lake P7 Core (1) Depth... | ecosystem: Environmental > Aquatic > Freshwater >... | reverse complement strand
ACCAGCGCTCTGGCCTCGCCAAAGCCATTGGAGCCAGCAGCACGTCGGGCGGGATCGGGAAAAATGACGACTCGGCGAAGCTCACGCCCGCCAGATAGCGCTCGGCATGGGGGTGACGGCTCCATTTAAGGGAGAGGTCGTAGAGAGGAGAAAAGATTTTCATCGCACCGAGTTTACCCGGCTTTGATTGCGCGCCGCGTCGCGATGCGTGGCCGTTCGCGCGACATACGCGTCCCGGACTGAGACCGATGTCCAGTTTCGTGCCGATGCTCCGACTAGAGTCCAGCCATCGGATCGTACTTTGGCGACGACTGGATGCACGAGCCGCAGTCCCGGCCCCGAGGCCGAGGTCGCGAGCGGCCGGAGGGCCTGAAGGTGGAAGGCGGGGGCATGACCGGGCCGGCAGTACCGCCCGGGAAGTACTCGAACCTGTCGTTCGCCCAGCGAGCGCTGGTGGCGACGTTCGTCGCAATGGGTGCCTGGTACCTGGGCTGGCGACCGAGCAGCTTCAATCCAGACGCGATGACCGAGCTCACCGCATGAACCCCTGGCATTCGCTGGTAGTGGTTATCGGGCTCGTCGCGGCGGGATCGACCCAGGCCGAGGAGCGGATCTTCCTCGCAGGCGGCGAGTACTCGGACATCGCCTATTACACTTACGCGGGCCTGATCGTCCCTGGTCGCGTCGAGGCCGATGCATTCGGCGCGGAGGCGGCGCTCGGCTGCGGCGCGTCTTCCTCAGCCGGATGGTGGACGGTGTCGCTCGGACTGCGTTACACAAACACGGATCTCACGCCGAATGATCGCTCCGCGAGCGCCATCGCTTCGTACTCGAACCAGCAGAACGGTTACTGGGGTCGATTGCGGGTCATGCACGAACCGACGCCCACGACTTCGCTGGGTGTCGAGTGTTCATCGAACGGCACCGACGAGGCCGATTCGACCGCCACGGGCCCCGTGCTGCGCTTACAGCCTGCTGGGAGCAAATGGTCCGTTAATCTCAGGGCCGGTTATCGTTTCCAGGACGAGGACGATGGCGCCTACGGCGGGTTTGAATTCGGCTACGGATTCTGATCGCCGCCCCACGCGCCATGCTGCGCTGCGGTAGTTAACTTCGAGCTTCCCATCCTGCGCCGGGCTCGGTATGGTCCGGGAGTCGGCGCGATTGCCGGCAATACAACAAACCGGTGTCCACACGGGCGCGTGGCACGAAGCCTGAACGCTTCGGATCGCACGGCACGCGGCAGGGACCTGCAGAGGGGAAGACATGAACTCGAACACACTCAGGCACCGTTGCCTTCAAGTCATTTCGCTTGCCACGCTGGCGCTCGTCGGCACAGCAGTCGCCGGCGCGAGCCCGGATTCCAACCAGGCGAAGAACGTGCAACTGCGCGTGCTGTCGAGCCCGACTCAGTATGTTTCGGGTGGCGACGCGCGGATCGAGGTTCGCGCGGCCCCCGGCCTGCACGACAAGCTGCAGGTCTACCTGAACGGCCAGCGCGTGAACGTGGCACTGCAGAAATCCGGCAGCCACAGCGTCGAGGGCGTGGTGAGCGGATTCACGGTCGGCGAGAACACGCTCGAGGTGTACGTCAAGGGCCAGTCGCTGCGCGATACGCTCACGCTGACCAACTGGCCGATCACGGGCCCGATGTTTACCGGGCCGCACCAGACGCCGTTCGTCTGCACGACCATCCAGTCCGCCGTCGGTCGCCAGCCGCTGGTCGACCGTGCGTCGCAACCCGGCTACCGGGTCACCGACGCCCAGGGACAACTCATCGGCTACAGCACGAACTGCTCGATCAACACCTTCGTCAGCTACTGGTATCGGCGGGCCACCGGCGGTGGCCTGGTGGCGCTGCCAGCGGGAGGCGGGCGCCCGGCTGACATGGGAACCGTGACGCTGGCCGACGGCCGCTCGGTCGATTTCATCGTGCGGCGCGAGATCGGTTCGATCAACCGCTTCCTGTACAGCATCGCGATGCTGTCACCGGCCCCGTCAGCGGACAGCGCGGCGCAAGACGACACGAGCCTGTGGAATCGCAAGCTGCTCTACTGGTTCCAGGGCGGTGTCGCGATCGGCCACACCCAGGGCACGGTGCACGGCGGCTCGATGAATCCGGACATCCTCGGGCAGGGCTTCGCGATCGTGCACTCGAGCGGGAACAACACCGGCACGCATTACAACCTGAACCTGGCGGGTGAGACCGCGATGATGACCAAGGAGCGCTTCATCGAGCGCTATGGGGTGCCCGTCTACACAGTCGGCCTCGGCGGCTCGGGCGGTGCGATCCAGCAGTACATCATTGCCCAAAACCATCCCGGCGTGCTCGACGCGCTGCTGCCCGTGCAGAGCTATCCCGACATGGTCACGCAGACGATCCACGTCGGTGATTGCGAGCTGCTCGAGTACTACATGGACGCCACCGATCGTGCGAATGCGAAATGGCGCACGACGAAGAACCGGACCTGGCTGGTGGGCTTCAATGCGGAACAGGTCGACGTGGGGAATGTCCCCAACGTCAACGACCCGCTGGCACCGCTCAAGACCGCGCTCGGCTACAGCACCGCCAAGGGATCCACCGAGTGCATCCCGGCCTGGCGCGGCCTGACACCGCTCGCGATGAACCCTTTGTACGGCCAGGCGCCGAACCAGCAGTTCTACGAGCCGCAGAGCGCCATTGCGGCGATTCGCTGGACGCATTACGACGACCTGCGCAACGTCTATGGCATCGATGCCACGGGCGCTGCCCGCGTCACCTGGGATAACGTCGGCGTGCAGTACGGGCTGCGGTCGCTCAACGAGGGCAAGATCACGCAAGCAGAGTTCCTGCACCTGAACTGGAACATCGGCGGCTGGAAGCACCCGAGTGCGATGATCCAGGAGACGTTCCCGTTCTTCGGCACGTCGGCGGCCGAAGTCAACAAGGCGCTGACGATCCCCGGCTACTTCGACCCCTGGAGCAGCAAGAACATGCTTCCCGGTGCCAGCGCAGTTGCGCCGGCTCCGCGCTCCGTGGGCGATCCGCTGGCGACGCGTGCGGCCTACACCTCGGGTCACGTGTTTTCCGGGCGACTGGACGTGCCCGCGATCGACCATCGCCAGTACATGGAGCGCGAACTCGACATGCACAACGTGCACCAGTCGTTTGCAGTGCGCCAGCGCGTGCTGCAACGGATGGGGGATTCCGGAAACCTGGCAATCTGGTTCACCGACACCATGCCCGGGGTGCCGAAGGCGAGCCAGTCGCTCGAGGCGCTGATGGTCATGGACCAGTGGATGGCGAACATACTCGCCAATCCCCACAAGAGCGTGGCGCAGAACCGGCCGGCGCGAGCGGTCGACAGTTGTTTCGACCTGCAGGGCCGGAAAATGTACTCGGGGGCCGACGCCTGGGACGGCATCCTGGACAAGTCGGCGCCGGCGGGCACCTGCACGCAGGCCTTCCCGATCTATGGTACGTCGCGCATCGTGGCGGGGGCACCCATCGAGGGCGGCATCTACCAGTGCGCGCTGAAGCCGGTGGATGCCGCCGTGGCCGACGGCACCTATGCGCCCTGGGCGCCGAGCGCCGGGGAAATCGCCATGTTGAAGCAGATCTTCCCGTCAGGAGTGTGCGACTACAGCCAGCCCGACCGCGCGCGTCCGTAACGGGCGCGATCTTCTCGTGATCCAGGGCCCCGCTTCGGCGGGGCCCTTTCTTTATGTCCGCCGTGCGCGGCGCTGCACCGGTCGAAGGACTACTCGGTGGTTCCCTGGCCCCAGGGTACGGGCGGCAACGGCACCGGCTGGCTGAGATCGAATTCGACCCGGAACAGGCGGCCCGGACGCGCCAGCTCGTAGACGAAGCGCGTTGCCGGCTCGATCTCCATGGCCCAGGTATTCGTCACCGACGCGGCGAGGCCCTGCCGCTGGAACAGCGCGCGCGATTCCCCGTCCACCGGAAACTCCTGTCGCGAGGCGCTGCCGACCGAGACCGTGTCCCCGCCATACATCGTCAGCCGGTCCTCGGATCCGTCCTCGTGGCGGTGGTCGTGCTTGAGGCGCAGGCCCTGCGCAGTGCGCGTGATCACCCAGGTGCGAGAGTGATCGTCGCCGACATGGAACGGGATTCGCAGTTCGGCGGGCTCGCAGCCTCGAACGTGCATGACCAGCGCCTTCCCATCGAACGGGTCATTCGGGGCCGCGGGCTCGTTGGCCGTGATCCGCCCGGCGTATGCGTGCCCGCAGTGTCCTGCGATGGCCGCGAGGAACGTATCGACCGGCGCAGCCGCAGCCACCGCAGGCAAGGCGGCCATCGGTTCGGCATCGACCTGCGGTGAGAGGCCACCGAGCACCAGCAGGATCACGAGTCGGGTCTGCATGAGCATTTGTCTAGCGGTTGAATGACAATTCGGCGTCGGACCAGTGCAGACCTTACCCGATGCCACGCAGCCCGTCCCGTCTCCCGGCTTCCAAGCTGGTCGTCTTCGGCCTGGTGAACCTGCCGCTGTCGATGCTGATGTCGCCAACTGCGGCGGTGCTGCCGAACTTCTACCTCGACCACAGCGCGGTGACGCTGGCGGGCCTGGCGACGGCCACGTTCCTTGCGCGAATGTTCGACGGCTTGACCGATCCGGCGATCGGCTACCTGTCGGACCGCTCCGGACGGCGCAAGCCATGGATGATCGCGGGCGCGGTGCTCGTTGCGGCGAGCGCCTGGTTCCTCTACAACCCCGCGCCCGATGCAGGGGTCGCGCACCTGCTCGTCTGGTACCTCGCGGTCACGCTGGGCTGGACGCTGGTCGAGATTCCGCACACGGCGATGGCGGCGGAACTGTCACGTGATTATCACGAACGCTCGCGGATCGCGCTGTGGCGACAGTTGCTGGGATTCGCGGGCGGCGTGCTGTTCATGGCGGCGCCCATGTTGCTGCTGCGCGGCAGCACGAGCTTCACGCCGGAGGTCATGCGCGCGATCGCGATCTTCATCATCGTGAGCCTGCCGCTTGCAGTGCTGCTCTTGTGCCGTGCAGTGCCGGAGCCGCCGCGGCGGATCGACTCGCAGCGGCCACGGCTGGCCGACCTGGTTCGCGCGCTGCTCGATACGCCGCCGCTCAGGTACTTCCTGGCAACGCAGGTGCTGTTCGGCCTGGCCACGGGAGCCGTGGCGAGCCTGTTCGTGATCTATTCGAGCCGCTACCTCGGCCTCGGCGACAAGGTGCCGCAGATCGCGCTGCCGATGACGCTGGCCATGGCGCTCGGCATGCCGCTCTGGCTGCAGGTGTTGAAGCGGGTCGAGAAGCACCGTGCGTGGGCTCTTGCGGCCTTAGGGATGATGGCCGCGCTGCTCGCCGTGCTCACGCTCGAACCAGGACCTGGCGCGTTGCTGCCGATGATCGCGATCATGGCGTGCTTCGGTTTCTTCCTCGGGTTGTCTTCGATCGCGCTGCCGTCGCTGCTGGCGGACATCGTCGATTACGACGTCTGGCGCAATCGCCAGGACCGCGCCGCAATCTTCTTCTCGTTCCAGGCCGTCGTGACCAAGCTCAACCAGGGCGTCGGGGGCGCCGTCGCGCTCGCGATCCCGACATTGTTCGGCTTCGACGCGCGACAGGAGATCACGGCCTCCGCCGCGCTCGGCCTGAAGGTTGCATTCGTGGCCTGGCCCTGCCTGCTGCTGGTGCCGATGCTGGTTCTTGCGTGGCGCTATCCGCTCGGGCGGCGCGCGCACGGTATCCTTGCGCGCCGGCTCGAGCGCCGGCTGGAGAACCACGCATGACGCCCGACGAGTTCCGCAAGCTGGGTCACGAGATCGTCGACTGGATCGCGGATTACAGGGCACGCGCCGGTGACTTGCCGGTCATGTCGCGCGTCGCGCCGGGCTCGATCCGTGCGCAGTTGCCGGCGGCGCCGCCGGTCGCGCCCGAACGCTTCGACGCGGTGCTGAGGGATCTCGACACGGTGATCCTCCCGGGCCTGTCGCACTGGCAACATCCGGATTTCTTCGGCTACTTCCCGGCCAACGGCGAACTCTCTTCGGTGCTGGGCGATTACCTGAGCACGGGTCTTGGCGTGCTCGGGCTGTCGTGGCAATCGAGCCCCGCGCTCACCGAACTCGAGGAGGTCGTGACCGACTGGGTGCGGCAGATGGTGGGCCTCGGTCCGGCGTGGAGCGGAGTCATCCAGGATACGGCCTCGTCCTCGACGCTGGTGGCGCTGCTCTGTGCCCGCGAGCGCGCGTCCGGGTTCTCGCTGGCGCGCGGCGGCTTGCAGTCGCAGGCCGCGCCGTTGGTCGTCTATGTCTCGTCGCATAGCCACAGCTCGGTCGAGAAGGCGGCGCTGCTGGCAGGGTTCGGTCGCGACAACATTCACGTCATTGCTGCGGACGAGCGCTATGCGATGCTCCCGGAAGCGCTGGCGCGGGCCATCGAGGCCGATCTCGCCGCCGGACGCGTGCCTTGCGCGATCGTCGCCACCAGCGGCACGACGACGACGACGGCGTTCGATCCGATCGATCGGATCGCCGCAGTCGGGCGCGCGCACGGCCTCTGGCTGCACGTCGATGCCGCCATGGCCGGCTCCGCGATGATCCTGCCCGAGTGCCGCGACCTGTGGCGCGGCGTGGAGGAGGCTGATTCACTGGTGCTGAACGCCCACAAGTGGCTCGGCGCCGCGTTCGACTGCTCGCTGTACTACGTGCGCGATCCACAGCACCTGGTGCGCGTGATGAGCACGAACCCGAGTTACCTGCAGAGCCCGGTCGACAGCCAGGTGCGCAACCTGCGCGACTGGGGCATTCCGCTCGGCCGGCGCTTCCGTGCGCTCAAGCTGTGGTGCCTGATCCGCGAGCAGGGCGTCGAGGGGTTGCAGCGCCGCTTGCGGCGTGACCTCGCCAATGCCCGCTGGCTCGAATCCCAGGTGCGAGCCGAGGCGGGCTGGCGTGTCCTGGCGCCCGTGGCGTTGCAGACACTGTGCGTCCGGCACGAGCCTGCCGGTCTCGCTGGGGACGTACTCGATCGCCACACGCTGGCCTGGGCCGAGCGCATCAACCGCTCCGGCGATGCCTACCTGACGCCGGCGACGCTCGATGGTCGCTGGATGGTGCGGATCTCGATCGGCGCGCTCGCGACCGAGCGGGAGCACGTCGAGGCACTCTGGCGCCGGTTGCGCGAAGAGGCGGCCAGCGAGTGAACCGGGTCTACTGGCCCGGAATCGGCAACGAGGTCGGCGCTCCGGGCCCGACCGGCCAGCCGAGCAGGATCCAGGCGACGAAGAGGATGGACCAGCCGATCAGGAACGTGACCGAGTAGGGCAGCATCAGCGAGACGAGCGTGCCGATACCGGCCTTGGCGACGTAGCGCTGCACGAACGCGATGATCAGCGCGAAATAGCTCATCATCGGCGAGATGATGTTTGTCACGGAGTCGCCGACCCGGTAGGCGGTCTGCGTGACCTCGGGCGGATAGCCGAGCAGCATGAACATCGGCACGAACACCGGCGCCATCAACGCCCACTTCGCCGACGCCGAACCCATCACCAGGTTGATCACGGCGGACAGCAGGATGAACGACAGCAGCAGCGGAATCTGGTGCAGTCCCGCCGCCTTGAGGAACTCCGCGCCCTCGACGGCCAGGATCAGGCCGAGGTTGGTCCAGTTGAAGAACGCGACGAACTGGGCCGCGAAGAAGACCAGCACCATGTAGCCGCCGAGCGTCGACATCTGCTGGCTCATGCCCTTGATCACGTCGCGGTCGCTCTTCACCGTACCGGCACCCGCGCCGTACGCGACACCGAGCCCGACGCCATAGAGGAAGATGACCGCGACGATGCCCTTGAGGAACGGCGAGTGCAGCACGCTGCCCGTGCCCGCTTCGCGCAGGAACCCGTCAGCGGGCAGCAGGCCCCACAGCAGCGGCGTCGTGAGCAGCACGAAACCCGCGAACGCAAATTTGAGGCCGCGCCTTTCCGCTGCCGTCAGGGGCTTCACTGCGTCATTCGCGGCGTCATCGGCAGGTTCGGTGCCCGGCGCCGCCTCGATGGCGCCGAGGCGCGGCGCGACGAGACGTTCCGTGACCCACCAGCCGAGGCCGGTGATCAGGAACGTCGAGACGAACATGAAATAGTAGTTCGCCGCCGGGCTGACGACGTAGGCCGGGTCGATGATGCGCGCGGCTTCCTGTGACAGGCCGGCGAGCAGCGGGTCGATCGTGCCGAGCACGAGATTGGCGCTGTAGCCGCCCGACACGCCTGCGAAGGCCGCCGCGAGTCCGAGCACCGGATGGCGCCCGGCCGCCTTGAAGATCAGTGCCGCAAGCGGCACCAGCAGTACGTAGCCGACCTCGCTCGCGGCATTCGACAGCACGCCACAGAAAACCACGACGGGCGTCAGCAACGCGCGCGGCGACTTGAGCACCAGCATGCGCATCACGGCGCCGATCAACCCCGAGACCTCGGCGACGCCAATGCCGATCATCGCCACCAGCACCGTGCCGAGGGGCGCGAAGCTGGTGAAGTTCGTGACGAGGTTGGTCAGGATCCGGTGCAATCCAGCCACCGACAGCAGGCTCACCGGCTCGATGAGCTTGCCGGTCGTCGGGTGGGCGACGGAGAGGTCGAACTGCGCGGCGACGCCGGACATCACGACGACGAACACGGCCAGCAGCGCGAACAGCGTCGTCGGGTCGGGCAGGGCGTTGCCGATCCGCTCCACGACGTCCAGGAAGCGATCGATGGCGCCGCGCTTGTGGACACCGGCTGGGGGCGTTTTCGCCTCGGGCATCTTGCAACCTCGCGTAAGAGCCCGCGATTAGACCGGAAATCGGCAACCAGAGACAGCCCTGGCCGATGACTGCTGCGATTGGCACGCGCGCCAGACCGTGGCAGCATCCGGCCCGTGAAAAAGATGAAGAACTGGCTGGCGGAGCGTCTCGGCGTGGCGGCGGGAGAGGAATCACCGCAGCGCGAGCAGGCGCGGAATCTCGCAATCGCGGCATTGCTCGTCGAGGTTCTGCGGGCGGATTACGATGTCTCCGGACCCGAACGGCGCCAGGTGCTCGACTCGATTCGCGGCATCCTCGCTCTCGATCCCGGGCAGTGCGAGACGTTGCTCGAGCTGGCCGAACAACGCGTCGACGAGGCGCACGACCTCCACCAGTTCACCTCGGAGGTCAACCGGGCGTTCTCGGCGGACGAGAAGGTCGGACTCGTCGAGCAGTTATGGCGGGTGGCCCACGCCGACGCGACGGTACACAAGTACGAGGAGCACCTGATCCGGCGCATCTCGGACCTGCTCCACGTGCCGCACCGGCAGTTCATCGCGGCGAAGCTGCGCGGCGCAGCGCAGTAGAACCGGTTCGGCGCCGTCAGGCTGCTCGTTTGCGACGCGGCCGCTGCGCGACGTGCCGCTCGCAGAAGGCCCGCAGCGCAGCGCGCTCGGCAGCCGACTCGCGAGTCCAGGGCAGCAAGTGAGGGCAGCGCGGCGCCCGGTCGAACCAGAACTGGCCGGTCGAGCCGCGCGTGGCCGCGCTCGACGCGAGCCAGACGACCGTGTCTGCACCCTGGGCCGGTGTTCGCAAGCGGCCCTGCATCGCCTGCCAGAAGCGGGGCAGCGAGGTGCGCACCGCCGGCGTGTCTGCCCAGCCCGGGTGCATCGCGCTGACGGCAATGCCGTCGAAATCGGCATCCTCGGCCAGCAGTTGCGCCATGACGACCTGCATGCGCTTGGTCTGCGCGTAGGCGGCCACACCGTCGTATGGGCGCCGGCGCCATTCGATGTCATCGAGCGAGAGCCGCTGGGTATACATGCCGCCCGAGGACACGATCACGACGCGGGCGTCGCTCGCAGCCTTGAGCCGCGGCAGCAGCTCGCGCGTGAGCAGCCACGGCCCCAGCACGTGCGTAGCGAGAGTGATCTCGTGCCCCTGCGGCGAAAGCAAGCGATCGGCGGGCAGCACACCGGCGTTGTGCACCAGGACGTCCACGCGTGGTGTGTCGAGCCCGCGGGCAAACTGCCGCACCGCAACCAGGTCGGAAATGTCAAGCAGGCCGAGTCGTACGCGACGCGAACCGCTGCGCCGCCGGACTTCGCGCACGGCTTGACGGCCGCGTGCGGGGTCACGGCAGAGCATCCAGACGGTGGCGCCGCGCTCTGCGAGCGCAAGCGAAGTCTGCAGGCCGATGCCGGAGTTGGCCCCTGTCACCAGGCAGACGCGCCCGGCGAGGTCCGCGTCGAGGTCACCCGCGTCGAAGCGTGCCGAGTGGCGGCGATAACCGCTGCGGTCGAACGAAAACAGGATCGAGGCATCGAGCAGGCGGCGATAGCCGCTGCGCAGCAGTTTCAGCATCATGCCACCCGGTTCGCGCCAATCGGCTTGCCGGATTGCACGTCGTCGGTTAGGTTCTCGTCAGGACACGGTCGCGAAGCATGCAACAACCCAAGGCGCCCCAGAAAATCGTCGTGCTGAACACCAAGGGTGGTTCGGGCAAGACGACCGTTGCGACCAACCTGGCCGCCTACTATGCGTGGCGAGGCAGCCGCGTCGCGTTGATGGACCTCGACCCGCAAGGCTCGAGCATGCGTTGGCTCAAGGTTCGTCCGCAGGACCTGCCGGCGATCCACCCGATCGCGGCGTACGAGAGGCGACTCAACGTGACCCGGGCCTTCGCGCTCAGCGCGCCGCCGGGCACCGAGCGCATCATCGTGGATACGCCGGCCGCACTGCCGTCCCTGCAGTTGCCCGAGACGGTTCGGGACGCCAGCGCGATCATCGTTCCAGTGCTGCCGTCGGACATCGACATCCACGCCGCATCGCGCTGCATCGCCGACCTGCTGCTGGTGGCCAAGGTGCACCGCTCCGAGAAGCGCCTGGTCATCGTTGCGAACCGCGCGCGACGCTATACCAAGGCGTACCAGTCGCTGATGCGCTTCCTGCAGAGCCTGCGCATTCCGGTCGCCGCGGTGCTGCGCGATTCACAGGCCTACGTCCGCTCTGCCGAGACTGGCATGGGACTGCATGAAATGAAGGGGGCCCTGCTGCAGGGGGACCTCGACAGCTGGAAGCCGCTGATCGACTGGCTGGAGCAGCGGTCGTTCTCGCTGGTGCCGTTGAACGACCCGGCGCACCTGCAGACGGCTCCGGCGGCCCCCCAGCCGGTGCCGGAGGAGCCGCAGCCCGCCGCGACGACGGGCGCTTTCTCCTACTGGCCCTCGGGGCGGTGAGAGACTTTCTCGGCGCCGCCGGTGTGGAGGGCGGCCTCGTCAGCCACCGTGAACGTCACTTCCACTGGACTGCCGCTCGTGTCGTTCTCGCTCGCGACCTGCACCAGGTACGGCGAGTCCTTCATCCAGAGCATCGCCGTCGAGCGTGACTGGATCGAAGACTCGTCCCGGCGCACGGCGTCGAAGTCGCCGAACATCGTCCGCGAACGATTGACCACTGCCAGCAGGGTCGGCAGCGACGCGTCCATGCGCGCCGTGGCGCTGCCGAGCGTCCCGTCCGAGCCCAGCAGGAAGCAGATTTCGCGGGTCTGGTGCTGGGCTGGCAGCTTGAGCAGGCTCTGACGGCTCACAGCGCAATAGCGGGCCCGGCCGGTGTCGTCCGCGTCCCACTTGCCACCGGGGTGCTTCGCCTCGATCGCGGCCTTGCCCGCGGTCCACGGCACGCCGAATGCGCCCGCGCGAAACTGGTCGCTCACCGGGCCAGCACTGGCCGCGGCTGCGGCCAGCAACGAAAGTCCGCCCGCCAGGGCTGCCGAAATCATTGACCGACGCATGCTGATGTCTCCTCGATCGACCGGTGGGGTGAGTCTATTCACTCCGCGTATTGCCCCACGGCGCGCGAAATAAAACCACGACGCGCATCTCAATGGATGCCTTCCATCTGCGCGACATAATACCGACCGTCAGTGGCCGGTGCGATGTTCGCTGAGACTTTCGAGCAGCAGCAGATCCTCCGGAGTGTCCAGTTCCACTCCGGCGTTCTGCATCGGCACGCGCACCAGCCGGTCGATGTTGCGCCGCAGGACCAGGCGCGGGTCGCGATCCCCGCGCAATTCGAGCAGGTCGCTGAACGCCCAGCGCGGGAAGATCGCCGGCAGCCCGGGGGCGCCCGAGTACAGTGCCGCGGCGATCAGGATCGGGTGCCGCCGCCACGCGGCGAACAGTCGCCGCAGGTCGTCCGTCGTCACCGCCACCTGGTCGCCCAGCAGCAACAGCAGGCCCGCGCACCGCGGCGGCGCGGTCCGCACGGCCACCCGGACGGTGCTGGCCAGGCCTTCCTCCCAATCCCGGTTCAGTACCACCGACGCCGCCGATTGCCGCAAGGCCGGGGCGATCTCCTTCGCGAAGGCACCGAGCACGACGGCGACCGACGGGCCGGCGATGCTGGCCGCCGTGGCCGCGGCTTGGTGCAGCACCGGCGATCCGCCGAGGCGCACCAGTTGCTTCGGGCTGCCGAAGCGGGTCGATGCGCCCGCGGCCAGCACCGCAGCGTGCAGCCCGAGGGAGTCCAGGTCGTCCATGGTGGCGTAGTTTGCCTGCCGCGCTGCAAGAAGATACAGTGACTTGCACCGTCACCGCGCACTGCCGTCGAAGGAGTTTCCCTCGGCCCGAGCCGCGTTCGACCGTCGTATCGCAGCGACGCGCCGGCGTGAGCGTGCGGGCGGTCGTTAGGGAGCCATTCAGCCGTGCAAGCCTGGAAAGTCCACAAGTTCGGCGGGTCGAGCGTCGCTGACGCGGCCTGCATGCAGCGTGTCGCCGAGATCATCGAGGGCGACCCCGTCCCTCGCAAGGCGGTTGTCCTCTCGGCTTGCCGTGGCGTCACTGACGCGTTGCTGAACCTCGTGACGCTGGCCGAACAGCAGGACGCCGCGCTTGATGATCGGATCGAGGCGTTGCGCCAGCGCCACATCGACATGGCCCGCGAGCTTCTTGCCGGCGACCTCTACGATGAATTCGTCGTGGACCTGGACCGGGACTGCCACGACATTGCCGGCATCCTGCAGACCGTGCGCCTCGTCCGCGCCGCTTCCACGACCCTGCGCGACCTGATCGCCGGCTATGGGGAACTCTGGTCGACTCGCCTCTTCGAGCGCCTGCTGCGCCGCCGTGGGCTGTCCCAGGGGCGGGTGCAGTGGCTCGACGCACGCCGTGTGCTGCTGGTGGAGTGGGGCCCGCTCGGACCGGGTGTCCGTTGGGAGCAGTCGCGCGCCAACCTGCAGGCCGCGGTGGCTCCCGATTTCACCGGCACCGTCGTGATCACCGGCTTCATCGCGACCGACACCCAGGGCCTGCAGACCACCCTCGGTCGTAACGGCAGCGACTTCTCGGCCTCGATCTTCGGCTCGCTGCTCGACGCCGGCGAGATCGTGATCTGGACGGACGTGGATGGCGTGCTGAGCGCCGACCCGCGCCTGGTGCCCGAGGCCCAGGTCATCGATGCGCTGTCCTACAACGAGGCCATGGAACTCGCCT
>Ga0209391_10001161_pt1 | contig 13453 bp, 15 predicted proteins | sample PPLLak3March2015_FD_187246 | JGI IMG/M metagenome (GOLD analysis project Ga0209391, IMG submission 187246) | Freshwater sediment microbial communities from Prairie Pothole Lake near Jamestown, North Dakota, USA - PPLs Lake P7 Core (1) Depth... | ecosystem: Environmental > Aquatic > Freshwater >... | reverse complement strand
CAGGCGTGCTTTCGTCAAATCGCCGAGCTTTGAATAGGTCTGACCGATCTTGAACGTCGATGCAGCCAGTTTAGGACTCACCGAGTTATACGAGCCGACGTTGGAAAAGGAGTCGAGGGCCTCTTTGTAGCGGCCCAGCCTGTATTGGCATTCGCCGATCCAATATTGCGCGTTCGTCGCTAATGCGGATGTACGATGTAATGCAATGAAGAACCTGAACCCGGCCAGTGCTGCTTCATAGTCTCCATGCTGAAATTCTTCCATCACCCGGTCATACAAGTGACGTGACGGGTCTTGCATCGGGGGAGCGGCAACCGACGGTGCTGAGAACCCCAACAGGGAGATGACGAAAACCATCCAAGCCAGTGTCGTCATAGTGTCTCCTGTCCTTTTGTGTGTGCTTTCTATTGAGCGCACGCAGCTCCTCCATGTCATGCTGATTCTCGCTGAAACTACAGAGCAAGCGATGTACCACGAATGACGGATGGCTGAATAAGCTGATAAGTCGGGCTTTGTATCACGGTATGACACAATGTCCGTGGGCCTGGTATGCCATGAATGACACGGATGCAGTCTCAAAAAGAGCACGCCTCATGGAAAAACACCACAGCAAAATGAGAGAAGAGGCCGGGAGTCTTTTCTTGAGCATTGGTTGTGCCGTATTTCAGGCGGGGAGTAGCCTGGAAGCGAGGAAGGCTGAGGCGCAGGTGGAGGTTGAGCCGGGGAAAGAGTTTTAGTGCAGATCGCGGTTGAGTCTGGAGGCGCTTGATGTGGATCCTGGTTCTGATGACCCTGCTCCTCGCTGTCACTCCCTCCTTTGCCGAGCAAAGCTTCGACGAGAAATACGAGCGCGACTACAATATCTTCAATCCGGGAAGTGCTGAGTTCATAGTTCTGAGTGCTGGGCAGAGAAATACAAGTCACGGTTGAGCCTGGCCCGCAGTCAGTATGGGCCGGACAATCCGTTGAATCCTGCGCAGGCCTCCGCGCCGGATAATCCCTTCAATCCGATCAACCGCTCGCGGTGATCTTCGGAAGAAAACTCCAAGAGTGCTGAGTCCTGAGTGCCGAGCCGATCTTCCACTAATCGTCCCTTGCTCTGACCTATCCTGTTTGGACTGAGTTTCTCTGGTTGATGAGTGCTTCCCAAATGGGTTGAGGCCAGGTATGCTTCTTTCGGAGTTATCCTCATGACTCCGGTGTATCCCTGATATGTGGTGCGGGTGAGACCATGGCAAGGGCGCGCTTTATCGCGATGGTGCATGATTCATTCGTATGAAACTTCCGTATGCCGAACAGGCCATCGTGGATCTGCGCAAGCTTCGGCAGTATTGCTTCAACCCGGAACATCCTCGCGGTCAGCACAAGGCTCGCGTCTTTAGGCGTGCATTGGGATGGACGGCGGGGCAGGCAGAAGCGGTGCGGGTCAAGCTCCTGGAGGCAGCGCTGATCGAGGATGCCGTTTTTCTCGGCGCAGATGACTATGGACAGCGGTATGCGCTAGACTTTCGCGTACAAGGCGTGAGTGAGCCGGTGACTGTTCGAAGCTTGTGGATCATTCGTTACGGAGAAACCTTTCCGCGATTCGCCTCGTGTTATGTGCTGTAGCAAGGAGTATCCGTCATGAACCAAGAGATTCGTGTTCTCGATGTGGTGGCGCTGACCGAGGATATTGCTGATCGTGGTCTATTGCGCGGACAAGTGGGAACTGTGGTGGAATCGCTTGGTCCGGGTGTGTTTGAAGTCGAGTTTGTCGATAATGATGGCAGGACCTATGCCATGCTTCCCTTGAAAACCAGCCAACTGCTCGTTCTGCATTATCAGCCTGCGTGACAGGCCCGAAAGAGTGATCTGATCAAAAGCTTAGCGGGCTGGAGTCTTTTCCTCCCATGAATCCAAAGCCTCGGTGGCCTTTTCATTTTTTGCCATCAATCACGTCATTTCACTCTTCGCCCGTATCTGAGTTTCCGCTCCCACCACGGCGCTGATGGTGAAGAACGGTGCTGAGCGCTCCTGGAATGTGCTGAGTTCATAGTCCTGAGTCCTGGGTTTCGGGGCGCTGGCCAGAGATATACAGGTCACGGTTGACCCCGGAGGCTCTCGATGTGGATCCTGGTTCTGATTGTCTTGCTCTTCGTTGTCACTCCCTCCTTTGCTGAGCAAAACTTCTCTCAGCAACAATACGAGACGAGCACAACTACAACATTTTCAATCTGGGAAGTACTGAGTTCATAGTCCTGAGTGCTGGGCAGAGAAATACAAGTCACGGTTGAGCCTGGCTCGCAGTCAGTATGCGCCGGACAATCCGTTGAATCCTGCGCAGGCCTTCGCGCTACTTAACCGCTCGCGGTGATACCCGCAAACTCGGGGCTATGGGTTGAGCCGAAATGAGCGGCGGACGGGTGTCTCGACGGGGTGAGGCCGTTCCATCGCGCTTCAAGAGTGTGCGATTCCACCCCCTCAGGTCTGGGCGGATCGGTGATCAAGCGGCTTCGATGGACAGTCGCAGTCCCAGCGCCTGCAGCACGGTGGCCAGACTTTGAATTTCAGGATTTCCGTCCTTTGAGAGCATCCGATAGAGATGTTCCCGATTCAGTGCGGCGGTCTTTGCCAGCCGGGTCATGCCGCCGCGCGCTTCGGCCACGTGCTTGACGGCGAGCAGAAAGGCTTCACGGTCTCCAGCTTCGAGGGCCGCGTCCAGATAGGCCGCGGCTTCAGCGGGGTCTTGCAGGTCGTCCATGAGTTTGGCGTGGTACTTTCGACTTCGCATGAGGCTTCCTCCGTCGTTGATAGTCGGCCCACAACTGTTGGGCTAGTGCAATATCTGCCGGTTGAGTCGCTTTGTCCCCTCCGCACAGCAGAAGCACGACCGTGTTTCCATCCAATGCGCAGTAGACTCGATAGCCTGGGCCATGGTGTTCGCGTAATTCGATCACGCCAAGCCCTACAGCTTTGTGATCTCCCCAATTGCCAAGGCTGACGCGGTCGAGCCTTGTGCGGATACGGGCTCGGACGGTGCGCTCGCGAAGACCGTCGAGCCAACGAGAAAACGGCTCGTCACCCGCTGCGGTTTGATAGATGACCAAGGTCTTCGGATGCGGTTCGCGCATGGGTTTAAAATGTAGCGTAAGAGCTACAGTCTGTCAACCGCATGCAGGCAGAACGGGGAGAGGCTCAGACAGGAACAGGTACCGAGAGTCTCTTCTTAAGCCTGCTGTCGTTTCCTGGGGAGACGTCACTTCGAGTTGAGCCCGATACGAGGCAGGCGGCAGGCCCGCTAAGGCGTCATGGAGCCGCTCTTCGTTTTAGTCTCTACAGGGCAATGCCGCACTGATCTCTCGGACCTGCTCTAGCCCTAGTAATCGAACTCGTAGGCATTGAGCACTTCCGTCCGATAGGACCCGGTTGGATCAATCGATGAAGGCGTTCTGATCCCGCTTTTCGTTCGGATATACCGTAGTTGGATGGTCGATCGGCACATCAGGACATGAACCGCTCTGCGATCAGCTCCGGGCCATAGTCCGAGCGAATCGCCGAAGGCAAGCCTTTGACCGCCTATGGAGTGGAGAATGGGAGAAGGACTACTGCAAAGCTAGTTGAAAAATTGGAGCGGGAAAAGGGATTTGAACCCTCGACCCTCGCCTTGGCAAGGCGATGCTCTACCACTGAGCTATTCCCGCTCTCAAGAGGCCTAAAGAAGAGGGGGGATTCTACTGAGACGGGCTCGCACTGTCAAGCAGCTCGATCCAAGAAATTGGTGGAACCAAGCAGCTTACGATTGGGCCACGAGAGACTAAGTCGTTACCAAATGGTAGCGCGATGTATTTGTAGCCTGAATACTATCCAACACATTGGTTTTATTGTGTTTGCTGCGAGTCTGTCTTGTCCGTACTAGGGCCATTGGTACATGAACTACTCATTCATGGCCTGATCATGAATTTTGATCCTGTCACGGTAGTAGATCATATAGTCTTTATATAACAGTAACTTGTAAATTTGCGTCCATTGCGATCCTGCGCAAAAACAATGGTTTGGATATTGCGATAACGAAGTGCCGTTATGACCAAGAATATTCACCAGATGTCTAACGAGATCAAGAATCACGAGCTTGATTTAGCTAAGCGTGGTGGTGGGTTCTTGGCAGCTCAATCAGGAAGGGGGGTGGTGGAGTTCAGCTGTGCGGAAGTAAAGGGTACGCGGGCTCTTTGAGCCCTCAACTTAGGAGGTGTTCACAATGTTTTTGTCACGCAGACAGTTTTTGAAAGTCTCTGCGGGAACTGTCGCCGCGGTGGCGGTGGCAGACAAGGTCCTGGCGTTGACCGCGCTCCAGCCGGTCATCGAAGTCGGGAACCCGCTGGGTGACTATCCGGATCGGTCGTGGGAGCGTGTCTATCACGATCAATACCGGTACGATTCATCCTTCACCTGGTGTTGTTCGCCGAACGACACGCACGCCTGCCGCATTCGGGCCTTCGTCCGGAACGGTGTGGTTATGCGCGTCGAGCAGAACTATGACCACCAAACCTATGAAGACCTCTACGGCAACCGCGGAACGTTCGCACACAATCCGCGCATGTGCTTGAAGGGCTTCACCTTCCATCGCCGCGTGTACGGCCCCTATCGCTTGAAGGGTCCGTTGATGCGGAAAGGCTGGAAGGCGTGGATGGACGACGGCTCCCCCGAGCTGACGCCGGACACCAAGCGGAAATACAAGTTTGACAGTCGCTTCCTGGACGACATGCTCCGCGTGTCCTGGGATACGGCCTTTACCTATGCTGCCAAGGCGATGGTGATCATTGCCACGCGGTATAGCGGTGAAGCCGGTGCGCGTCGTCTCCGCGAGCAGGGTTATGCTCCGGAAATGATCGAAATGATGAAGGGTGCAGGTACCCGGTGCTTCAAGCATCGCGCTGGTATGCCGGTGCTCGGTATTCTCGGTAAGATGGGCAACACCCGTATGAACGGTGGTATCAACGCGTTGTTGGACACCTGGATTCGGAAGGTCAGCCCGGAACAGGCGCAGGGCGGCCGTTATTGGTCGAACTACACCTGGCACGGCGACCAGAACCCAGCCCACCCCTGGTGGTCCGGGGCTCAGGGTTCCGACATCGACCTTTCCGACATGCGCTTCTCCAAGCTGAACACCAGCTGGGGTAAGAACTTCGTCGAAAACAAGATGCCGGAAGCTCACTGGAAGTTGGAATGTATCGAGCGCGGCGCCCGCGTGGTCGTCATCACGCCCGAATACAATCCGACCGCCTATCGTGCCGACTACTGGATGCCGCTGCGTCCGGAGTCAGACGGCGCCCTCTTCCTGGGTGCCATGAAGATCATTGTCGATGAAAACATGCACGACATTGACTTCCTGAAGTCATTCACCGACGCGCCCATCCTGGTGCGTACCGACACCCTCCAGTATCTGGATCCGCGGGATGTGGTGAAGGACTATGCATTCCCCGACTTCTCGAAGAGCTACTCGGGCCGCATGCAATCGTTGAAGCCGGAGCAGATCGAACGGCTCGGCGGTATGATGGTCTGGGATCTCAACAAGAAGCAGGCGGTGCCTCTCCATCGTGAACAGGTGGGATGGCACTATACGAACAGCGGTATCGACGCAGCCCTCAACGGCACGTTCCGTGTGAAGCTGCTCAACGGTCGTGAGATCGATGCGATGCCGGTGTGGCAGATGTATCTGGTGCACTTCCAGGACTACGACCTGGATACCACGCATCAGATCTGCCGTACCCCGAAGGACCTCATCGTCCGGTGGGCCCGCGACTCAGGCACGATCAAGCCGGCCGCGATCCACAACGGTGAAGGTACCTGTCACTATTTCCATCAGACCATTAACGCCCGCGGCGCCGCGATGGTGCTCATCATCACCGGTAACGTCGGGAAGTTCGGAACGGGACAGCATACATGGGCCGGTAACTACAAAGCCGGAACATGGACCGCCACCCCCTGGTCCGGCGCTGGTCTGGCCGTGCATACCGGTGAAGATCCGTTCAACATCACGACGGATCCGAACGCGCACGGTAAGGAAATCAAGACCAAGTCGTACTACTACGGCGAAGAGGTCGGTTATTGGAACCACGGTGATACAGCCTTGATCGTCAATACTCCCAAGTATGGACGCAAGGTCTTCACCGGGAAAACCCACATGCCGACCCCGAGCAAGTTCCGTTGGGTGACCAACGTCAACGTGCTCAACAACGCCAAGCACCATTACGACATGGTGCGCAACGTGGATCCGAACATCGAGACCCTGATCACTCAGGACATCGAGATGACCTCGGACGTCAACCACAACGATATCGCCTTTGCCTGTAACTCATGGATGGAGTTCACCTATCCGGAAATGACCGTGACGGTGTCCAATCCCTGGGTGCAGATTTGGAAGGGTGGTATTCGCCCCTTGTACGACACCCGCAACGACCTCGATACCTTCGCAGGCGTGGCGGCGAAATTGTCGGACATGACCGGCGACAAGCGCATGAAGGACTACTTCGCGATGGTCTATACCAACCGCGTGGACGTCTATGCGCAGCGTATGCTCGATGCCTCCTCGACCTTCTACGGCTACTCAGCAGACGTCATGCTGAAGTCGGAAAAGGGCTGGATGGTCATGGTCCGTACCTATCCGCGGCACCCCTTCTGGGAAGAGACCAACGAGTCGAAGCCCATGTGGACCCGCAGCGGCCGGTACGAGAACTATCGTATTGAGCCGGAAGCCATCGAGTACGGCGAAAACTTCATCTCTCACCGTGAGGGACCGGAAGCGACACCGTACCTGCCGAACGCCATCTTTACGACGAACCCCTATTGTCGTCCGGATGACTACGGTATTCCGATCACGGCGCAACATCACGATGACAAGACAGTCCGTAACATCAAGCTGTCCTGGCACGAGATCAAGCGTCACAGCAACCCGTTGTGGGAAAAAGGGTACCAGTTCTACTGCGTCACCCCGAAGACCCGCCACCGGGTGCATAGCCAATGGTCGGTGAACGACTGGGTGCAGATCTATGAGTCGAACTTCGGCGATCCGTACCGCATGGACAAGCGGACGCCTGGTGTCGGCGAACACCAGTTGCACATCAACCCGCAGGCCGCGAAAGACCGCGGCATCAACGACGGCGACTACGTCTATGTGGACGGAAACCCGGTGGACCGGCCGTACCGCGGCTGGAAGCCGAGCGATCCATATTACAAGGTTGCACGGTTGATGATCCGGGCGAAGTACAACCCCTCCTATCCGTACCACGTCACGATGGCGAAGCACGCCCCGTACGTGGCGACGCCGAAGTCGGTGAAAGGCCACGAGACACGTCCGGACGGACGCGCCATCGCGGTGGACACCGGTTATCAGTCCAACTTCCGGTATGGGGCCCAACAGTCCTTTACCCGGAACTGGTTGATGCCGATGCACCAGACCGACTCACTCCCGGGTAAGCACGCGATTGCCTGGAAGTTCAAGTGGGGCTATCAGGTCGACCACCACGCGATCAACACGGTACCGAAGGAATGTCTCATCCGCATCACGAAGGCGGAAGACGGCGGTATCGGTGCACGTGGTCCGTGGGAACCGGTCCGGACAGGCTTCACGCCGGGTCAGGAAAACGAGTTCATGATCAAGTGGCTCAAAGGCGAACACATCAAGATCAAGGTGTAAGGCTGCGAGTCGGACAACTTGAATGGAAATGTGTCAGTAACAATGAGTCACTACATTCGGATCATGACTACAAGGAGGATTCACAATGCCAGAAGTTTATAACTGGCAACTGGGACGGAAGATGCTGTATCCCTACGAGGAACGGCATCCGAAGTGGCAGTTTGCCTTTGTGTTCAACATCAATCGGTGCTTGGCTTGTCAGACCTGTTCGATGGCCGACAAGTCGACCTGGCTCTTCTCGAAGGGGCAGGAATACATGTGGTGGAACAACGTGGAAACGAAGCCCTACGGCGGATATCCACAGTTCTACGACGTGAAGATCACCCAGCTCATCGAGCAGGTGAACCCGGGTGGACAGGTGTGGAACGTCCGCGTGGGACGCAAGCACCATGCGCCATACGGCGTGTTCGAAGGGATGACCATTTTCGACGCAGGCGCCAAAGTCGGCCAGGCGGCGATCGGGTACATTCCGACGGACCAAGAGTGGCGGTTCGTGAACATCTATGAAGATACGGCGACCTCGATGCGCGCCCTCGTGGAAGGCATCGACAAGACCGGATTTTCACGGGACGAACCGTGGAAGATGACGGGCAGCAGTCTGCCGGAGCATGAGACGTTCTTCTTCTATCTCCAGCGGATTTGCAACCACTGCACGTATCCAGGCTGCCTGGCAGCCTGCCCGCGCAAGGCGATCTACAAGCGGCCGGAAGACGGCATTGTGTTGATCGACCAGAATCGTTGCCGCGGGTACAAGAAGTGCGTGGAGCAGTGCCCGTTCAAGAAGCCGATGTATCGTGGAACCACACGCGTGTCTGAAAAGTGCATCGCGTGCTATCCGCGTATCGAAGGTAAGGACCCGTTGACCGGTGGCGAGCCGATGGAAACGCGCTGTATGGCTGCCTGCGTCGGAAAGATCCGTATGCAGAGTCTGGTGCGCATCGGTGAGGACGGTCTCTGGGCGGAAGATCGTTGGCATCCCCTGTACTACACGATTCGTGTGGAGCAGGTGGCGCTTCCGCTGTACCCACAGTGGGGCACCGAGCCCAACGGCTACTACATCCCACCGCGGCACAGCCCCCGTGGCTATGCGCGGCAGATGTTTGGCCCGGGCGTGGACAACGCCATCGAGAAGTATCTCGTGCCAAGCCGCGAACTGTTGGCGGTCCTCCAGCTCTGGAGAGCCAGTCAGCAGATCGTCTTCCGGTACGACGTCATTCCTGGTCCGAAGGTGTTTGAGACTCAGATCCACGGTAAGCGTTTCGAGATGTACAACGATACCGTGCTGGGCTTCAACAAGTCGGGCAAGGAAGTGGCGCGTATTCAGGTCGAAGAGCCGATCTACATTCGGCCGGCCGAGCGCGTAACCTGGCTGTAATCTAAGTCAGGGTCGCTTCAGTGAGGGGTGGGGTTCCTTCGGGGGCTCCGCCCCTCACCTATTTAGAGAGAAGTCTATGGCCTCTGCTTGTGTCCTGCTCAGGTCATCGCATATTTAGGGAAATCACCGGAAGGACAGTCGAACTAGTTCTCTTTGACCCCGCTGCCCATCCCATATCAGTCTTTTGGTCCGGGTAAATGGCCCATCTGCACACTTGACGGGTTCCCAGGCCTCACGTACAGTCACAGGATCCTTCCTAGTTTCCGCGATGATCATGGAGGATCTTGGGTGCCTAATCAGTCAAAACCGTCTATTCCCTTTGCCGCGCAAGCAGTTCCATTCGATGAACTGCTGGCCTCGGGGAAAGTTCCGCAAGAGTACGTTGCAACCGAGTATCTTGGCCAGCAGTTCGTTGAACGACTCGTTCACTATATCCTCAGTGTCCCGGCCGGTAGTTACACGATGGCGCAGTTGAGTCATTTGCTCGAACAGCTTGATCCGCGCGCCCAGGTGTTTTTCTTCAAGCGACTGAAAGAAACCAGCCCGGACAGCCTGAAAGATTTTGCGCCGCTCTACTATGGTTTCATGAACGAATTCCATTCCCTCCTCTTTACCTAGCCGTCCTGAAAATTTTTCTTGTTGCCGGTAGTTTCTCATGTATAATTGAGAGGTTAATATTTTTCAGATGAAGGAGCATCATGAACTCAAGCCTGCAACGAGCCGTCACTAGCTTTTACAACCTCATTTATGAGGCCCAAACCTTTGCGACGGCGATGGCCCGGATCGATACAGCAGAGCAAGAGCACTATGCCGGGCGGATCGAAGGCCTCAACTGGGTGCTCGATCGGTGCCAGGAGCTCGAAGACATGGACACCAATCTGACGCCGTCGTCGCTCCAGCGCGTGCTGGGTGAAGTGAAGTCCGACCTCGATCATGAATTGTCGGTCCAGAGACGGGAAAAAGGCCGCAGAGCGGATGGCAGGGAAGAGGCCCTGAATTTCGTGTCGGATTACCTGTCCAGTCTCATCACCGCGACCGAGATCGAGTCAGCCAAGACATCCGTCTAAATCGCACTGCGGGTCGTGTGCTTCTCTGGTCACGTCCTCTTCCCCCCTCTAACAGGCGTGTAGCATGGCCTTGGCACGAGAGTGGATTATCTTCGCCCTCTGCCTCGGGGCAGGGGGGCATCTCGCGTTGGGCTTTGTGTTGCACGCTCCAGACCTCTGGCCATGGAGTCGCGCAGGCCTGTATGGCCTCCTTAGCGGGTTGGTCATCTACGTTCTTGTGCAAGTGCTGCGCTTCCTCTGGTCGCGGGTGCATGCCAAACGATCTGACCTGGAACAGGATGCCCGTGACTAGCCTGGCCATGCGCGAATTTTCGTTCATCCCGCCTATACATCAAGTGCACGACGGAATCCATTGACCCTCGGCTCGTCCTTGCATAAAATCCCACCATGTCTGTTCCACCTAAGTGGCCAATGGGCGGGGCTGGGCCGTTCGGCATGCCGATGAGGAAGTCGCGCGCCAATGTCCCGCAAAAGGCCGAACAATTCGGCGCCTTCCAGGCGTCGCTCTTATATTGCCCCCATTGTCGCATTGCCACACCCACGCGAGAGCGGCTGTTGCTGGTCTTGCCGTCAGGCAATCTGTACGAATATCTCTGTCAGCACTGCGGTACTTCAACCGGCTCCAAGACCGATACCAACAGCGTTGACCTTGGGATTTCAGAAGGCTGACTCAGTTTACGTTTGAAAGGCTGCGAAGGGACAGGAAAGCACCTTCCCTGCGCCCCTCGCCCCTAGGAGAGAGTTCTGCGAGCTGTAGAGACTGTCACGTGACAGCGGTGGATCAACTCCGGCAAGAGACCCGCTTCATCCGACTTGTTCGAGGGGAATCCCTTCCTCGATCAGCATCACTGGAATGTTTTCGCGAATGGGGTAGAAAATCTTCGCGTCGGCGCGCACCAGGCCGCCATCGACCGGCAGAGTGACGCCTTGCTTGCCCCTATTTTGTAGCTTGCCACGTCCAATCGCCTCGTTGACACGCTGAATGAGACTTTCATCTGCCAGTGAGAGAGGCTGTTTTGTTTCAGGGCAGCAAAGAATTGCTAACAGATCCTTGTCTATAGCCATCACATTTCCCTTCATCGAGCGCACAGACCGGGGTTACACTTTTCAGCATTTCTTTAGAATAGTGCACCGCACGCCGTGAGATCAAGAGAACGCGGCGTGCTTCTGTGGCACTATGGTTTCTGTTACACTTGCACAGTATAGGTGGTCATCATGATTCAGGTGGAGTTCCATGCTACGTGATCTCTGGCGGATCTTTGCTGCAGGTCTCTTTCTACTCGTCCCGGCTTGGGCCACCTATCTCGTCCTTAACACCCTGTTCTGGACCCTCGACGAGCTGCTTACCAAAATGGTCGGCGACCGGTTCCCTCTTCACCTTCCTGGTCTCGGGTTCATCACCCTGATTATTCTGGTCATCGCCGTGGGAGCGTTCACGACTCACCTGATCGGTCAACGCATCGTGGCGTACCTTGAACGCCGGTTGGATCAAATTCCTCTGGTGCGCAGCATCTATTTGACGATGAAGGGCATGACTGACATTCTGAACTTTCGGTCGAGATTCGGTCAAAGCACCGTAGTGGCGTTTCCATTTCCTCGTGACGGACTTTGGGCGCTGGGATTTGTCATGGGAACAGCTCCCTCCGTGCTTCAAGTCTCACCCATCGATCGGCTTTTGATGATCTTTGTTCCAACGGCCATCCATCCGTTTACAGGCTATCTCGCCTTTGTGCCGGAAAAACAGGTGCACCCCCTGAATTTACCGGCTGAAGATGCTATGAAAATGGAGTTTTCCGCCGGTCTGTTCAAGCCGACGGCCGGCTGGCTGCAACCCCCTTACGCATGAAAGCGATTGAGATGACCAACCAGCAGGAATGGAATATCCGGCCGGGCCGTCTTGCCGATGTCGAGCGCCTCGTCGCATTCAGTCAAGCGATGGCCTTGGAGACCGAGGGACGACGATTAGACACCGATCGCCTTCAACGGGGGACGCGGGCTCTCCTGAATTCAACCATTCATGGATTCTTTCTGGTGGCTGAACAGTCGCAAACCAACCAGGTTGTGGGCCAACTGATGATCACCTATGAATGGAGTGACTGGCGCAATGCGTCATTTTGGTGGATTCAAAGCGTGTATGTCGATCCGGCCTGGCGGCGGCAGGGCGTTTTTCGGAACATGCACGCGCAGGTGATCGAGCGAGCGAAGGCCGATCCGAGCGTGTGCGGCGTGCGCCTCTATGTGGAGTCGGAAAACCGGATAGCGCAGGAAGTGTATCGGAAGGTCGGGCTGAAGCCGTCGTCCTATGCGGTGTTTGAGAACGATTTTGTTCTGGGACACCAGCAAAGTATGACGGACCGTCCGGATGAAGCTTAAGGAGGGTTCTATATGTCAGTAGGGCGAGTCCTTAGTATCGCACTCTTGGGGCTAATGATGACGCAAGGTTGTGCCTTTAGCCGGGGCACCCTCGGCGACGAAATCAGAGCTGATGCCGTTACTTCAATCAAGAAAGGCTCGTCGACGAAGGCTGAAGTGCTCGCATTGCTTGGCGCGCCTGATCGTTTGCTGCAAGTCAACGGTCGAGATGTGTTCCAGTACTACCGATACGATGCCAAAGCGGGAAGCCTCTTGTTGATAGTTGTCAATTTTTCACGCTTGTCCGTCAAGAGCGATGACCTGTTCGTCATCCTGAACCGTGAAGGGATCGTCGAGGAAGTCATTTCATCGAAGCGGACGGACGGGCTGGAGTTTCGGTTCTGGCCATTCGGAGAATGATATGGTGCCATATTCGTCCAGGGCTTGTCTCATCGTCCTTCTCTTGACGCTGTGTATGACCACTGCCGCGTGTAACGTCATCCGAATTAAATTGAATACGCCTCTATCCCAGGATGACGTGGCATTTATCGAGCCGGGGAAGACCACGCTAACAGATGTCGTCGCCAGGCTGGGCGTGCCGGATTCGATTACTGATTCCTATCTCGGAGTCGTGGCCACCTACCGCTTTCTCGACATGAAGTATTCGCGTGTGAACTTTGGATATTTATTGAAACCTTGGACGCCCGTCGATCCTGATCTGATCATCTCTCGCACGGGTTTTGGTATCGACGCGTTTGAGCTGTACTGCGATTCTAATTGGGTCGTGACGCACCAGAGCTTTCTCCGTCAACTCTCCGGACCACAATTCAATCCCTCTCCATTTTAAGCATCGCCTGATCCCAACCAATTCACGAATTGCCGCTTCATTCCAGTCAGTCTATAATGCCGGTCATGGGTAAGATCCCTCCGGAGGAGTTTTCGTTCAACGACGCTATACTCGCTTCTTCCTCTTATATTCCTGCAGAT
>Ga0209391_10001159_pt1 | contig 13466 bp, 16 predicted proteins | sample PPLLak3March2015_FD_187246 | JGI IMG/M metagenome (GOLD analysis project Ga0209391, IMG submission 187246) | Freshwater sediment microbial communities from Prairie Pothole Lake near Jamestown, North Dakota, USA - PPLs Lake P7 Core (1) Depth... | ecosystem: Environmental > Aquatic > Freshwater >... | reverse complement strand
GCCACGCACGAGTCCGTCGCCATCGTGGCGAGGCATCGCGCAGCGGCTGATCGAGTCCGGCAAGCCGAACCAGAACGCATACGCGGAATCACTCAGCGGGCGGCTTCGCGACGAGTGCCTCCGACGAGCACTGGTTCATTTCGCTCGCCCATGCCCGGGCCGTGATCAAGGCCTGGTGCCAGGAACACAACGAAGAGCGACCGAAGAGATCACTGGTTGGGCTGCCCCTCCCCCGCGCAGTACCCGAAGCAACTGGCCGCGAGGCCGCTTACAATGCCGGCAGACTCTACGACCCGACTCCAACTGAAGGCAGGGGACGTCGAATACGCAAGATGTTGGTCGTGAGGCAAGATGTGGGCAGTCATCGACTTCAACCAATCCGACAACCAAAGGGGCTTCGCATGGACCGAGCCTTGATCGCAATCAACGGCGTGGCGCGACGCAAGTACTCACTCGGTGGCAGCCTGACAAATCAGACGGTATCTTGACGCGCCAATTCCACGTGCCTCCAAGGCAGAACCGGTCCGTCAATCTTAAATCGTCGTTTTGCAGCCCCGTACGCGAGGCGAATTAGGTTGCGGCCCGATCTTAGAACTTCCTACGGACTACTATCGTGAGCACAGTTTTCATTACTGGCGGAGCTGGCTTCATCGGCTCGGCCCTGATTAGACTGCTTATTAAAGAGAGTGACTGGCGAATAATCTGCATTGACAAACTCACCTACGCAGGCAACATGGAATCGCTCGCGGACGCACAAGAATCCGCTAGTTTTCGCTTCTTTCGCACGGATATCTGCGATCGAGCGTCTCTCGAGGCGCTGTTTCACGAGTTTAGGCCCGCAGGTCTCATTCATCTTGCCGCTGAGTCCCACGTAGACCGTTCAATTCACGGCCCTGGCGAATTCATCCAGACCAACATTATCGGCACATACACGTTGCTAGAGGTAGCCTTTAATTACTGGCGCTCTCTGGATTCGGCCGATAAGCAAAGGTTTCGGTTTCATCACGTGTCTACCGACGAGGTGTACGGTTCCCTCGGAGCGACCGGATTGTTTACAGAGAATTCGCCATACCGACCGAATTCGCCCTATTCCGCATCGAAGGCAGCTTCAGACCATCTGGTACGAGCGTGGCACCATACGTATGGGCTACCTGTCGTCACGACCAATTGCTCCAACAACTACGGCCCTTACCAGTTCCCGGAAAAACTCATCCCACTGATGATCTACAACGCGGTAAACGGCAGACCCCTGCCGGTCTATGGCAAGGGCGACAATGTCCGGGATTGGCTATATGTGGATGATCACGCGAGGGCGCTTCGACTAGTCTATGAAAATGGGGACGATGGGGCCACTTATAACGTCGGCGGCCTCAACGAATTGACGAATTTGCAGGTTGTAACCGCAATCTGTGAATTACTCGATGGGCTGCGTCCGCTGGCAGGGGGGCGTTCGCATTCCGAGCAGATAACCAGCGTTCCAGACCGGCCGGGACACGACAAGCGATATGCAATTGATCCCGACAAACTGTGCAGAGAGTTGGGCTGGAGGCCAGTGGAATCGTTTGCAAGCGGCCTCGAAAAGACCGTCCTTTGGTATCTTGAGAATCCCCTGTGGTTGGAACGCGTGATCTCCGGGGAGTACCGTAACTGGATAAGCAAGAACTACGGGGAGCGGAAATGACTCGCAAGGGAATCGTACTAGCGGGCGGATCCGGAACACGCCTTTACCCGATAACCAAAGGCGTGTCGAAGCAGCTGCTGCCCGTATACGACAAGCCCATGATTTACTACCCGCTCTCGGTTCTGATGCTGGCCGGAATTCAAGACATCTTGATCATTACAACTCCCGAGGATCAGGGAGGATTCACACGGCTTCTCGGGGATGGTAGCGACTTCGGAATTTCCCTGAGTTATGCAGTGCAGCACTCGCCGGACGGATTGGCGCATGCATTTCTCATCGGCGAGAAATTCATTGCTGACGACAACGTATGCCTGGTACTTGGAGATAACATTTTTTTCGGCCAGGGCTTCAGTGACATACTGAGGCGCGCTGCCGCGATTACGGTTGGCGCGACGATCTTCGGCTATAAGGTCAAAGACCCGGAGAGATTTGGCGTTGTTGAATTCGACAAGCATCTGCGCGTGCTGTCAATCGAGGAGAAGCCTGCCCAACCGAAGTCAAAATATGCCGTTACTGGGCTCTATTTCTATGATAACGACGTCGTTGAGATCGCCAAATCCGTTCTGCCTTCCGATCGCGGCGAACTCGAGATTACGAGCGTCAATCAAGCCTATATGAATCTCGGAAGACTCAGTATCGAGTTATTGGGACGAGGATTCGCCTGGCTTGACACGGGTACGCACGAGAGCCTTCTCGATGCGGCACACTTCATCGAGACGATTGAGACGCGACAGGGATACAAGGTTGCGTGCTTGGAGGAAATTGCATTGCGAAGGGGTTGGCTCACGGCAGGCCAGGTGCGTAAATCGGCGGAGGCGCTTCACAAGAACGTCTACGGAAAATATCTGATGAGCATACTTGAGTAACAGGCCATGCGAGCCGTATGTGAGAGCGAAGGTCATCTCCGCCCCGGAGCTTGGACCAGCTTTCCGGCTCCGCCTGAGAAAGCCGGCAACAGCCACTCGATCGTACCCACATCCGGGAAGCTCCACGGCAGCTGGCAGCCTGCTTCTGGCAGCTAGGCAGAACATGCCTCGTGATCTACCGCGCATGTGCACAAATGGGCGAAGGGGAGCCCATGCCAACGTGTAAAATCCTGCCAACAGTCCCACAGGCATGGAGGGCTCTACGATCAGTCAGTTGCTGTGGCGATATGTCACGCACCGGATTTGGTGCCTCACCAAATATGGAAGATTGATTTGTGCCTCGCGGGCGACGATTCGGTTAGCGGATAGCCTCCAGTGAATTGCGCTCGGCAAAACACACCATTGCCAACATACCGCACAATGATGAACACGCCATGCACCCCTGAGGCGTCGAACGCCGTCGCCTTTGTCGTAGTCTCCTGCGACAAGTATTCCGATTTGTGGATACCTTTTTTTTATTTTCTTGATAAGCATTGGAATGACTGCCCATACAGTATCTATTTGATTACTAACAGGATGAGCTTCAATCATCCAAGGGTGAACGTCATTCGGGTTGGGGAGGATCGCTCATATTCCGACAATATTGCTATGGCTCTGCCGAGCATACGGGAGAAGTGGATCATCTTGTGGCTGGAAGATCTAATGTTCTTCCGCAAGGTGGATACCAACAGACTGAACTCGATAATAGTGGACGCCCAATCGATCCCTGTCGGGTATCTGAAATTGGGGCCCGATTTTCCCTTGTCCTATGAAACGCGCGGTCACCCGAAAATCGGTCCGCTCCCGAAAGGCATCCGCTATCGCTCTGCAGTTGGCACAGCGCTCTATCACGTGGAAACTCTTGGAAAGCTGCTCATCCCGGCCGCTTCCGCCTGGGAGTTGGATACAAGCACGAGATCAAATGACCTCGATGAGCCCTTTTATGCTCTGACAGTCGATGCGGCAAGGAATCCACCGGTTGACTGGGTGAATACCGTTGTCAAAGGCCGATGGACCTGGGCGGGAATCCGATTTCTGAAGGATAAGGGCTTCGACCATCTTCTTGAAAGCCGGCAACGACAGGGCCTAGGCGATACCATCTACATCAAGCTGTTCATCTTCTACTGTTTTCTTCTGAAGAAGCTAAAACTATATTGGCATTGAAAATAGCCACGATCGAGAAGGCAGCATGGCAGGCCAAGTTTGAGAGGTATTCATGAGTAGCCGATTCAAGATCTGCCACGTCATCAGCGGGTACTATCGAAGGGATGCACGGATTTTTTATAGACAGTGTCTGTCCCTGAAGAATCATGGATTCGACGTTTGCATACTGACCAACGACGGGCACTCGAACGAGGTCATCGAGGGAATCCCGATTATTTCGTGCACGAACGAGCCGGCAGGTCGGAAGAAGGAACTGTTGATGGCCCGCCACCTCTTCTACAACCACGCTATTGCCATCGATGCAGACGTCTACCAGCTGCATTCTCCGGAACTGCTGCCGCTCGGCGTGAAACTGAAGCGGCACGGCAAGGCGGTCGTCTATGACGCGCACGAGGATATGCCAAATCACATCCTGGAGAAGGAATGGCTTCCTCCATGGTCGCGACAACTGGTGTCGAGAGCATTTGCTTTGTACATGAACAGGGTCTTGACGCGTTTTGATGAGGTCATTAGCCCGCACAGCCATGTCGTGCATTCACTGCAGAAGAGGCTCGGAAAAGGCATTCTCATCGCGAATTTTCCACTGGTGAAGGAGCGACAGGATTCGTCCGTGGACGAATACCTCGCCCGGAAGAACCTCTTTTGCTACTCGGGCACAGTTTATTCGTACAGCAATCAATCGACTATCGCCGCTGCGTTATCGGAGATTGACGACGCTTACTACGAGATTGCTGGGTACATTGACGACGAGCAGCGCGAAATGCTGAGCAACTCTGCGGCCGGCGGCCGAATCAGCTGCCTTGGCCGCCTGAGTCAGGTCGAACTTGCGAAATTCTACAACCGTTCCATCGCAGGTATCGTTGTATACGATTACAAGCTGAACCTCGGCTATAGATTAGGTTCCTATGGCACGAACAAGATTTTCGAATACATGGAGGCAGGGTTACCGATCATTTGCACAGATTATGACCTTTGGAAGGACATAGTTGATCGATACAAATGTGGGATTTGCGTCAAACCCGGCGACGTACCCGGCTTGCGACAGGCCATGCATGCAATCATGGCTGACAAGAAGGCGGCCTTCCAGATGGGCATTAACGGTCGGCAAGCAGTCGAGAAGGAGTTTAATTGGACATCGGAAGAAGCCAAGTACTGCAAGATGTTTTCGGACCTGTTGAAAGTGTAGGTTCGGCCAGCTCTGATACCTGTAGCGTCATGCTGAAAAGGAAGCTCTCATCGTACCGTTGCGACGACTGAGGAGCGCCTTACCGGCCAGCGGCTTCGTCAGGAACGCCGGCGTGCTTTCGGTAGGCACGCTCGTCGCTCAGGCGATAACTTTCGCCTCTTTCCCGCTATTGACCCGGGTCTTCAGCCCCGCGGAATTTGGGGCGGTCGCCGTCGTCTACATGCTCTCGTCGCTATTGGCGATTATCGCCAGTGGCTCGGCGGAGAGCGCCATCCTGGTCGCGCGCTCACGGCGATCCGCCGCCCACGTGATCGGCTGGATCCTCCATCGAAGCGCCGTTGTCCTGGGAGCCGCCCTTCTCATAGCGTGCTTCGCAATGATGACAATCGGTGGGGAATGGCTGGATCCGGCAGTTCGCCCCTGGTTGCCCGCAGTACCGGCCATCGCCGCGACCACGGTGGTGTTCAATTGCTATTCGGAGTGGAGCGTTCGAGAGCGTCAATTCGGCGAATTGGCTCGCTACCGGATCGTGCAGAGCGCGGCTGTTGCGGCGTTTCGATCTGTTTTGGGCCTGCTGAGCCTGCCCTTCAATGGGCTGATTGCGGGTGAAGTGATCGGGAAGTCTCTCTCCGCTCTGATTGGAGCAAGGTCAATATATTCCGCTAACTCTCGGTATTTCTCCGCGATCAGCCTGCGTCGGATCCGGGTCGAGCGCGAACGGTTCCGAAAATTTCCTCGCTACATGATGCCTGACCAGTTGATCAATACGGCAGGCGGCACCATCCACGTGCCTTTCATTGGCGCGGCTTTCGGCAGTTCCGAGCTGGGTTTCGTGTCTCTCACGTTTTCAGCTTTGTACCTGCCCGTAACGGTAGTCTCAACCGCGATCAAAGACGTATTCCGGCAACGGGCTGCGGTTGATTACCAACTTACCGGGAGCTGTCGAGCGATCTACCTGAAACTATTGCTGCCGGTCACAGCCATGGGCGTTGTGGGTTTCGGGCTCTTGTATTGGTGGTCGCCGTGGCTGTTCACCTTCATGTTTGGCAGTGGCTGGGCACCCATCGGCGAGTATGCGAGGATCCTGATCCCCATGTTTTTCATGAACTTCGTCAGCATGTCCATGGGAGGGGTGTTGGTCGTCACGCATCGTCTTGGCGTGTCACTGGGCTGGCAGGTCGCGAACCTGGGTATCACCCTCGTGGCCCTCACAACAGGCGTCGCGTACTTCCGCTCCATCGAAGCTACGCTCTGGGCGTTCACGGTGGCAAAGGCCGTCTCCTATGGGCTTTACATGGTTCTCTCCTATTACTACGCAGGCAAACCAATCAGTGACGACGTGTCAAAGGTTGCTCGCGCATGAAAAGTGATCGTCCAGTGTTGATCATCGACTACGGGATGGGGAATATCGGGTCGATAAGGAACATGCTTCGCTACGTAGGAGCCCGGGCAGAAGTCGCGACGCAACCTGACCAACTCGTTGATGCCTGCGGCATCATTTTGCCGGGCGTCGGACACTTCGACCGAGCAATGGTCAGCCTTCGCCAGACAGGCATGGCCGACGCGCTAAACGAGATTGCGGGTCGTGCTGCGGTACCAGTACTAGGTATCTGCCTGGGCATGCAGTTGATGTGCAAGTCCAGCGAAGAAGGTACCGAGCCGGGACTCGGCTTCTTCGATGCAGCCGTGCGACGCTTCAGCTTTGAAGCCAACTCGAAGCTGAAGGTTCCGCACATGGGGTGGAACGAGGTCGCTGTTCACCAAGGGAATACGTTGTTGGGCGAAAAGACGCCCCCTTGGTCAAGGTATTACTTTGTGCACTCGTATTATGTGGCATGCGAAAACTCCCAGGATGTCATTGGGACGACGCGATTCGGCAATGAATTCGTCTCCGCGGTTAAGAGCCGCAACCTGGTCGGCGTGCAGTTTCATCCGGAAAAAAGCCATCGGTTTGGAATGCAGCTGTTCAGGAACTTCGTGAAGTCACTCGCATGACGCGGTCGCGAGTGATCCCGGTGTTGCTTCTGTCCGAAGCCGGCGTGGTGAAAACCAACAAATTTGGCGCGCCCGTGTACATTGGTGATGCCACCAATGCGGTGCGAATCTTCAGTGACAAGGAAGCCGATGAGATAGTGATCCTCGACATCGAGGCGAGCCGCCTTGGCCGCGAACCCGATTTCTCGCGCATCGAGCAGATAGCAGCTGAGGCGTTCATGCCTCTGGGATATGGCGGAGGTGTCACTTCAGTTCAGCAAATGGACAGGCTCTTCAGGATCGGAGTGGAAAAGATCATTCTGAACTCTGCCATCCATACCCATCCAAGATTGCTACAGGACGCCTCGCGGATATTCGGCAGCCAGAGCGTGGTCGCCAGCATCGACGTCAAGAGAGACCTTCTGGGGCGACAACGAATCTACTCCCGGTCGGGAACCCGCCGAGAGGACGTAGATCTGTCGAGTATCCTTGAACTCGTACAGACTCAAGGAGCAGGAGAGGTCATTCTCGGCTCCATCGATCGCGATGGCACGATGAAGGGCTATGATCTCGACATGATTTCGGCCGCAGCCAGGCAGCTAAGTGTGCCTCTTGTCGCCCTGGGCGGGGCTGGAAGCATCGAACACCTTGATGCGGCAATTCGTGCTGGAGCATCTGCAGTGGCGGCAGGGTCCATGTTCGTTTTCCATGGACGACATCGGGCCGTACTCATCAGCTACCTGGATCCGTCGGATTTCGAGAGGATCTCTCGATCACAAACACCGTCGTAGCGAAGTCCTAACGCAGCGGGCAGGTCAGGACCGCGATTCAACCGAGCCATCAATCAAGAGCTCTCTCCATGTAGTACTGCCCCACCCTGAAGTCCTTGATGACAAATCCAGCGGCAGAGTACGCATTAATTGCGCTGATGTTGTCCGCATTGACATAAAGACCTACCGAACCAGCCCCACGCGACCTCGCCGCCTCCAGCGTAGACCGCAATAGACGGCCGCCAGTACCACGACGGGGGACAGCTACCGCAATTGACAGGAGCAAGAAATCCGCCGGCGGATACTCGGCCCGCCTGGTCAACCTCGAGTACACAGAGCGGAGAGACTTTCGGGCCGCCCGGACCGGATGCCGCGACGCGGTAATCAGTATCTCCGAAAAGCACTCCTGCTTGAATCGGGCGATTCTGTCGGGGATGCCTTCACCGAACACAGCAAACCCCGCGACGTCCTCCAGATCGCAGCCCTGCCGGTCGCGGTCCTCGCTGCCGTTGCATGCAAGGCGAATCTCACACGGATCTTGCAAAAAATAGGAATAGTAACGAGCCAGCGCCGAGTCACCCAGGAGCGCGGTGAAGTGGCTGCTCGAATACGCGATCCTGTGGATGCGTGCCAGTGTCGCCAGATCACCCGCTGTGGCGCGACGAATCAGTGCGCACGATCCGGCCCCCGCCGTCCCGGCCTCAGCACCCTGCGCCGTTGGGCTCGTTGCTCGTCCGGACAATGGTCGAGATGACATGGTCGACCTGCTCCTCGCTTAACGCCGGACCGATTGGAATACTTACCAGCGTCTCCGCCATCAGTTCGGCAATAGGCAGCGCCGACCTCTTGTATCCCAGTCCGGCATAGGCCTTCTGCAGATGTGGCGGGATAGGATAGTGAATCAGAGTCTCGACGCCCGCTTCCGAAAGTCGCTTCCGAAAATGGTCCCGCTGTGGGTGCCTTACGCAGTAGAGATGCCACACCGGATCCGCCCAGTCAGGAACGTACGGCAGGACCAAGCCGCAACCCGCCAGCTCACGAGTGTAGCGTCGAGCGATCCGTGAACGTCGAACGTTCCATTCCGTCAGGTGGCGCAGCTTGACACGAAGTACTGCGGCTTGGAGCGGATCAAGCCTACAGTTGTATCCCCGCAATTCATGAACGTAACGCTGACTGGAACCATAATTCCGTAGCAGCCGGATTCGATCGGCCAGCACTTGGTCGTTGGTGGTCACTGCACCAGCATCGCCCAGCGCACCCAAATTCTTTCCAGGGTAGAAACTCCACGCGACGAGGTCACCATGGGAACCGATCGGCCTGCCCTTGTAATGCGCACCATGTGCCTGGGCTGCATCCTCCAAGACGCGCAGTCCCCTCTCTCGGGCCAACTCCAGCACCGGATCGAGATCCGCCGGCTGCCCGTACAGATGCACAGGGATCACCACCTTTGTTCGTGGTGATATCGCAGCAGCAATCTTTTCAGGATCGAGATTGTACGTCGCGACATCCGGCTCGACCGGCACCGGCAGCGCACCGCATTCGCTGACAGCGAGCCAGGTCGCGATGAACGTATTCGAAGGGACTATCACCTCATCGCCGGGCCCCACTTCGAGCGAACGCAGCGCCAGACGCAACGCATCCAGACCATTCGAGACGCCGACGCAGTGGTGCGCTCCGGCAAATTCAGCGAAATTGCTCTCGAAAGCCTCGACATCCGCGCCACCCACGTACCAGCCAGAACGCACCGACCGGAGCAGTTCGGCTTCGATCTCTTCCTGTAACTCGCCGTAGGACGCTCGCAGATCCAAGAACGGAACTCTCATGGCTGCCCCCGCCCGGCCGCGACGAAAGTCGCGTAATCGCGGTAATAGTCAGTCTCGTCATACAGACTCGAGGCCAGCACCATGCAGACTGCACCTGCTGTGAAATTCACAAGTTCGCGCCAGATCATCGGGCACACGTAGAGCCCGCAGTCCGGTCGCGCCAGATGGACTGTCTTTCGCCGCCGACCGTCGTCGAGGACCACATCGAAACTGCCGGACATCGCGACGATCAACTGGTGCAGCGCCTTGTGCCCATGGCCGCCTCTCTCGGCATTGGCAGGGATATCGTAAAGATAGTAGACGCGCTGAATGTCGAACGGAATGTGTTTGCCTTCCTCGACGAACGTCAAATTTCCACGCGAGTCAGAAATCCGTGGCAGATGGATAAGTCTGCAGCCATCGATCCCCATCAATCGGACTCACTACTCAAGAAGCGAACGTGCCGGGCCGGATTGCCCAAAACCAGACTGTCAGGCGCGACATCCCTCGTAACCACCGCGCCTGCTCCAACCATTGACCGGGCTCCGATCCGCACGCCCGGCAGAATCACCGCCCCGGCGCCGATAGACGCACCGTCCTCGATTACGGTCTGCTCGAAAGACGGAGGGTAGCGTCTGCTGCGGGGAAAACGGTCGTTCGTGAACGTCGCGTTCGGGCCGATAAACACGTCGTTTCCAACGCGCAAGCCTTCCCACAGCTGCACACCTGACTTCACCGTCACCCTGTCGCCGATAACGACGTCCCCTTCAATCAGCACGTGGGCACAGATGTTGCAGTCGGCACCGATCTTGGCGCCCGCCAGAATGACCACGAATTGCCAGACCCTTGTGTTCTCGCCGATCTGGCAGTCGGCGACATCAGCCAGTTTGTGAATCATCTCCCGATCCCTGAAGAGAGCACCTGCAGATCACCGACTGCCCGTCAAGCGACCCAGTACGATGTCGTGAGCAAAGTGAAGCGTGATGGCGAACAACCAGCGCCAGGGACTCACCAGGTCGAAGTTCTTGGATAGAAGCTTGGCCTTCTGGTGAAAGATCGCGGAGCGGCTGCGAGTCCTCATCGTGTTGCCCTGATGCGATCGATAGTGAAGCAAGGGCGCATTGACTGACGAGAACTTCGTAACTGCCGCGCTTCGGATTACGAAATCCCAGTCCTCTTCCCTCAGGCTCTCGTCGAATCCGCCTAGCTGTTCGTACAGCCGCCTCGAGAACAACATGGTCCCAGCCGGGACATGCTGGCGGACGAATACTCGACCGAGCACGTCACCGCTTAGACATTTGCGCGGAAAGACGCGTCCGCCAGCGACGTTCTCATCATCCGAGAACTCAATCGCCTGGGAAAAGCAGAACTCCGATCCAGCCCGACGCCGCAACTCGTCCATCTGCAGACGCAACTTCTCGCGATCCCAGAAATCGTCAGACGCAAGCAGCGCGATGTACTCTCCTTCCGCGGCGGTACGAATAGCACGATTAAGAGCCCTGCAAACCCCGCTGTTCTCTTGACAGATCAAGGTGAAGTCAAATCGATTCCTCAAGTCCCGGAGACGCTCAACAGATGAATCTCGGGATCCGTCGTCTATAACGACCAACTGGACCCACGGATAGGTTTGCTCAAACACACTCAGGACGGATCGCTCGACATACTGCTCGTGGTTGTAGCAAGGCACGATGACAGTAACAAGGGGGCCCGGGCCTCCTGTCGCCTTCGAATCAACGGCAGCAGGACCGTCGTGAGGAGTACTCGCTGACATATCGATGCGATGTCACTTTTCCAGACGCAGGCGCATCCTGGAATGGAAGGCGCCACGGGTCAACAGTCCCGCTGTCAGCAATGTCGCACCCTGGATCATGCGCAGCAGGACGACAGACACAGATCGCACGAAACCGACGAGTGGATCGGCAGGTCCGGGGCACAAAGTCATGGCTCCTGGAAGTTCCACATACCCGCTGGTCAACCGTCGACGCGCGTCACGCGCTGCCTTGCCCAACCGACCATCGTGGAGAATCGGCGCCAAACTGCGTCCGAGTTTGGATAATCCCGATAGCTCCTCAGCTTCTCACGGACGATTCGATCGTAATCTTCGTTGGAAAGACCCAGTTTCTTCAACACATAGTCTCTGTCCTGCCGAAGGATCTCGGCCGGAGCCGGCGGATTCGCGAGCTCATCCAGAGCCTGCTGTCGAGTTATCTGTCCAGAGCATACCAACGCCGACAGATAGGACTTCCGCAAATCAAAACCGAACTTCTCCGGCAAGTAGCTCGCATGAAAGAACCGCGTGAAAATTGATTCGTAGTGCTTGCCACCGTAATCGCGCCAGGACAACTCGTCGATCAACAGTCGCTTGGCATCCGCTTTCACGTAGTCGATGTAATTGAGGATCGGGATCCATCGAATTCCACGGGCCAGCAGAAAGTACACGTAATCGAATGTCGAGAGCGATGGATAGGATTTCATCTCGACTTTGCCAAACCGCTTATGGATCGCCTTGATCAGCCGCGAGTCTTTCGAACCATACAGCCACGACTCCGGCATTATCGATTCCGTCGTGACGTTGTTGCCGGCGATGATGTAAGGAATCCGGTGTTTATTCGCGGTCCTCAGCAACACCGCCCAGATTGCGTGATCGGTTGGAATCTCGATGTTTGAGATCCCGGACTTCAGGAATGCAACCTGTATATCCCTGAATTCGTTCCAGTCAAGCACATGGGTGATCAGGTCTATGTGAAGTGTTTTTACCAGCCTCTCCACGTTTGCCACCGCCAGCTCGGTGTTCCAACCGTTGTCGAGGTGAACCGCGAGCGCACGCAATTTGTACTTTTTGGCCACTAGATAGGCCACGTACGAACTGTCAACTCCTCCACTCATGCCTATGAGGCAATCGTAAGTCCTGCCACGTCCATCGCGCCGCATTCTCTCTACGAGACCTTCAAGGCGCTGCTGCCCATCTGAGTCCGAGTGCAGGTCCTTGACGCACACCTCGTCGTAGTGCCGGCAGCAGCTGCACCGGCCATCATCGAAATATTGGATGCCTGGAACTGTGGAATCCATGACGCAGCGCGAGCAAATCGTTTGTGTTGTCGATGGCATTGGCAGAAGTCTCGGAGGACTGGTTTGTCAGGTTAGAACAGAAGAAACCGTGTTGAACGATGGGGGCCGGTCAAGGGCAGCGAACAAAGCACGCGTAAAGAGCTCTGGAGGGTGCTACTGCGGCAACGTGGGAGCGATTCAGCGTGATTCGCAGTAAGTACCCTCGCGGACGGTTCAAGTTCTGCATCGGCGCGATTCTTGGCATCGATGGTCTCGTCGATCCAACCGCCCTGCAGGTTGCAGTAACTGACGTAGTCCCGGGCGGCCTGCTCGCGGTCGCCCGAGGTCATGGTCACCCGGACCAGCCCCGTACGCTTATCCTCGCTGACCGATAGCGCACGCCGCTGGAACAGCTTGCGTGCATCCCGCCGCAGAGCTCCGGCACGAGCTGTTCCGCATCGATGAACCGCACGGCGAGTTCGCGCGAGGCGAGCATGACAAGCCGCTCATTGCGACCGGAATCGTCGCCAAGTCGAGTCTAGCAAGTGCCCCAAGGCCGCCGAGTTGCCCCCCCCGAGAGCGACCATGAGATCTTAGCCGCCGGACTCGCTGAGAGGTGAGACCACGATCTCCGCCCGATAGGCTGGTGTCATCAGATAACCCGCTGCGTACGCGATCCCTCCGGCGACGACCGCGGACGCAATGATCGCGAGCTTGTAACGAGCGAGTATGTCGAGCAATGACACGAGTCTGGCCGGCGCGCTGGCTAGAACGAATTCACCGCCGCGACCGCCACGGCGAGGTTGAATATGATCGACGTCACCGCCGTCCACATCGTCAGCGGCCGCATCCGCTCTGCGTCGAGCGGCACCACGATCGTATCCCCGGGCAGGATGGCTGCGTCCTGACGGAACCAGCGGCTACCCGTTCCAGCCT
>Ga0209391_10001157_pt1 | contig 13476 bp, 15 predicted proteins | sample PPLLak3March2015_FD_187246 | JGI IMG/M metagenome (GOLD analysis project Ga0209391, IMG submission 187246) | Freshwater sediment microbial communities from Prairie Pothole Lake near Jamestown, North Dakota, USA - PPLs Lake P7 Core (1) Depth... | ecosystem: Environmental > Aquatic > Freshwater >... | reverse complement strand
ACGGTGCGCGCTTGCGCCACACCAGGGCGATGGTGCGCCCTGGCGGCGGCGTCTTGAAGGGCCGAACCTCGACCGCCTTACGGTTGACGCGCGGCCCGGCGTCGACCGATAGCGCCGGCAGCAGGGTCAGGCCGAGCCCCATTCCGACCATCTGGCGCAGCGTTTCCAGGCTGGTGGCACGCACTTCCTCGCGACCGCGCGACCCACTGCCGCAGACGTCGAGCGCCTGATCGCGCAGGCAATGGCCTTCGTCGAGCAGCAGCAGCTTCTCGCCCATGATGTCGGACACCTTCAACACAGCATGTTTGGCCAGCGCATGACCGGCAGGCAGCGCCGCATAAAAGGGCTCATAGAACAATGGCTCGACACGCAGGCTGTCGTCGGTCACCGGCAGTGCCAGCAGGCCGGCATCGAGCTTGCCGTCGAGCAGATGTTCGAGAATCTGCGGCGTCATTTCCTCGCGCAGCAGCATGCGCAGGCCGGGGTGCTTCTTGTGTACGAGCGTCAGCGCATGCGGCAGGTAGTAGGGGCCGAGGGTGGGGATGACCCCGAGATGGATGGTGCGCGACATCGGATCCTGCGCATGCTTGGCCAGTTCGCGGATGCGATCGGCTTCCTCGACGATGTTGCGCGCCGCCTGCAGGATCTCCTTGCCGATCGGCGTCGGGGTGACGCGCTTCAGGCTGCGGTCGAACAGGGTGACGCCGAGAAAATCCTCGAGCTTCTTGATCTGCGTCGACAGCGTCGACTGGGTGATGAAGCAGGACTCCGCAGCTTTGCCGAAATGACCGTGGTCCGCGAGCGCGACGAGGTATTTGAGTTCTTGCAGGGTCATGACATCCGTTCGATTTTGTCAATGAAACCATTCTAGACTATTCATGAGACAAACAACCCTGGATGGTCTTAAATGCAACTTACTCTTCTGTGAGTTCAACCAAGGATAGGAGAAACGTCATGTCCGAAAGCAAATGCCCGTTTGTACACAAAGCCGGGAGCGGTACGTCGAACCACGACTGGTGGCCGAACCAGTTGCACCTGGAAATCCTGCACCAACACGGCCCCGGGTCCAGCCCGATGGGGGAAGACTTCAACTATGCCGAGGAATTCAAGACGCTCGACCTCGCGGCGGTGAAGCAGGACCTCACTGCCCTGATGACCGACTCGCAGGACTGGTGGCCGGCGGACTACGGCCACTACGGGCCTTTCTTCATCCGCATGGCCTGGCATAGCGCCGGCACCTACCGCACCGGCGACGGGCGTGGCGGCGCCGGGCATGGCAACCAGCGTTTCGCGCCGCTCAACAGCTGGCCCGACAACGTCAACCTCGACAAGGCGCGCCGGCTGCTGTGGCCGATCAAGCAGAAGTACGGCCGGAAAATTTCCTGGGCCGACCTCATCGTTCTCGCGGGCAACGTCGCCATGGAATCGATGGGCTTCAAGACCTTCGGCTTCGCCGGCGGTCGCGAGGACATCTGGGCACCTGAGATCGACGTTTACTGGGGCAACGAGCAAAAGTGGCTCGACGACAAGGCGCGCTACTCCGGTGAACGCGACCTCGAGAATCCCCTCGCCGCGGTACAGATGGGGCTGATCTACGTCAACCCTGAAGGCCCGGGCGGCAAACCGGATCCGCTCGCGTCCGGTCGCGACGTTCGCGAAACCTTCGCGCGCATGGCGATGAACGACGAGGAAACCGTCGCCCTCACCTGCGGCGGCCATACCTTCGGCAAATGCCACGGCGCAGGCCCTGCCACGCACGTCGGACCCGAGCCGGAAGCCGCGCCCATCGAACAACAGGGGCTGGGCTGGAAGAGCAGCTTCGGCTCTGGCCGCGGCGGCGACCAGATCGGCAGCGGCCTGGAAGGCTCGTGGACGCCGACACCGACGAAGTGGGACATGAGCTATCTCGACATGCTGTTCGGCAACGAGTGGGAATTGACGAAGAGCCCGGCCGGCGCCCATCAGTGGACGCCGAAGCAGGCGACCGACAGCAACACGGCCCCGGCATCTCACGATGCGTCGAAAAAGGTCCCGATCATCATGACCGACGCGGACATGGCGATGCGCATGGATCCGATCTACGAGCCGATCGCACGGCGCTTCCACAAGGATCCGGAAGCGTTCGCCGATGCCTTCGCCCGTGCCTGGTTCAAGCTGACCCACCGCGACATGGGCCCGCGTTCGCGCTATCTCGGCCCCGAAGTGCCCAAGGAAGAGCTGCTCTGGCAAGACCCGATTCCTGCCGTCGATCATCCCCTGATCGACCACCAGGATGTCGCCGCGCTCAAGGCCAAGGTGCTGGCGTCCGGGCTGTCGGTTTCGGAACTGGTCTCGACCGCCTGGGCCTCGGCGTCGACTTTCCGCGGTTCCGACAAGCGTGGCGGCGCCAACGGCGCGCGCATTCGTCTCGCGCCGCAGAAGGACTGGGAAGCCAACCAGCCGGCGCAACTGGCCAAGGTGCTGGCCAAGCTTGAAGACATCCAGGGCGAATTCAACGGCGCGCAATCCGGCGGCAAGAAGGTCTCGATGGCCGACCTGATCGTGCTGGCGGGCTGCGCGGCTGTCGAACAGGCGGCGAAGCAGGCCGGTCACGCCGTGACGGTGCCCTTCACGCCGGGCCGCATGGATGCCTCGCAGGCGCAGACCGACGTCGACGCCTTCGCCGTGCTCGAACCGATCGCCGATGGCTTCCGCAATTACCAGAAGGGCAAGTACTCCGTCTCGGCCGAGGAACTGCTGCTCGACAAGGCACAATTGCTGACGCTCTCCGCACCTGAGATGACGGTGCTGGTGGGCGGCATGCGCGTGCTGAACGCCAACTTCGGGCAGACCCAGCATGGCGTCCTCACCCAGCGGCCGGGGGTGCTAAGCAACGACTTTTTCGTCAACCTGCTCGACATGGGCACGGTGTGGAAGCCGGTATCAAACGACGCCGACGCGTTCGACGGTACCGACCGCAAGACCGGGGCGAAGAAGTGGACCGGCACCCGCGTCGATCTGGTCTTCGGTTCGAATTCCCAGCTGCGCGCCCTGGCGGAAACCTATGCCTGCTCGGACGCCCAGGAGAAGTTCGTCAAGGACTTCGTGACGGTCTGGAACAAGGTGATGAACCTTGATCGCTACGATCTCGCCTGATCGCGCGCATCGGCAAGACCAAGACCGCGTAAACGCCCCCACCCCACCCGGGGTGGATATTTACCGTTGATTTTTTGATGAGACAAGACCCATGAAAGCTTTACTGATCAACCCCGAGTCCCGGTCCATCGAGGCTGTCGATATCGGCAGCCAGGCTGAACTCGCCAGCCTGATCGGCTACGACACGATCGAATCCGACGCCGTCGGCGCCGCGGGCGACCGTCTCTATTTCGACGAGGAATGCTTCCTGCGCGGCACCGCCGGACGCTTCCAGATCGATACCCTGGTTCCGGTATCGGGACGCGCGGTGATCGTCGGCAGCGCCGACGACGGCGCCACGCTGCGTGACGTCGCGACAGACATCGAAGACCTGCGCAGCCGCATCAAATACCTTTAAGCGAAAGGAGACCGAACCATGATCGGACAGATGGGTCACCACCTGCTTGCCGCGCTGGCGCTGCTCGGCGCCGGCCTCGAGGGCGTCACGCTGGAGATGCCGGATTGAGCGCTGCGGTCTTCATGCGATCGCCGACGACCGCCTTTCACCTGCGGCAGGCGCACGCCGACGATCTGCCTGCGATCAACGGCATCGTCGAGCGCGCCATCGCGACCTGGCAATTGCCCGAACGGGTGAAGCGCCTGAGCCTGCCGAGCTACCGCTACCACGCGCACGACCTCGTTCATCTTCACCTCGTGGTGGCGGAGGATGCGGACCATGCGCTGGTCGGCGTCGCCGCCTGGGAACCAGCCAATCCGCGCGACCTGCCCGCCGGGCAGCGCGGCTTGCTGCTGCACGGACTTTACGTCGATCCCGCCTGCCAGCACCGCGGCGTCGGCAGCCAACTGCTCGATGCAGCGGCAACGGCGGCGCGGGCGCAGAGTCTGGATGGCGTGCTGGTCAAGGCACAGGCGGATGCCAACGGGTTTTTCGAAGCGCACGGCCTGCAGCGACTGCCGGTGGAAGACGCGGCGCGACACTATCCGCACCGCTTCTGGCTGCCTGCCCACCATTGAGGGTAATGATCGGGCCGTACGATTATTTCCATTTTCCAACCGAGCCTGGATGCCCTTAAATGAGTACAAGACAGCCGATGTCGCGGCTGTCGGTCAAACGGAAATCAGCTTCCATGCTGAAGGTTTGAGGAGAATGATCATGGCACTGAGCTGGCAACGCATTGTCTGGAAGTGGCGGCGCAGAGTGGCCGCGAAGCGCATGGCCGCAGAATATGGCGAAGATGTGCCGCTCGGTATCGGCTAAGCGAGCTATCACACTCTTATGGAAATCGCACAACCCGAACAGCCCTTGAGCTGGCGCGCGACCTGGCTGGCCCGGGCACATGACCACCGCTGGACCAGTGCGGGTCTGGCGCTGGCGATGGCGGTGGCTGTTTTACTGCTGCTGGCCAGCCTCTGGCGCTTGGCCACCGGCGAAGCCGACGCCGCGATGCGGCTGGGGCTGCTGGGCGGAATGGCAGGGTTCGCCGCCACCGCGCTGGGCGCCTTGCCCGCCCTGTTTCTGCGCAATCTGTCCAATCGAACCGAGGACACCATGCTGGGGCTGGCGGCAGGCATGATGCTGGCCGCCAGTTCCTTCTCGCTCATCCTGCCCGGCCTTGCCGCGGGCGCACAAATCACCGGCCACGCCACCCTCGGCGCGCTCACCGTGGTGGCCGGTCTCGCCCTCGGCGTGCTGCTGATGCTGGGGCTCGACCAGTTCACGCCGCACGAGCATGAACACGGCGGCCCCTGCGGCGCAGGCTGCGAACGCCTCAACCGGACATGGCTGTTCGTGTTCGCCATCGCGCTGCACAACCTGCCGGAGGGCATGGCGATCGGCGTGTCGTTTTCGCAGGGCGACTTGAGCGTCGGCCTGCCGCTCACTTCCGCCATCGCCATCCAGGACATTCCCGAGGGGCTGGCGGTCGCCATGGCACTGAAAGCCGCCGGCCTGAGCCCATCGCGCGCGGTATGGGTGGCAGCCCTGAGCGGCCTGATGGAACCCATCGGCGCACTGCTCGGCATCGGGCTGGCAAGCGGTCTGGCGCTGGCATACCCGATCGGCCTCGGCCTCGCGGCCGGCGCGATGATCTTCGTGGTCAGTCACGAGGTGATTCCGGAAACCCATCGCAACGGCCACCAGACACCGGCCACTCTCGGCCTCATGGCGGGGTTCGCGGTAATGATGGTGCTGGATACGACGCTGGGTTGAGCCGATTCAGCGCAGCGCTTCGGCAGCCTGCGATGCTGCTTCGGCAGCCGGATGAGGCGCCCCTTCCAGGGCCAGCGCGTAGATCCGCTGCAAGTCGTCTTCGCTGATGTCGACGAATGTATCGATCTGCGACAGCGCGTAGACCAGGCTGCTGTGCGCGATCATGCTTTTTTCGGCAGCCCTGGCGACAGCCTGGGTGCGTTGATGCCAGCTTTGCGGGTAGCGCCGCCAAGCGAATGGGTAATTGAACAGCACCGCCACGGTCACCAGCACAACGACATTCAGCAGTACCGGACTCAATACATAACCATAACCGAGCGCATGCACGGTTTCACCGCCCAGGACCGCATACAGCGCGGTGGCTCCGCCCGGTGGATGCAGGCAGCGCAGGCTGTACATGGCAGCGATCGACAGCGCCACCGCAAGCGAGGCCGCCAGCATCGGCTCGTGCCCCAGCCAGCGTGCGCAGCTCACGCCGATCAGCGCCGAAACCAGATGACCGCCGAGTACCGGCCACGGCTGCGACAGTGCACCGTGCGGTGCTGCGAACAGCAGCACCGCAGAGGCCCCCATCGAGGCGATGGCCAGCACGCCGCCATGCCCGTCGAGCCAGAAATGGCCGACCCACAGCACCGCGAGTATTCCGACCAGGCCGCCGACGGCCGAAATCCAGTGCTCCCGTTCCGAGACCGAATACGCCAGTCTGCGAACCATCAGCACGCACCTTCAGGCCGTACGTGGCAGAGGGCGGGAGCTGTTGACCGCCACGGAGCGTGACGCATGGACGGCAACTTCAACCCGTGCTCCAGGCACGCGGACGCCTCATGCCGGCGATCTTGCAGGCCTGCTTGACGTAGCCGTAGGGGAACAGTTCGAACAGCTTCTTCTGCGCGTCCTTGCCGATGCGCTCGGCCAGATGCTTGATGACGAAGCGGGCGTCGGCAGCGACTTGGTGCTCGTCGTAGTAGTCGCGCATGAAGCGGATGGCGTCCCAGTGGTCGTCGTTGAGTTGGATGTTCTCGTCCGCGGCCAGCGCCCTGGCCACCTCCTCGTTCCAGTCGCCGGGTTCGACCAGATAGCCCTCGGCGTCGCGCTCGGGCATCAAGGCTTCAAGATTGGATAGTTGATTCATGATTGCCTCCTTGTTAGGGGATGAACCAAGTTTAGGGATTTCTTATATATCCATCCAACGATTAATTTTGCTTTTTAATATCGACAATTTCGATATATAAAACCGCCATGGATACCGAGCTCGCACGCACCTTCCTGATGGTGGCCGCCACCGGCAACTTCGTCGCCGCCGCCAGCCGCCTGCACGTCACCCAGTCGACCGTAAGCGCGCGCATCCACACCCTGGAAACCGCGCTCGGCGCGCGCCTGTTCCAGCGTGGGCGCAACGGCGCCGAACTGACTCCAGCCGGCAAGCGCTTCCTGCGCCACGCCAAGCACCTGGTGCGCACCGTCGAGCAGGCGCGTCACGACGTCGGCCTGCCGCAGGGTTATAACGATGTGCTGACGCTGTCGGGGCGGATTGCGCTATGGGAAGGCTTTTTGCCGCACTGGGTGGCATGGATGCGCGAGGCGGCGCCGGACGTATCGCTGCGTCTGGAAATCGGCTTCGAGGCCGACATCATGCAAGGCCTGATCGAGGGCACGGTGGACATCGGCGTTTTGTACACGCCGACCTCGCGTTCCGGCCTGGCGGTGGAACTGCTGTTCGACGAAACCCTGCTGCTGGTGACCAGCGATCTGGCGCGCGGCTGGCCGGACGCAGGCTACATCCACATCGACTGGGGGCCGGAATTCCACGCCCAGTTCAGCGACCATCATCCCGACGTGCCGCCGCCCACCCTGGTCGCCAACATCGGCTGGCTCGGCGTGCAGCAACTGCTGACCTACGGCGGCAGCGGCTATTTTCCGCAGCGCCTGGTGCGGCACTACATCGAGGAAGGGAAGCTGTGGCGGGTGCCCGACGGCCCGCAGTTCAAGCTGCCGGCCTGGATGGTGTTTCCGCGCGAAAGCGACAGCGAGACGCTGCAGCGGGCGCTCGATGGACTGCGTGAGTTGGCCCGGGAAGAACAGGCGCGCCCCTGAGGCGACAGGCGCGGATTCAGTTGACGCCAAGGGTGCCGTTACTGAAGCCAGTCAACCCCTGGAGCAGAGGAACAGCTTGATGAAAAACCCGGCAGGCCTCCTGATCGTCCCGCTCCTCGCGTTGCTGCTGACCGGCTGCTTTACCGACTCGGCGACGCGCCTGGCTTTCGACATCGAATCCGCGACCGCGCGCATGGCCGGACACGAGCGCTTCCGCATCGAGCACAGGCCGGCGAAATCTCGGCAATGCCGAGGCCGCTATACGGTACAACTCGACAAGGTCGGCGCGCTGATCGTTTGGTGCTTCGACTCTGCCGGCAAGGTTGTCGCCAGCGGCAGCACTTCCTACCACTCGCGCTTCATCGATGCGCCGCAAACCTGGATCGTAGACAAGCCGGCCGGTTCGACCCTGATCATCGACGTCGAGCGCCGCGCCGGCCGTCCAGTCGTCGTCGATGTGCGCTAACCGCCTCAGGCCGTCGGCTTGATCGCCACCAGGTCGATCAGTGCCGACATGCCGTGATGATGGGTACCTTCGCTGATGAAGGATTCATGTTCGTGAAGATGGCGGATGTCCCAGTCACCGAACCACTCGCGCAGCAATTCGGCTGTATACATGTTGGCCGCATTCGGCGGACCTCCGGTTCCGTACTCGATCTGCTTCGGCGTGTAGCCCTGCAGGATGAGCACCCCGCCAGGCTTGAGCGTGCGGCGGATGCCCTGGATGATGCGATCGCGTTCGGGCGGCGGGGCGAACTGGATGAAGATCGCCGCCGCCAGATCGTAGGCCGCTTGCGGCCAGGTCCAGTTCAGCACGTCAGCCTGCTCGGTATCCAGCGTCACGCCGCGTTCGGCGGCCAGTTTTTTCGCCTTATCCAGCGCGAAGGGCGAGACGTCGATGGCATGCACCTGCGCCCCCTGCTCGGCCAGCCACACGCCGTTGCGCCCCTCGCCGTCGGCAATCGCCAGCGCGCGCATGCCGGGGTGGATCAGCGCGGCCTGGCTTGCCAGGAATACGTTGGGCGCGGTGCCGAAGATGTAGGTCTCGGTGGCGTAGCGCTCGTTCCAGAAATCGGAACTCATGCTTACTTGGCGTTGGCGGCGAGCAGGCGCTCGAGTTGCGCGGCCGGCACCATGCCTGGCACACGCACGCCGTTGGCGAAGACCAGCGTCGGGGTGCCCGACACTTTCAGCTTGTTGCCGAGCGCCATGGTGGCTTCGACCGGGTTGGCGCATTTGCCGTCGTTGCTGGGAATGGTGCCGCGGGTGATGTATTCATCCCAGGCCTTGTTGCGGTCGGGTGCGCACCAGATCTGCTTCGAGGTCTGAACCGCCTTGGGATGCAGGCCCTCGATCGGATAGAGGAAGGTGTAGACGGTGATGTTGTCGACCTTGGCGAGTTCGGCCTCGAACTTGCGGCAGTAGGGGCAATCGACGTCGGAGAACACCACCAGCTTGCGCTCGCCCTTGCCCTTGACCGTCTTCAGCGCGTCCTTCAGCGGCAGGGTTTTCCAGTCGATCGCCTGCAGCCGGTTGAGGCGTTCCTGGGTCAGGTTGGCACGGCTCTTGAGGTCGATCACGTCGCCGGCAAAGACGTATTGCGCCTTGGCGTCGACGTAGATCAGCTGGCCGTCGAGATACACCTCGAATAGTCCGCTGTAGGGTGTCTTCTGCACCGACGCGATATTGGCGTTCGGGAACTGCGCCGTCAGCGCCTTGCGAATCGCGGCTTCGTTGGCCTGCGCGGTCGCGGCGAACATCAGGCTGGCGGCCAGCGCCAGGGTAACTAATTTCATTTAATGCTCCAGTTCAGGGTTTCACTACAAAGGACGCGAAGGCTGCAGATAACACAGGACTTGCCTCCTTCGCTGTCGATCAAAAAAAATCAGGACATTGCCTCGCGCACCAAAGCCGCTTTCAGCGGCGGCAGGTGGTCGACGACCCGCATCCCGGCATTGCGCAGCCAGGCTGCGCGGCTGTCGCCGAATAGGTGATGCAGACCGTGCGTGAGCGACTGCATGCGCTGCACCGGCTCGGCGCGCATTCTGGCATAGCGCTGCAGCACCCGCACATCGCCCAGAACAACCCGGCGATGCTGCACCAGCACTTCGACCAGGGCCTCGGCATCACCGAATCCGAGGTTTACGCCCTGCCCCGCCAGCGGATGCACGCCATGGGCTGCATCGCCGATCAGCGCCACCCCCGGCGCCACAGCCGACTCGACCCGGATCAGCCGCAGCGGAAACGCTGCCGCCGGGGTCAACAGGCGCAAGGTCCCGAGCCGATGGTGTCCGGCGGCTTGCACCTTTTCCGCGAGTGCTGCGGGATCCAGTGCCACCAGTTCATCGGCGTGCGCAGTCTGCGTTGACCAGACCATCGACATACGGTTCCCTCCGGCCAGGGGAAGCCAGGCGAGGATGTCGCTGTCGAAGAACCACTGCAAGGCGGTGCCGCGGTGCGGCCGCTCGCATTCGAAATTTGCCACCACCCCGCTCTGGCCGTAGGGGATCAGCGTCGAGGCGAGTCCCGCCCACTCGCGAATGCGTGATGCGGCACCATCGGCGCCGACAATCAGTTCAGCCTCCAGCACCCGGCCATCAACCAGCTTCAGGCGTGAAAAGGTTTCGTCCCGTTCGAGCGACTCGATCGCCGCCGGGCAGTACAGCGCCACGTTGCCGTCGGCTTCGATCGCCTGCCACAGGGCATGCTGCAGGCGACCGCTCTCAAGGATGGCGGCGAGATGCGACACGCCCGCCTGGTAGGCGTCTAGCCGCACCGCGCCGCCGGTGTCGCCGCTGACGTCCATGCGGAATACCGGCTGGACACGCCCGGCATCCATGCGCTGCCATGCGCCGATGCGCTCGAGAAAGCGCTGGCTGGCCGGGCTGATTGCGTAGATGCGGGTATCCCACTGCTCCGGCGGACTCTGCGGCGGCTGGCGTTCGACCAGTGCCACCCGCAGGCCCTGCCGACCGAGCGCCAGCGCAGCCGCCGCGCCGACCAAACCGGCGCCGACCACGATCACCTGATAGCGCTCGCCGCTCATCCTCGTGCCCCGAACATCATCCGTCGCGCGACGAAGGCCTTCAGCGGCGGCAGCACTTCCAGTGCCAGCAGGCCGAGCCCGCGGGCGTGGCGCAGCGGTGCGACGTCGTTGGAAAACACCCGCACCAGGAAATCGGTGAAGCCGACCCCGCCGATCACGTCGACCCGCCGCCCGCGCGCGTAATCGCGCAGCATGGCAGCGCCGCCGATCCCGCCGCTGTCGGTGTCGCCGCACAGGCTCGCCAGTTCCCATGCGTCGCGCAGGCCGATGTTGAAACCCTGCCCCGCGACCGGATGCAGGGTCTGCGCAGCGTTGCCGATGCGCACCACGTGATCCGCGGCCTCGCTGCCAACATAGGCGAGCCGGAGCGGAAAAGTCTTGCGCGGGCTGGCCTGCAGGAACAGGCCCTGGCGGCCGCCGAAGTGTCGGTACAGGGCGGCGAGAAATTCGCCGTCAGGCAAGGCGGCAATGCGCTTGGCATCAGCGTCGTTCGCGGTCCATACCAGGGCGTAGCCTTCGCCGTGGGGCAGCAGGGCTGCCGGGCCTTCAGGGGTGAAACGCTCGAAGGCCTGGCCGGCATGCGGCAATTCGGTCCGCACCTCGCACACCACGGCCATCTGCTCGTAGTCGTGCTCGAATTTGGGTTCGGGGGCTGCCTCGCCGCGCCCGCCGTCGGCCACCACCACCAGCGGCGCATTCAGGACGCGGCCGTCGGCGGCGTGCAGCGTGGCCGAGGCGGAACCCGGCTCGATGCGCTCGACCGCCACCCCGTATTCGACGGCGATGGCCGACTCGCGCAGCGCCTGTTTCAGTGCGGCCGTGAGTTCGGCGTAGGACAGTACATAGCCGAGTGCCGGCACGCCGAGTTCGTCAGCCGTGAGCCGCGCCACGCCGAGCGTGCCACGTTGCGAGATATGGATGCGGGTGATCGGGGTGACATCGGCGAGCCTGCCCCACACGCCGAGTCGCTCGAGAATCAGACGCGAACCGTGTGCCAGCGCCAGCGTACGGGTATCGGCGCGCGCGTCTTCGGGCTGCGCCTCGAGCACGCGCGCGGCGACGCCCTGCTGCTGCAGCGCCAGCGCGCACACCGCGCCGACCGGGCCGGCGCCGACGATGAGAATGTCATTCACTGCTGCATCCATGCCTCGATCTCCGCCACGGTTTTTGGCGGCGAGGTCAGCACCTCGCAAGCCGATTCGGTCACCGCCACGTCGTCCTCGATGCGGATGCCGATGTTCCACAGCGCCTCGGGCACGTCGTCCGCCGGGCGGATGTACAGGCCGGGCTCGACCGTCAGGGTCATGCCCGGCACAAACTGCCGCCATTCGCCATGCAGCTTGTATTCGCCGGCGTCGTGCACGTCCATGCCCAGCCAGTGGCCGGTGCGATGCATGTAGAAGCGGTTGTAGGCGACCGATTCGATCAGACCGTCGACCTCGCCGTGCAGCAGGCCGAGATCGACCATGCCCTGCGTCAACACACGTACCGCCGCTTCGTGCGGGGCGTTCCAGTGGCTCCCCGGACGCACCTCGCCGATCGCCGCCGCCTGCGCCGCCAGCACCAGTTCGTAGGCATCTCTCTGCGCCGCCGAGAAGCGGCCGTTCACCGGGAAGGTGCGGGTGATGTCGGCCGCATAGCTGCCGAACTCGGCTGCGGCGTCGATCAGCAGCAAATCCCCGTCGCGCAGCGGCTTGTTGTTGAAGACGTAGTGCAGGACGCAGGCGTTGGCGCCGCTGGCGACGATCGACGTGTAGGCCGGTGCCTCGGCGCCGCCGCGGCGGAAGGCGGAGAGCAGTTCTGCCTCGATCTCGTATTCGTGGCCACCCGGCCGGGTCGCGCGCATCGCACGACGGTGCGCTTCGGTGGAGATTTCGGCCGCGCGGCGCATCAGGGCGAGTTCGTGGCCATCCTTGACCAGGCGCATCTCGTCGAGCCAGATGCGCGCGTCGACCATTTTGTTCGGCGCGTGCACGCCGCTGCGGGCCTTGCCGCGAACGCTGTTGAGCCAGCCCATCATCTGCGTGTCCCAGGCCAGATCGCGGCCGATAAGATAGGACAGCAACGGCTGGTTTTCCAGCAGCCTGGGCAGTTCCGCATCCAGCTTGTCAGAGGCGAAGGTTTCGTCGAAGGCGAAGACCTCGCGGGCCGCTGCCGGGCCATAGCGGAAACCGTCCCAGATCTCGCGCTCTTCGTTGCGCTCGCGGCAGAACAGGATGTGGCGCGGCGATGCGCCACTGACCAGAACCACGACCGCCTCGGGCTCGTTGAAGCCGGTCAGCCAGTAGAAATAACTGTCGTGCCGGTAGGGATAATGGGTATCGCGGTTGCGCGGAACCTCGGGGGCGGTGGCGATGACCATCACCCCCTCTCCCATCTGCTCCAGAACCCGCTCGCGACGGGCACGGTAGATTGCCGAATCAGGCTGCATGTCGCTGTCTCAGTTCCTCATCAAGGGCTTTGAGCCGGGCCGGCGTGCCAACGTCTTCCCAGCGTCCGGCGTAGTGTTCGCCGCGCACGCGTCCGGCATCGATCGCCAGCCGCAGCAACGGGGCGAGAGGCGCCTTCTCGCCTGCCGGAGTGTGGGCGAACAGCGCACGATGGTAGGCGCCTATGCCGGAAAAGGTGAAACGTGCCGGGTGCGGCGTGAGCGGGATGTCGGCATTGGTCACCCGGCCGCGATCGAGCACGAAATCGCCCTGCGGATGATGCGGCGGATTGTCGACCAGCACCAGGTGCGCCTGGTCGTGGCCGGCGCCGAGCCGCGCCAGCGGCTCGGCCAGGCGGCTGAAATCGAATTCGCAATAGATGTCGCCATTGACCACGATAAAGACCTCGGCATCGATCAGCGGCAGCGCAGTGGCGATGCCGCCCGCCGTTTCCAGCGCGCTGATTTCAGCCGAATAGTCGATCGACACGCCAAATGCGGCGCCGTTCCCCAGCGCCGCCTCGATCTGTTGGCCGAGATGGGCATGGTTGATGACGATGTGGG